>WBZP01006675.1_pt1 | contig 11348 bp, 4 predicted proteins | sample 5204301 | NCBI WGS metagenome assembly WBZP01 (sample SAMN12412401, study PRJNA552823) | activated sludge metagenome | isolation source: activated sludge from nitrification reactor of wastewater treatment plant... | place: USA: Pennsylvania | collected 2017
CGTATCGGCCTATTTCACCATCTACGCCTACGACGCGCTCAAGGAGGCCCTCGAGCGGATTGGACATCTCGATTTTCTCTTCGGCGAGCCGTCCTTCGTCAACCGTCTCGACCCCAGCAAGACCGAAAAGAAGTCCTTCATCATCGATGCCGACGGCTTGGAACTCGCCAACCAACTTCAGCAGAAACGCATCGCCCGGGAGTGCGCCGACTGGATCGAGCGCAAGGTGGCGATCAGGACCATCAAACAATCCAACCTCCTGCACGGCAAGATGTATCACGTCGCCACCGCTGGCGTGGAAGACGCCATTCTCGGCAGTTCCAACTTCACAGTGCGCGGTCTTGGCCTCGGCCATGCCGGCAACAACATCGAACTGAACCTCATCGTGGACGGCAACCGCGACCGTCAGGAACTCAAACAGTGGTTCGACGAGCTTTGGGGTAACGACGTTCTCGTAAAGGACGTGAAGCAGGACGTTCTCAACGACCTCAAGCAACTCTACGAGAACCACACCCCGGAGTTCATCTACTACAAGACGCTCTTCCACCTCTTCGAGAAGTTCCTCGGCGACGCGGGCAAGACCGACGCGGACCTGGGCAAGACCAGCCTTTTCGAGACTGAAATCTGGAAAGCGCTGTTCGAGTTCCAGAAGGACGGGGCCAAAGGCGCCATCAACAAAATCCTCCGCCACAATGGCTGCATCATTGCGGACAGCGTGGGCTTGGGGAAAACCTACGAGGCGCTCGCCGTCATGAAATACTTCGAGCTGAAGAACGAGCGCGTCCTCGTTCTCTGCCCGAAAAAACTCCGCGACAACTGGACGGTTTATAAAGCCAACAGCCTCCTCAATCCCTTCGTCGCCGACCGCTTCCGCTACGATGTCGTTTCCCACACCGACCTCAGCCGCGAGACCGGCACCTCCGGCGACCTCAATCTCGCGACCCTGAACTGGGGCAACTACGACCTCATCGTCATCGACGAGTCGCACAACTTCCGGAACAACACGCCCGGCAAGCGCGACGAGGACGGCAACATAATCCGCAAGAGCCGCTACCAGCGGCTCATGGATGACCTCATCAAATCCGGCGTCCGCACCAAGGTTCTTCTGCTCTCCGCCACCCCGGTCAACAACGACCTCAAAGACCTCCGCAACCAACTCTACTTCCTCACCGAAAATCGCGACGACGCCTTCGCGGAATCCATCGGCGTCGGCAGCCTCAAGGAAACCCTCGCCACCGCGCAAAAGGTCTTCACCAACTGGGCAAAGAAGCAAACCCACGAGCGCAAGACCAGCGAACTGCTGGAGAAGCTCAACGCCGCCTTCTTCAAGCTCCTCGACGAACTGACCATCGCCCGCTCGCGCAAGCACATTCAGAAATACTACCAGGCCACCATTGCCCAGCTCGGTGGCTTTCCGAAGCGCGAAAAACCGGTCTCGATTTATCCCGAAATCGACCTGCGCGGGCGCTTCCTCTCCTACGATAAGCTCAACGACGAAATCGCCGCCTACAAACTGTCGCTGTTCAACCCGTCCCGCTTTGTCATGGAGGCTTACAAGGCCGAGTATGAGCGGAAAGGCGCGTTTCCGTTCACGCAGGGCCAGCGCGAAACCTTCCTCATCGGGATGATGAAGGTGAACTTCCTCAAGCGCCTCGAAAGCTCCGTCAAATCATTCGAGATCACGATGGAGCGCACCATCGCCAAGATCGAAGGGCTGGAAAAGAAGATCAAAAACTTTCAGTCCTTGCCCAAACAGGACCCCGAATCCGCAGAGCTGGAACTGGAACTCGACGACCCCGGCCACGACGAAGAGTTGGAGGACGCCATGCAGGTCGGCGGCAAACTGAAGTTTCGCTTGGATCACCTCCGGCTCGACGGCGACGACGGCTGGCTCAAAGCGCTCAAGCGCGACAAAGACCAGCTCCGCATCCTCTACAACGCCGCGCGCGACGTCACGCCCGCGACCGACGCCAAGCTGGCCGAGCTCAAGAAGCTCATCGCCGCCAAGGTCGCCAAGCCGACCACGAACAAGCTCGGCGAGCCGAACCGGAAAGTCCTGGTCTTCACCGCGTTCGCGGACACCGCCGCCTACCTGTATGAATCGCTGCTCGACTGGGCGCACCAGGAACTCGGCATCCACCTGGCCCTCGTCTGCGGCGGTGGCGACACCCGCACCACGTTGGGCGCGAGCGCTTACGACCAGATTCTCACCAACTTTTCCCCACGCTCCAAGCACCGCGCGAAGATTCCCTCCATGCCGCAGCAGGGTGAGATCGACCTCCTCATCGCCACCGACTGCATCAGCGAAGGCCAGAACCTTCAGGACTGCGACACCCTCGTCAATTATGACATCCACTGGAATCCTGTCCGCATCATCCAGCGTTTCGGCCGGATCGACCGTATCGGCAGCGCCAGCCACACCGTGCAGCTCGTCAATTTCTGGCCCACCGAAGACCTCAACAAATACATCAACCTTAAGAACCGCGTCGAAGCCCGGATGGCCCTCGTGGACCTCTCCGCCACCCTTGAAGACAACGTACTCAAGAACGAGGAACTCGAAGACCTCATCGCCGACGACCTCCGCTACCGCGACAAGCAGCTTCTCCGGCTCAAAGACGAAGTCCTCGACCTCGAAGACCTCGGTGACAACGTCTCCCTCACTGAGTTCACCCTCGACGACTTCCGCCTTGAGCTGCTGAAATACCTCGAGGCCAACCGCGCCGCCCTCGAAGCCGCCCCCTTCGGCCTCTACACCTGCGTTACGCCGCACCCCGACTACCCGGTCATCGGTCCTGGCGTCATCTTCTGCTTCCGGCTGGAGGGCCAGCGCGGCGGCGCCACCGACGCCAAGCCCGCGCCGAGCGCGTCCATCAACCCGCTCCACCCCTACTTCCTCGTTTACGTCCTGGACGACGGCAACGTCCGCTTTGGTTTCGCCCACCCGAAGCAGATTCTCGACATCTACCGAATCCTCTGTTCGGGTAAAGCGGAAGTCCACGCCCCGCTTTGCAATCTTTTCGATCAGCAGACCCACCACGGCAGCGACATGAAAGTTTACGACGCACTCTTGCAAAAAGCCGTGGACTCCCTCGCCGCCACCTTCCGCAAACGCGCCGCCTCCGGTCTCCAGTCCGGGCGCAGCTTCGTTCTGCCCAATGCGCGGGAACAGGTCCACGAAAAGACCGAACTCGAACTCGTCACCTGGCTCGTCATCAAGGAAGATAAATCATGAGCAGCAACCTCACTCTGCGCCACGGCAAGGGTTTCAGCCGCAGCAATGTGGTGCGCATTCGCCAGTTCTACCTCGCTCACCCAAAAGGTGCGACACTGTCGCAACAATTGAGTGGGTCGCACCTTGTCGAGTTGTTGAAGATCGACGACCCTCTCGAAAGCGCCCGCGAAGAAAAGCCATGAAAACCGCCCTCGCCCATTTCCAGACCCTCCCGCTCAAGGACGCCGCCCGCCAGCTTCTCGCCAGGCTGGGCTACCAGAGCGACAAATTCATCGCCGGCGCCGGCTCCTCGCCGCAGGCTTTTCTCGATCTCTTCGGCTCCGGCGATGCCTTCGATCCAACCAAGGCTCTCGTCTCCGAGTGGAAAACCGCCGATCTCCTCTTCCAGCTCACCGATCAGGAACTTAGCCGCGAATCCAGCCTCTTCACCGACACCTCGATTCAAGCCGGTCTGCTCAAATCCTACATCTTCATCGCCATCGAGCTGCAAGGCGGCGACTACGCCCGCGGCAAATTCTCCGCCAGCGCCCGGCAGATCAACCGCCTCTTCCCCATGCCCGTCATGGTGTTCTTCAAGCACCACGGCCGCCTCACCATCGCTGTCATCAACCGGCGCGTGAACAAGCTCGACGAGAGCAAGGACGTACTCGGCAAGGTCACTCTCATCAGCGGGATCGACCTTGCCCGGCCCCATCGCGGCCACCTGGATATTCTTGAGTCGCTGGCGCTGCCCAAGCTGGTCCACCCGCAAAAGAAGCCCATCGCCGACTTCGACACCCTCCACGCCGCGTGGGAGCAGATTTTCAACGTCGAACTGCTCAACGAGCGCTTCTACCGCGAGCTAGCCAACTGGTATTTCTGGGCGCTCCCGCAGGTCGAGTTCCCCGCCGACCTCGAACCCGACGACGAAAAGCGCCGGGCCACCGGCCTCATCCGCCTGCTCACCCGCCTGATCTTCTGCTGGTTTCTCAAGGAAAAGGGCCTCATCCCCGAGAAACTGTTCCACCCTACCGACTTGGAAAAAATCCTCACCGACCTGGATGACGACCGCTCCACCTACTATCAGGCCATCCTGCAAAACCTCTTCTTCGCGACGCTGAATCAGCGCATGGGCAAGGACGCCAAAGGCCAGCCCTACCGCGTCTTCGCCAAGGACGAAGGCTTCCTCAAGAACCGGGCCACCTACGACGTCAACAACCTCTACCGCTACGAATCCCTCTTCCGCGAAGCCCCGGACGCCGCCCTCGCCCACTTCGCCGACATCCCGTTCCTCAATGGCGGCCTCTTCGAGTGCCTCGACCGCACCGAGGACGGCGCCGGCAAAAAGCGCTACCTCGACGGCTTCTCCCGCAATCCCAAAAAGCGCCCCACCGTCCCCAACCGTCTCTTCTTCGGCGGCGAACAGGAATCCGACCTATCCGCCGCCTATGGCGACACCAAGCGCAAGAAGGAAAAAGTCTCCGGCCTGATCCGTATCCTGAACCGTTACAAGTTCACCATCGTCGAGAACACCCCCATCGATCAGGAAATCGCTCTCGACCCAGAACTTCTCGGCAAAGTCTTCGAGAACCTCCTCGCCTCCTACAACGAGGAAACCAAGACCACCGCCCGCAAGCAGACCGGCTCGTTCTACACGCCGCGCCCCATCGTGGATTACATGGTGGACGAATCGCTCAAGGCCCATTTCACTCGCGCCCTCGTGGAAAAGGCCGGTATGAAGGAAGCCGACGCCCGCGCCGGGCTGGACCTCCTGTTCGCCTACACCGAGAAAGAACACGCCTTCACCGAGTCCGAAGTCGCCTGCCTCATCACCGCGATTGATGCTCTGAAAATCCTCGACCCCGCTTGCGGTTCCGGCGCTTTCCCCATGGGCGTCCTCCACAAGCTCGTTTATATCCTCGGCAAGCTCGATCCCGACAACGAGCGCTGGAAGCAGACCCAACTCGCCAAGCTCGACTCCGCCCCCATGCGCGAGGAACTGGAACGCGCCTTCGCCGACAACAACGACGACTACGGCCGCAAGCTCTATCTGATCGAAAACTGCCTCTACGGCGTGGACATCCAGCCCATCGCCATCCAGATCACCAAGCTCCGCTTCTTCATCTCCCTCGTCTGCGACCAGCAGACCAACCGGAACAAAAAGGACAACCACGGCATCCGTCCGCTGCCGAATCTGGAAACCAAGTTCGTTGCGGCGAATACGCTGATCGGTTTACCGGAGATGGGTCAGATGGAGTTGGTCGATCCTCGGGTTTACCAAATAGAAGCGGAAATCGAAGCCCTCTATCACAGCCACTTTTCCGAGCAAAGACGCGACAGGAAGCTGGCCAATCAACGCAAGGTCAAAACCCTGCGCCAGGAACTCGGGAAGCTACTCGCTGAAAGCCTCATGGCCCCGAAGAAGGCGCAACACGTCGCCGAATGGGACCCTTTCGATCCGCAAGCCTCCGCCGATTTCTTCGATCCGCATTGGATGTTTGGTATCTCCGTTGCGCACGGCTTCGACATCACCATCGGCAATCCGCCCTACGTCCGCGCAGATGAGCAGAGTGAGGCCAACCAAATTCAGCGACAAGCCATCCTCGCCAGCAAACAATACGAAACCCTGTGGGAAAAGTGGGACCTCTACGTTCCCTTTCTCGAACGCTCCTACAAGCTGCTGCGACCCAACGGCGTCAGTACGATGATTGTCTCGGATGCCTTCTGCCATGCCAAATACGCCCAGAAAGCGCAGAACTGGTTCCTCCAAAACTCCCGCATCCTCCGTCTCGACTTCTGCGGCGAGGTGAAAATCTTCGAGGCCGCCGTCCACAACGTCATCACCTGCTTTCAGAAAGCCGACGGCGCCAAGTGGAAACCCGAGCGGCGCTTTCATCGGGAGACGTTCGGAGAGGTTACGGAATTGCCGACCGATCAGCAGGCAAAGCTGACTCACCGCGTCTTTTTCTCCGGGGATGCAGCAACCCAAGCCTTTGCGTGTAAATCGCTCCTTTTGGATTCAATCTGTTATGTGAGTAAGGGAATGGTCGTTCACGCTGACGAAAGGGAAGCTCGTGGTCAGTTCGAGTTAAGAGATTTAGTTTCTGACACAAAAGACGCTAAACATTCGAAGCCATTCGTTGAGGGGAAGCATCTCGAACGATGGCTTCCCGCAGACCAGAAATGGCTTGAATGGGGAACGGCTCGCGCCCCTGGACTTTTTAGCCGCCCAACATTTCCGCAAATCTATACCGTCCCGGAGAAGGTCATCTCAGTGGATATGTCTGCTGGCGTTGAACGGCTTCGCGTCGCTTACGACGATGCCCAACTATTCCACAATCACTCTGCTTGGTCGTTCGTCCCGTGGCATTCACTGCACGGTGTTCGCAATAACTCGCTGAAAAAAGCCGCCCGCTACCGGGGCGAAGAACCGCCGCGCCCCGATCTGCCGAAGCGCGAGGAACTGGAGGCCACCAGCCGTCGCTTCGCCGTGAAATACCTGCTTGGCGTGATGAACTCCGGCAGCGCTCGCGACTTCCTCCGCGCCAACCGCCGCAGCAACATTCACCTCTACCCCGACGACTGGAAAAAGCTCCCCATCCCCGACGTGTCCACGGCGCAGCAGCAGCCCATCATCGATTTGGTGGATCGAATCCTCTGCCTCAAACGGGCCAACCCCGCTGCGGACATCACCGCCCTCGAATCTGAAATTGACGCCTTGGTCGCCGCTCTCTACGGTAGGCCGCCATTGAGATGAACCCGTAAGATGATCGCAGCCTTTCCAGCCGCTTTCCTCGAAGACCTCATCGACGACTACGTGACCTTTCCCGAAATGAATGACTTCTCCCGCGTCAACCTCCTCTACATGCGGGCCTTTGCCGAGGCATGGCTCGATCCCGGAATCGTCCAACAGCCTGTTGGACGATTGCCCTGGTGGCACAACATCGTGCTGCTCACCCGCCTCAAGTCTCCAGTTCGCTGGGTCCGCGAAACTGGAATCTACGATACGCGCCAACCTGGAAACACTCGGCCATGCCCTCCAGCAAATTCATCATCCCGACAGACTACGCACACTGGCTCAGCAGTCTCAAGATGCGCATCTCAGGTGCGCAGCAACGCGCCGCGCTTGCCGTCAATCAGGAACTGGTGCGGCTCTATCACTCTATCGGCAGCGAGATACTGGAACGGCAGACCCGTCAGGGCTGGGGCGCGAAAGTCATCGACCGTCTGGCCAGCGACCTGCGTGAAGCTTTCCCGGAGATGAAAGGCTTCTCCAGCCGCAACCTGAAATACATGAAGTTTTTTGCCCAGCAGTGCCCGAGCGGTCTAATTGGGCAGCAGCCTGCTGCCCAATTGCCCTGGTTTCACCTCGTCACGCTCCTCACCAAGGTTTCTGTAGACGCGGAGCGCGAATGGTATGCCGCACAGGCGATAGCGCAAGGCTGGTCACGGCTCACGCTCGACATCCACATCAAGAACCGGCTCCACTTGCGGCAAGCCGCTGCCGTGACCAATTTCGAGCACCATCTGCCCGCGCCCCATGCGCAGCTTGCTGTTGAGGCGCTGAAAGACCCTTACCTGTTCGATTTTTTGGGCCTGGACGACGAAGCCCACGAGCGCGATATTGAAAACGCCCTCATCCGGCACATCACCCGGTTTCTGCTGGAACTGGGCGCGGGCTTCGCCTTTGTTGGCCGCCAGTTTCGGCTTGAGGTCGGTGGCGACGAATTTTTTATCGACCTGCTTTTCTACCACACTCGCCTCAAATGCTACGTGGTGGTGGAACTCAAGGGCGTGGATTTCAAACCCGAGCATACCGGCCAACTGAATTTCTATCTTGCCGCCGTGGATGCCCAAATCAAGGCCCCGGACGATAAGCCCACCATCGGCCTGTTGCTCTGCAAAAAGCAAAACCGCCTGGTCGCCGAATACGCCCTGTCCGGCATCAACAAACCTATCGGCGTGGCCGAGTACCAACTCGTGCGCTCGCTGCCTGAGCCACTGGATACCAGTCTGCCCACCATCGAAGAAATCGAGGCCGAGCTGGCCGGGGATCTCCTCCCGTCCACACCGGCGAAGACCAGTAAACCATGAATCCGCCCACCGCTTTGCCGAACTGAGCGCGCCGCTGATGGCAAAGATCAAAACCAACTCCACCAAATCCCGCGCCCTCGCCACCCTGCGTTACACGCTGCCGCCGAAGCTGCTAAGTGGAAAGCAGAGCGTGGCCCAACTCCAAGGCTGAACCGTCCATGAAACTCCTCAGCATTAAGCTCCACAACTTTCGCGGCATCCTCGAACAAGAGGTGCAGTTCCACCCATACAGCCTCTTGGTCGGTCCCAACAACGCAGGCAAAAGCACCTTCATTGATGGCATTCGCGCGTTCTACGAAAAAGACGGTTTCAAGTTTAAACTGGGTAATGATTTTCCGTTTTTGAAAACGGCTGACGACGAGTCATGGGTGGAACTGAAGTTCAGTCTGTCCGATACGGAGAATGACTCGCTGGCGGATACCTATAAGGTTTCCGACAAGACACTTCGTGTCCGAAAATTCTTCCAGACGAAATCCAAAGGTGCCGACGGCAAGAATGCGACAGGCTCAATCTATGGCTACAAAACTGACGGCACACTTTCCGATGGGCCATTCTACGGGGCGAAGAACGTCCAGAGCGGAAAGTTTGGCGACCTCATATACATCCCTGCTGTCAGCAAGGTGGATGAGCACACCAAGCTGACGGGGCCGTCGGCGTTGCGCGACCTCTTGACGGACGTGATGTCTGATGTAGTCGAAGGCGGAAAAGCTTATGGTGAGTTCGCCAAGAGTGTGGACACATTCGCATCCACGATCCTGAAGGAAAAAACCAAGGATGACCGCTCGCTTGAAGGATTTCAGGAATCGTTCAATAAGCTGCTCGAGCCGTGGCAGACGAAATTTGCCCTTCGGTTCCCGCCTCCTTCTGCGGCAGACATCATCAAGCAGATGGTCAACTGGGACTTGCTTGATGAGTTTCACGGCAAGGCGCAAGGCGTCGACTACTACGGCTCCGGATTTCAGCGGCATTTCATCTACTCGCTGATTCAACTCGGGGTCCAATACATTGGACAAAAAAACACTAAGAAGACCAAGGACTTTGTTCCTTCTCTGACTCTAATTCTCTTTGAAGAACCCGAGGCGTTTCTCCATCCGCCTCAGCAAGAGATTCTCGCGCGTAGCCTGATGGCGATGGCGAACAAGGACAACTGGCAGGTCATCTGCACCACACACTCTTCCCATTTTGTCAGCCGGAATGCTGATTCAATCCCTGCGATTGTGCGAGTGATGCGCTCTGGCGGAAACGTCGAGGCATTTCAAATCAGTGACGCAGACTGGTCCGCCATCATTAGCGCCAACAAAGCCATCGAGGCAATCGTCGCCAAATATCCAAAGATGCGAAAGAAGCTCCATCAAGACGACGTTCAGCCAGAGATGGAAGCTGTTAAGCATTTCCTTTGGCTCAACGCGGACCGATCAGGAATCTTCTTTGCCAACCACGCCCTCTTGGTCGAAGGCCCCACCGAGGTCGCTTTAATCAATAAACTGATCGACGACGGAAAAATCAAGGGTGCGGACTGTGGGCTTCATGTTTTGGACTGCCTTGGAAAATATAACATCCACCGCTTCATGAACCTGCTTGGTCATCTCGGAATCGCACACTCGGTGATTCATGACGATGACGAGAACAAAGATGAACACGCTGATTTAAACCAACTCATCCAAACCTCGAAGCACGCCACTCTGACTCATTCCATTCATCAGATTGTGAAAGACTTGGAGACTTTGCTCGGATTGCCGCCTGCCGGTCCAAATGGCAAGCAAGCGGATCACCGAAAACCCCAGCATGTTCTTTTTCACTATACCGAAGGTAAGATTGACGGAGGAAAGCTAGCCGCCTTCTGCGCGGTGGTTGAAGGATGTCTTCCTCAGCCGGCTCAACTCGCTACTCATGCTGCAGCACCAGCCGCTGCTGCGCCCGCGGCAGCCAGTCCGAGCACACCGTAACCATGTCCCTCAACGACTTCATCGTTGAAAACGCCGCCTTCAAATGGTTCGGGGAGCCGGGCTATGCGGTCAGGCATGGGCCGCATTTCGCTTGAGGGCAACCCGCAGATTGATGACATGCTTTGCCCGGCGCACTCCACCGAGAGTTCCTCATCCGCAGATTAACTGAGACTAGCAACATGTTGAAAAGGCTGACTGTGCAGGGGTTCAAGTCCATCGAGCGGCAAACCATCAATCTGGGTTCGCTCAACGTGCTGATTGGAGCCAACGGTTCGGGCAAGTCGAATTTGCTTGCGGCCTTGTCATTCTTTAGAACCTCCGCCTTGGGTCATCTTGATGTTCGCGTCAAACAAATGGGAGGGGCGGATCGTGTGCTTTACCACGGCAAGAAAACGACCAAAGCCTGTTTCTTCGCCTGTGAGAGCGAGGCATTCTCCTACGAGCAGACCCTGATCCCGGTCGCGGGCGACCGCCTGGAGGTTGCCAAGGAAGGGCTTTCGATCCTGGACTCAGATGTGGAATGGTCTCAAGGCGGCGCGGATATCGACAGTCTGGAGGCTCAGCTCAGGGATAAAGAAGATCGCAACCTGAAAGAGGCGGTGGCGCGGGGCGAACTGGCCGAGCAGGAAGCCGAAGCCCAACTCGACGCCTTTCCCTCCGCGAAGCAGCATATCGAAGGCTGGCGGACCTATCACCTGCATGACACCTCGGCCACGGCGGCGGTGAAATCGACTTGTAACATCGATGACAACCGCTATTTACGTGAAGACGCCGCGAATCTCGCCGCCTATCTGTACTGGCTCAAGCTGAAACAGCTCGGGGAATATCGCCGGATTGTCTCCACCATCCGGCTGGCGGCGCCGTATTTCGATGATTTCGTGCTGGAACCCCTGCGCCACAACGAGCAGACGATCCGCCTAGTGTGGAAGCAGCGGAATACGGATGCCTATTTCGATGCCGACTCCCTGTCGGACGGCACGCTGCGGTTCATGAGCCATCGAGGTAGGACAGCCGGTTGCCCGACTGCCCCCTCACAGATCCCGGCGTGCGGAATTACCGCACTGGGCTCCTCAAAATCGCTCGCTTCGCACACGGCT
>WBZP01006676.1_pt1 | contig 11348 bp, 12 predicted proteins | sample 5204301 | NCBI WGS metagenome assembly WBZP01 (sample SAMN12412401, study PRJNA552823) | activated sludge metagenome | isolation source: activated sludge from nitrification reactor of wastewater treatment plant... | place: USA: Pennsylvania | collected 2017
CCGGATCGGGCTCGGCGCCGGTTTCCTGCAGGATCTGGCGGCTGATCCGGTTCATCTTGTTGATCGTCTCGATCATGTGCACCGGGATGCGGATGGTGCGCGCCTGATCGGCGATCGAGCGGGTGATCGCCTGACGGATCCACCATGTGGCGTAGGTCGAGAACTTGTAGCCGCGGCGGTATTCGAATTTGTCCACCGCCTTCATCAGGCCGATGTTGCCTTCCTGGATGAGGTCGAGGAACTGCAGGCCGCGGTTGGTGTATTTCTTGGCGATGGAGATCACCAGGCGCAGGTTGGCCTCGGTCATCTCGCGCTTGGCGCGGCGCGCCTTGGCCTCGCCCGTAGACATCTGCTTGTTGATGTCCTTGAGGTCCTTCAGCGGGATGCCGATGTGGTTCTGCAGGCCGAGGAGCTTCTGCTGCTCCTCGATGATGGCGGGCGCGGCGCGCATCAGCGTGGCGGCGTAGGGCTTGCCGCCGGTCACCTCGTGCTTGAGCCACTCGAGGTTGGTCTCGTTGCCTGGGAAGACCTTGATGAAGTGCGGCCGCGGCATGTTGCCCTTCTTGACGCACAGCTCCTGGATCTTGCGCTCGTGGTTGCGCACGTCCTCCACCATGTGGCGCACTGAGTCGCACAGGCGCTCGATGATGCGCGCGGTGAAGCGGATGTTCATCAGTTCGTTGGAGATCTGCTGCTGCGCCTTGAGGTAGGACTTCTCGCGCGGCCCCTTCTTCACCAGCACGTTCTGCATCTTGACGAAGATCCCGTGGATGGTGGTGAAGCGCTCCAGCGCGTCGGCCTTGAGTTGCAGCAGGGAGGCCGATACCGCGCCGCCCTCGCTCTCCTCCTCCTCGGCCTCGTCTTCCTCGACGGCGAGCTCCTCGTTCTCCGCCAGGGCCTCGATGTCCGCCGGCGCGTTCGGGTCGATCAGGCCATCGACCAGTTCGTCTACGCGCATCTCGTCGCGCGCCACCTTGGCCGCCAGGTCGAGCATCTCGGCGATGGTGGTCGGGCAGGCGGAGATCGCCTGCACCATGTGCTTGAGCCCGTCCTCGATGCGTTTCGCGATCTCGATTTCGCCCTCGCGCGTGAGCAGCTCGACCGAGCCCATCTCGCGCATGTACATGCGCACCGGGTCTGTGGTGCGGCCGAACTCGGATTCGACGGTGGACAGCGCTTGCTCGGCCTCCTCTTCGATGTCCTCGTCGGCCACCACCTGGGGCGTGGCCTCGGACATGAGCAGATCCTCGGCGGCCGGCGCCTCGTCGAAGACCTGGATGCCCATATCGCTGAACGTGCTGATGATGGACTCGATCTGCTCGGCGTCCACCATGTCGTCGGGCAGGTGGTCGTTGACTTCGGCGTAGGTGAGGAAGCCGCGCTCCTTGCCGAGCGCGATCAGGTTCTTCAGCCGGGTGCGCCGCGTTTCCAGATCGATGGGGGCCAGCTGGGCCGGCGCCAGCGCGCTGCGGCCGCGACCCTTGCTGCCGCGGCTTTTCAGGACTTCCCGGGCGACCGCCTTGGGTGTCGCGGCGGGAACGGGCGCCGGCGCCGCGGCGGCGGGCGGCGGGGCTACCGCCTTGCGCCCCTTGGCGACCGCTTTAACTGGCTGTTTTGCCTGTGATTTCTGCTGGACCTTCGGCTTGGGCTGGGCCTTGGGAACCGGCCGCGCAGGTGCCTTGGCCTTGGCGGCCGCCTTCCTGGGCGCCGCCTTGCCCGCCTTTACGGACTTGGCCGGTTTGGCGGGGGCTTTGCGTTTCACGGGCGATTTTGCAGCCGCTTTGGCTTTGACCTTGGCCATGTCTTTCCTCAGTGGTGGAGGTGTGCGGGGAAAACCGAAAATTATATCAAAAAATCAGGCCGGGGTTGCGGGTTTAACTGGCTGTTTTTGCGCCAATAACTGCTGCAGGCGGCGCACCTCGTCCGGGGCCAGACCGACGCTCTTCTGCTTGGCGTTGAGCGCGTCGATCTCGCCGCGGATGCCGGCCTGACGCAGGCGCTCGACCGTGTCAGCGAATACGGCTTCGGTGGATTCTTCATCGAACTCCTGCTCGACGAGTTCGCCGAGGATTTCCGAAATGAGCGGCTCGTGCTGCGTGCCGCGGAAATGCTCGAGCACCATGCCGAAGCCTTCCCCGGCGAGCTGCCCTTCGGCGACATCGCTCACCAGCGCGGCCAGGGCGTCGCTTTCGGCCAGGCCGTCCGGAATCAGTTCGGCCGGCAGGCGTGCGGCGAGGCCAGGCTGCTGCACGACCAGGCGCAGGAGCTTGCGTACCAAGGGGGAGGGCGCGCCGCGCGGCGCACGTGCCGGCGCCGCCTGGCGCACCACGGCCGGCAACTCGCAGAGGGACTCGATCTCGCCCTGCGTGAAACCGCTTGCCTGCGCCAGTTGCTTGACGACCTGCAGGCGCAGCAGGGGCGCCTGCAGGCGGCCGAGCAGGGGTTTGGCGGCGTGAACCAGTTGCGAGCGGCCTTCGGCCGTGGTGAGTTCCTTGCCGGACCTGAGCTCCTGCATGAGGAAATCGGTGAGCGGCATGGCCTGGCGCGCCAGCTTGCGGAAGGCCTCGGCGCCGTGGGCGCGCACGTAGCTGTCGGGATCATCCTCGGGCGGCAGGAAGAGGAAGGCCACGGTCTTGTTGTCGGCGACCTGCTCGAGGCTGGCTTCGAGCGCGCGCGCCGCCGCCTTGCGGCCGGCGGCGTCGCCGTCGAAGCAGAAGATGACGCGGTCGGCCTGGCGCAGCAGCTTGTGCACGTGGACCGGCGTGGTGGCGGTGCCCAGCGTCGCCACGGCGTTGCCGATGCCGTGCTGGGCCAGCGCGACGACGTCCATGTAGCCCTCGACGACGATGACGCAATCCTCGTCGCGGATGGCGGCGCGCGCCTGCAGCAGGCCGTAGAGCTCGCGCCTCTTTTCGAACAGGGGGGTTTCCGGCGAGTTCAGGTATTTCGGCTCGCCCTGTCCGATGACGCGGCCGCCGAAGCCGATGACGTTGCCGCGCGCGTCGAGGATGGGGAACATGATGCGGTCTCGGAAGCGGTCGTAGCGCTTGCCGCCCTCGCCCTCGATGACCAGGCCGCATTCGACCAGCGCCTTGTCCTGGTAGTCGGGAAAAATTGCGGCGAGGCCCTGCCAGCCGTCGGGCGCGTAGCCGAGGCCGAAGCGTGCGGCGATTTCCCCGGTGAGGCCGCGACCCTTCAGGTAGTCGATGGCCTTGTGACTGGCCTTCAGCTGTTCACGGTAGAACTTCGCCGCGCGCGCGGTGAGTTCGGTGAGCGGCGCCGCCTCGGCGGCCTTCTGCCGCCGCTCGTCCGGGCGCTGCTTCGGCACCTGCATGCCGGCGTGCCGGGCAAGCTCCTCGACGGTCTCGACGAAGCCGAGGCCGGCGTATTCCATGACGAAGCCGATGGCGCTGCCATGTGCGCCGCAGCCGAAGCAGTGGTAGAACTGCTTCGTCGGGCTGACGGAAAAGGAGGGCGTCTTCTCGCTGTGAAAGGGGCAGCAGGCGACGTAGTTCGCGCCAGGAAGCGCTCGATGACGTCGACGATATCGACGCGCCCGAGGAGTTCCTGGATGAAGGATTCTGGAATCACGTTTTCTGTCTGCGGGAGCGGGCGCTGCCGCTCCCGCCAGCCTCAAACCATTATAGGAAAGGCCGTCGCGATTGCCGGATTATTTGGCCAGCGCCGCCTTGACCCGTCCGGAGACCTGGGCCATGTCGGCGCGCCCGGCCAGCTTCGGCTTCAGCACCGCCATCACCTTGCCCATGTCCTGCATGCCGGCCGCGCCGCTGGCGGCGATGGCTTCGGCCACGGCGGCCGCGATCTCGCCCTCCGAGAGGGCCTGCGGCATGTAGCCGGACAGCACCGTCACCTCGAACTTCTCGGCGTCGGCCAGGTCCTGGCGACCGGCTTGCTCATACTGGGCGATGGAGTCGCGGCGCTGCTTGAGCATCTTGTCGATCACCGACAGCACGGCGGCATCGTCCAGCGCGATGCGCTCGTCGACTTCCTTCTGCTTGATGGCGGCCAGCAGCAGGCGGATGGCGCCCAGGCGTGCAGTCTCGCGCGCCTTCATGGCCGACTTCATGTCCTCGTTGATGCGGGCTTTCAGGCTCATCGCGTTCTCCGGCTACAAAAACGAAAGCCACGGATGGCACGGATGGAAGGCACCCGTGTGATCCGTGGCTGCGTGCAGCGGCAGTCCGGGCGGACTGCGCTCAGTACATCTTGGGCGGCAGCATCTGGCTGCGGATGCGCTTGTGATGGCGCTTCACCGCAGCGGAGAGCTTGCGCTTGCGCTCGGCCGTGGGCTTCTCGTAGAACTCGCGCGAACGCAACTCGGTCAGTAGACCGGTTTTCTCGATGGCGCGCTTGAAGCGGCGTATGGCGACTTCAAACGGCTCGTTTTCCTTGACGCGGATGCCAGGCATGCGGATAAACCCTGCTTAACTGGGAAAGCCGCGCATTATAGCCGCATTTCCGGGAAAGTCCAACAGCCCGTAGAATGACCGGATGCTGGTCCTGGGCATCGAATCTTCCTGCGACGAAACCGGCCTGGCCCTCTACGACACCGAGCGGGGCCTGCTGGCCCATGCCGTCCATTCCCAGATCGATCTCCACGAGGCCTATGGCGGGGTGGTGCCGGAACTGGCCTCGCGCGACCACATCCGGCGCATCGTACCCTTGCTGCGCACGGTGCTCGAGCGGGGCGGCTGCCGCCGTGAGGAGATCGGCGCCGTCGCCTACACCGCCGGCCCCGGTCTGGCGGGGGCCCTGCTGGTGGGGGCGGGCTTCGCCGAGGCACTGGCCCTGGCGCTGAACGTGCCGGCCCTGCCGGTGCACCATCTCGAGGGGCACCTGCTCTCGCCCCTGCTCTCGGCCGATCCGCCGCGCTTCCCCTTCGTCGCCCTGCTGGTCTCGGGCGGGCACACCCAACTGATGCGCGTGGCCGGCGTCGGCCAATACGAACTGCTGGGGGAAACCCTGGACGACGCTGCGGGCGAGGCCTTCGACAAGACCGCCAAGCTGCTCGGCCTGGGCTATCCGGGCGGGCCGCAACTGGCTGCGCTGGCGGCCCGGGGCCGGCCGGGGCGCCATGCCCTGCCGCGGCCGATGCTCCACAGCGGCGACCTGAACTTCAGCTTTTCCGGCCTGAAGACGGCGGTGCTGACCCAGGTGCGCGAACGCAGCCCGGGCGAAGCCGAAAAGGCCGACCTGTGCGCCGAATTCCAGGCTGCCATCGTCGAGGTGCTGGCGGCCAAGGCACTGGCCGCCCTGAAGGCGACCGCGCTGAAGCAGCTGGTCGTGGCCGGCGGCGTCGGGGCGAATCGCGCCCTGCGCGAGGCGCTCGACGCCGGGGCGCAAGGCATGGGCGCCCGCGTGTTCTATCCGGAGCTGGACCTGTGCACCGACAATGGCGCGATGATTGCCTTCGCCGGGGCGCAGCGGCTGATTTTGGGAGCGGCAGCAAAACCGGCCGGCGGCTTCGGCGTCAGGCCGCGCTGGAATCTTCAGGAGGTTTGAATGGACCTGCCCCGCAACGCGTTCAAGCAGGCCCTGCGCGAAGGCAGGCCGCAAATCGGTTTGTGGTCGGTGCTGGCCAACGCCGGGGTGACCGAATTGCTCGGCGCCGCAGGCTTCGACTGGCTGCTCATCGACATGGAGCACGCGCCCAACGAACTGCCGGACGTGCAGGCGCAGTTGCAGGCCCTGCGCGGATCGTCGACGACGCCCATCGTGCGCCCGCCCTGGAACGACATGGTGTGGGTGAAGCGCGTGCTCGACCTCGGCGCGCAGACACTGCTGATCCCCTACGTGCAGACGGCCGGGGAGGCGGCGCAGGCGGTGTCGTTCATGCGCTATCCGCCGGCGGGCCGCCGCGGCGTGGCCGGTGGCACGCGCGCCACGCAGTGGGGGCGCATCGGCGATTACTACAAGCGCGTCGAGGAGGAACTGTGCCTGCTGGTGCAGGTGGAGTCGCGCGCCGGCCTGGCCAATCTCGATGCCATCGCCGCCACGCCCGGCGTCGATGGCGTGTTCATCGGACCGGCCGACCTCTCCGCAGACATGGGCCATCTGGGCGAGCCGCAGCATCCCGAGGTGCAGGCGGCGATCGCGGAAGCGGTGCGCCGCATCCGCGGCGCGGGCAAGGCGGCGGGCATCCTTGCGCGCGGCGAGGATGCGGCGCGGCGCTGGATCGATGCCGGCTGCCATTTCGTCGCTGTCGGCATCGATGCGGCCTTGCTGGCCCAGGCGGCCGACGGCCTCGCCGGGAAATTCAGGCAGTAGGGCCTTTCTTCTCGCCGATCTTCGGCTCGGTGCCGGCGCGGATGCGCTGCAGGTTTTCGCTGTGGCGCCAGTAGAGCAGCAGGGCGATGCAGAACACGGCAGTGAGCATGTCGCCCGAGCCCAGCAGCGCGAGCGCAAAGAGCGGGGCGGTGATGGCGGCTGCGATGGCGCCGAGCGAGGAGTAGCGGAAGAACCACACCACGCCGGTCCAGACAGCCAGGACGGCGAGGCCGAGCCACGGATTGAAGCCGAACAGCACGCCGGCGGCGGTGGCGACCCCCTTGCCGCCGCGGAAGCTGAGGAAAATCGGGTGCAGGTGGCCGAAAAAGGCGGCGAAGCCGGCGATGGCCGCGTCCTGCGGCTGGGCGCCGTAGGCCGGGCCGAATTGCTGGACGAGATATACGGCGAGCCAGCCCTTGGCTGCATCGCCGAGCAGGGTGAACAGCGCGGCCGCCCTGCTGCCGCTGCGCAGGACGTTGGTCGCTCCCGGGTTGCCCGAGCCGTAGGTGCGCGGGTCGGACAGGCCGAAGAGCCGGCTCGACACCAGGGCGAAGGGGATGGAGCCGAGCAGGTAGGCGAAGATGGCGAAACCGAGCGTAGTCATGTCGGATCACATAAAATCTGCCGCATTCTAATCAAAAACCGCTCATGGATCGCATCTTCATCGATGAATTGCGCGTCGAGGCCTGGGTCGGCATTTACCCGCGCGAACGCGCGGCGCGCCAGACCATCGAGATCAGCCTCGAGTTCGGCGTGCCTGACGCAGCCGCCCAGCACGACGACATCGCCGACACCATCGACTACGCCGAGGTGATCGCGCGCATCCGCAAGGAGCTGGACGAGCGCCATTTCAACCTGCTGGAGACCCTCGGCGAGTATGTCGTGGCCCTGCTCACCGAGGATTTCGGCGCGCCCTGGGTGAAGATTTCCATCGCCAAGACCGGCGTGGCGCGGGGCGTGAAGCGGGTCGGCGTGGCGATCGAGCGGGGGAAGCTAGGCTAGTCTTCCAGGCCGCACGCGACTTCCTTGGGCTGCAATACGCGCAGGATCTCGTGCGGCTGCACGCCGACGAGGTAGCCGCGCCGCCCGCCGTTGATGTAGACGAGCGGCAGGTCGAGGATGGTCTTCTCGATGTACACCGGCAGCGGCTTCTTCGTGCCGAAGGGCGAGGTGCCGCCGACCAGGTAGCCGGTGTGGCGCTGGGCCGCCTCCGGCTTGCAGGGCGAGACGCTCTTGGCGCCGATCTGCCGCGCCAGGTTCTTGGTGGACACCTTGCGGTCGCCGTGCATCAGCACGATCAGGGGCTTGCCGGCCTCGTCTTCCATTACCAGCGTCTTCACCACGGCATGCTCGCCGACGTTCAGCTCGCGCGCCGAGACGCGCGTGCCGCCGTGCTCCTCGTATTCATAGAGGTGGTTCGAATGGGCGACGCGGTGCTGGCGCAGGAAGGCGGTCGCGGGCGTTTCCGGGGCGTGGGTTTCGTGTTTCATAACAACATTCTACAAAATCCGCCTTGTACATCGCCACTCGGGGGGCTATAAACAGACTGTTCCCATCACTTGGAGAACGAGCCGGAAGAAGCAGGAGGTTTGTGTTTCACCGGAGCACCCTTACGGGATCGCCGATCCCGCCCCGCGCCCGATATAGGGCGCCGCGTCGAAGTCGACGCACGAGAGCCCCGCGATTGCGGGGCTTCTCATTTCAGCCTCGCGGATGATGCCGGGCGTGCAGCTGCTTGAGCCGCTCGCGGGCGACGTGGGTGTAGACCTGGGTCGTCGAGATGTCGGCATGGCCGAGCAGCAATTGCACCACGCGCAGGTCGGCGCCGTGATTGATCAGGTGGGTGGCGAAGGCGTGGCGCAGCGTATGCGGCGAGATGCGCCCCGGGTCGATGCCGGCGCGGGCGGCATGGCGCTTGACCAGATGCCAGAACATCTGGCGCGACAGTCCGGCCGCGCGGTGCGTGACGAACACCGCGTCGCAGCCGCGGCCGGCGAGCAGTTGCGGCCGCGCCTCCGACAGGTAGCGCTCGATCCACTCCAGCGCCACCTGCCCGAGCGGCACCAGGCGTTCCTTGGATCCCTTGCCGAAAACGCGGACCACGCCTTCGTTCAGCCCGACCTCGAAGTGCTTCAGCGCGACCAGCTCGGAGACGCGCAGACCGGTGGCGTAGAGCACCTCGAGCATGGCGCGGTCGCGCAGGCCGAGCGGCGTGTCGGTGTCCGGCGCGGCGAGCAGGGCTTCCACCTGAGCCTCGGACAGCGTTTTCGGGAAGCGCTCCGGGCGCGGCGGCGGCTCGATATTGAGCGACGGATCGGCCTTGATCTCGCCGATCGCCAGCAGGTGCTGGTAGAGGCGCCGCAGGGAGGCGATCAGGCGGCGCTGGCTGGTGGGCTTGGCGCGCCGGCTGAAGTCGCGCAGGTAGCCGTGGATGTCGACCGGCTCGACGCGATCGAGCGTTTTGCCCTGCGGCTGCAGCCAGGCGGCGAACTGCGTCAGGTCGGCGCGATAGCTCGCAAGGGTGTTCTTCGAGAGGCCGGCCTCCAGCCAGAGCGAGTCGGCGAAGGCGTCGAGCAGCGCCTGGTCCGCCGTGTCTCCGGGACTGACTTTTCCTTTCAAGTCGTCCGCTCGTGGGCGAGCAGCCAGCGTTTGGTGTCGAGCAGATAGCCGCCGCGCGCGTTGGCGAAGCCGCCCAGTCCGCCGTCCGCGGCGACGACACGATGGCAGGGCACCACCACCGGGTAGGGGTTGCGGCCGCAGGCCTGGCCGACGGCGCGCGGCGCGCTCTTCAGCCGTTTCGCGATTTCGCCGTAGGTCAGCGTCTTGCCCTTCGGTATGGCGGCGATGGCGCGCCAGACGCCGCGCTGGAAGGGCGTGCCGGCGGGTTCGAGCGGCAGGTCGAAGCCCGCCTCGGGGTCGTCCAGATAGGCGGCCAGTTGCGCGCAGGCGCGCTCGGCCAGGGTGTTCCGCGGCTTGCGCGCCGCGGTGCCGGGGGGCAGGAAACGAATCTCGACAATAGCCTCGCCCGCCGTGCGCACGCCGAGGGCGCCAAAGGGGGTTTTCAGGATGGCGTCGAAACCGGCATCGCTCACGATATCGCCTCCTTGCGCAGTTGCTGCGCGACAAGCACCAGGAAAGTCAGCCCCACGCCCACGGCGTCGAACAGCGGATTCGGATAGACGAGCAGCAGGCCGGCCGCGACGAGCAGCCAGCGTTCGACCGGGTTGCAGCGCTTCAGGGCCCAATTCTGCGCGCCGGCGGCCAGCGCCGCAATGCCGATCATTGCCGTGACCGAGGACAGCGCGACATCCTGCCAGCTTCCCTTGAGCAGCAGGCCGAGGCCGGCGGGATCGAGCACGAACATGAAGGGCACGACGAAGGCCGGGAGGGTGTATTTCCAGGACTGCATGGTGGTGCGGTAGGGGTTGCCGCCGGTGATCGCCGCGGCGGCGAAGGGCGAGAGCGCCGTCGGCGGCGAGACCTCCGAGAGCACGGCGTAGTAGAAGATGAACATGTGCGCGGCGTAGTCCGGCACGCCGAGCTTGATCAGCGCGGGCGCGGCGATCACGGCGCAGATGATGTAGCTCGCCGTCACCGGCACGGCGAGGCCGACGATCCAGACGATCAGCGCCGAGTAGAGGGCGGTGAGCGGCAGGCTGTTGCCGGCGTAGGCGATGACGATGTCGGAGAACTTCAGCCCGAGGCCGGTCAGCGTGACGACGCCGACGATGAGGCCGGCGCAGGCACAGGTGGCGCCGACGTTGAGCATGCCGACCGAGCCGCCCTCGAGCGCGGCGACGAGTTTCCTCGGCGTGAGCGCGCACTCCCTGTTGAGAAAGCTGGTGGCGAAGGCCACCACGGTGGCCCAGAACACGGAGGCCATGGGCGAGAAGCCGAGCAGCATGAAGACGATGATGGCGATGAGGGAGATGAAGTGGAAGCCGTAGCGCTTCGTCAACTCCCAGGTGCTGGCGGCGGCGGTGAAGCTCACGTCGTGCATGCCAAAGCGCCGGCTGTCCAGTTCGACCATGAGAAACAGCGACAGGTAGTAGAGCAGGGTCGGGATGGTCGCCATCAGGATGACGTCCATGTACGAGATCTTGAGGAACTCGGCGATGAGGAAGGCGGCGGCGCCCAGGACGGGCGGTGAGAGGATGGCGCCGAGGCCGCCGGCGGCGAGCAGCCCCCCGGCCGAATCCTTGTCGTAGCCGGCCTTGGCCAGCACGGGGTAGGCGACCGAGCCGAGCGTCACCGTGGTGGCGACGCCCGAGCCCGAGGGCCCGCCGAGCAGGAAGGAGGAGAGCACGATGGTGCGCCCGGCGCTGGTCGAGCGTCCGCCGGTGGCGGCGAAGGAGAAGTCGATGAAGAACTTGCCGGCGCCGGATTGCTGCAGGAAGGCGCCGTAGATGGTGAACAGGATGATCAGCGTGGCCGAAACGTCCAGCGCCGTGCCGAAGATGCCTTCCAGCGTCATGTACATGTGGCCGACCAGGCGCTCGATGTCGTAGCCGCGGTGGGTCCATGGCGAAGGCAGGTACTGGCCGAGCATGGCGTAGGCGAGAAAGCCGATCGCCACCAGCGGCATGACCCAGCCGGTGCTGCGCCGCGCCGCCTCCAGCACCAGCACGACGAGCGCGACGCCGAAGACGAGGTCCCACTGCGTCGGCACGACGGCGCGGTCGATGAAATCGTCGAAGTCGGCCAGCATGTAGCCGATGCAGGCAAGCGCGGCCAGGGCGAGCAGCACGTCGAACCACATCAGCCGGTTGCGCCAGCGTTTCAGCGCCGGGAACATCAGGAAGCAGAGGAACAGGACGAAGGCAAGATGGATGCCGCGCAGCATCTGCGTCGGCACGATGCCGTAGACGGTGTAGAGGTGGAAGAGCGACATGACGACCGCCATGCCGGTGAGAAAAAACCCGAGCCCGCCGCGCAGCCTGGAGACCGCTCCCTCCTCTTCCTCGATGTAGGCCTCGGCCTTTTTCAGCGCTTCCTGGCTGATTTCAGACATGGCACCGGCCCCCCGTTCCCGCGCGGATCACGATGCGCTCGCCGGGCTG
>WBZP01006679.1_pt1 | contig 11345 bp, 6 predicted proteins | sample 5204301 | NCBI WGS metagenome assembly WBZP01 (sample SAMN12412401, study PRJNA552823) | activated sludge metagenome | isolation source: activated sludge from nitrification reactor of wastewater treatment plant... | place: USA: Pennsylvania | collected 2017
CGGCCATCTGGCGTGCGCGTTGCAGGTGATGCGGCTGCAGCACCTCGGCCGTGGGGCCCCAGGCCACGGCTTCGCGCGCCAGCAGCAGGGTGCGATCGAAGTGCTGTCGCACCTGCTCCTGGTCGTGCAGCACGGCGATCACGGTGCGGCCTTCGTCGTGCCAGCGATGCAGCAGTGCCAGCAAGTCGGCGGTGGTGCGCGCGTCGATGGCCGCGAAGGGCTCGTCCAGCAGGATCACCGGTGCGCCCTGCAGCAGCACGCGTGCGAACAGCACCCGCTGCAACTGGCCGGCCGAGAGTTCGCCGATGCGCCTAGCGGTGAAGCCGCCCAAACCCACGGCCGCCAGCGCTTGCATTGCCGCAGCGAGATGATCGTGCTGTGCGCCCCGCCAGAGGCCAAGGCGGTTCCAGTGACCCAGCATCACCACGTCCAGCACGGTTACCGGGAAGCTGCGGTCGACCTCGGCCTGCTGCGGCAGGTAGGCCATCCGGCCCACCCACGATGGGGGTACATCGATGTGCCCCGTCGAAGGATTCAGGTGTCCCATCAGCCCGGCCAGTAGCGTGCTCTTGCCGGCGCCGTTGGGGCCGATCACGGCCGTCAGTGAACCGGTGTCGAAGCGGCCGCTCAGATGGTGTACCGCCGGGTGCAGTCGATAGCACAGCGTGACGTCGTGTAGCGAAATGCCTTGGGCAACCGAGCTGCTTTTGATCACACCTGTCCTTTGAGGGCCCAGGCCACCGCCAGCCAGAGCAGCGCCGCGATGCCCGTTGCCCCCAGCAGGCGCAGGACAACGCTCTGCATCAGCAGGCTGACCGCCGGCACGGGCACCCGTGAAGCCAGCAGGGCCGGCAGCGCAGAGTCGATTGCCTGGTCGGCGCCGCCAGGAACCTGGCCAGCGTGCACCGGGCCGCCCGGTGCGGGCGGATGGCCGTGGGCGTGCGTCGGTGAGTGCGAGTGTGGAGGCATCGGGACTGAAGACTGGGCGCGTCAAAAGGGTGGTGGCGTCGCCTATTGAAAATGCCTTCTCATTGTAGAAGAGCTGCCGCTGCGCGGCCTGGCATCAAGCGGCAGCGGCCCCGGCGCGCGGTGCACAATGCCGGCGCGCGGGCCGCCAAGCCCCGCACCGAAGCCCACCCATGCATCCCGCCCATGCTGACGAGACACTGACGCCGCTGCGGCCACTGGCCATGCGGGTGGTCTACCGGGCGCTGAAGGCGCAACTGGCCGGGCCAGCGGCGTTTCTGGATACCGATCATGTCGAGTTGCGGCGCTGGCTCGTGGACATGGGCTGGCTGCAGCGCGACGGTTTCGGGCGTGCCCGCCAGCGCGTGCCCCTGAAGAACCTGCCCGCAGGGCTTCAGCCCTTGGCACGCCCGCTGACGGGTCTGGATACCGCAGCCTGGACGCGTGGCCGGCGGGTTGCGCTGGCCCAGGCGCGTGCGGCGCGCCGGGTTGCCTGGGAGGGACGTCCGCCAGAGGCCGGCACGTGACGCAGGCCCTGCTGGAAAGGGGCATGCGCCTGGCCCTGGACCAGGCGCACAACGCCTGGCTGGTGGGTGAAGTGCCGGTGGGCGCCGTCATCCTGCGCGATGGCCAGGTCGTTGCCACCGGCTACAACCGCCCCATCACGACGCACGACCCCACGGCGCATGCCGAGATCGTGGCCCTGCGCCACGCCGCCGCGCTGCTGCAGAACTACCGCTTGCCCGATTGCGAGCTGTACGTCACCCTGGAGCCCTGCGCGATGTGCGCGATGGCGCTGATCCATGCCCGCTTCAAACGCGTCGTGTTCGGGGCTGCAGACCCGAAGACCGGCGCGGCGGGCTCGATCCTCAACGTCTTTGCCGATGGCCGGCTTAACCATCAGACCGAACTGGTCGGTGGCGTGCTGGCCGACCCGTGCGGCGCGCTGCTGCGCCAGTTCTTCACCGAACGCCGGCGCCAGCAAAGGGACGAACGTGGGCCGACGCCCGAAGACGGCTGTGAACCCATTCCGACCGGCGACGCGATCGAACTGCCGTTGCTGGCCGAACCGCCCAAGCCACGATGAGCTCGCTGATCCTGTTCACGCCGTCCGGCGTCGTGCCCAAGGCGGCCAGCCTGAGGCTGGCGCAGCGCCGGCTCGCAGCGCTGGGCTTCGAAGTCGCGCGCGACGACAGCGCCCTGGCCCGCCACCAGCGCTTCGGCGGCGACGACGACACGCGCCTGGCGGCACTGCACCGGGTGGCTGACGCGGCACCGTCGATCGCGATGGCAACGCGCGGCGGATACGGCTTGACCCGGCTGCTGGACCGCATCGCCTGGAAACGCCTGGCGCGCAGCGTTGAGCGGGGCACGCGCTGGGTGGGCTACAGCGACATGACGGCGCTGCATCTGGCCCTGCTGCGCCACACAGGTGCCGGCAGCTGGGCCGGGCCTGCCGCGCTGGACGACTTTGGCCGCAGCGACGCGGACGGCGGGGTTGACGAAGTGACCCGCGACTGCTTCCTGGAAGCGATGTCAGGCGAGCTGGAAGCGGTGGGTTTTCGCACCGAGGCCGGCTTCGATGGTCTGCAGGTGCGTGGCCGCCTTTGGGGGGGCAATCTGAGCATGGTGGCCTCGTTGCTGGGCACACCCCACTGGCCACAGATCAAGGGTGGGGTGCTGTTCCTGGAGGAGGTCAACGAACATCCCTACCGCATCGAGCGCACGCTGCTGCAATTGCATCAGGCGGGTGTGCTGGCGCGGCAGACAGCGGTCCTGCTGGGCGCCTTCAGCGCCTACAGGCCCGCTCCACTCGACCGTGGCTTCACGATCCGGACCGTTGTGGCGCGGCTGCGCAGCGTCTGCCGCACACCTGTGCTCACCGGCCTGCCGTTCGGGCACATCCATCCCAAGGTCTGTCTGCCGGTTGGCGCGCGGGTGGCTGTGGAGGTGCAGGGGCGGCAGGTGCTGGTGCGTTGGTGACGGCCTGCTCTTGCGGGCTGCAGCCGGGACCCGCTGGCTTCATCGCCGTTGGGAGGCGGCACAGGGTCCGCTGCAAGCTGCGACTGCTTGTGACGCTTCATCCAGGGGTCCACCAAAGCCCCCAAGTGACCGGTTCACGGTTTCCGCGTGTCCAGCCTGGGTCTGGCGGTCGAAACCTTCACAGTGGTCGCCATCCAGGCGGCTGGTGTCAGCGTGGTGGCGGGGCCGATACGTGCCGACCTGGCGGTTGGCAATGACGGCGTCAACGACGAAAGAGAATTCCGCGCGGGCGGCTTCAACGTCTCCGGTGGCCATGGCGACCCGAAGCCAAGGTCTTCAAAGTCATCTCTTTGTTGCACAGCTGCAACATTCTCCGGTGAGCCTGGGCCGTCGGGCTTCGGCCACGGAGTCCTGCACCGCGAAAGCCGATTCGCCCGTACCCATCGGCCCACTGGCTAAGGGCGCGGTTTCGAGTGCATATCCAGGCAGTTGCCGGTCCAGATCCTGACCGGGGACTCATGGATTCCCTGAGCCGGGAATTGCGGTCTTCTGGCGAGAATGCCAGGCATGCAGCCGTACTCGATCCGGCCCTGCCCGCTTCGTTGGCCAGATCGCTGATCGTGGCCCGGCTCAACCCGAAACCTTCACTTTGGAGAACCCTTCATGCACCAGCGGACCAGAATTTCGAGCGCAGTCGCAGCCTTTCTGGGCGCGACGACGATGCTGCCGTCCATGCCCGTCAGCGCCCAGGAAGCGCAAGTCGTGCAGATCACCGGCTCTCGCATCCTGCGCTCCGACCTGCAGGGCACCACACCGGTCGTGTCGATCGGGCTGGAGACGATGAGCAACCTCGGGGTTGAGAACTTTGCCGACATGGCCACGCAGTTGCCACAGTTCGCACCTTCGTTCGGCGCCTCGCGGACCCAGTCCACGTTTTCCGGCGTCGCAACTTCGGGTCTGAACCTGGCCAACCTGCGCAACCTCGGTTCGGTGCGATCGCTGGTGCTGATCAACGGCCGCCGTGCCGCCGGCGGCACCTCGACTTCCACGTCGGTCGACTTCAACAACATCCCGACGGCGAACATCGAGCGAATCGAGATCATCACCGGCGGCGCCTCGGCCGTGTACGGCTCGGACGCGGTGGCGGGTGTGATCAACATCATCACCAAGAAGAACCTGCAAGGGGTCGAGTTCGGCGTTGCCTACGGCAAGGCCTCGGCGGGCGACAACAAGAATCCAAGCGCTTCTCTGGTCGCCGGTGGCAAGTTCGGAGAACGTGGCCGCGGCATGATCACGCTTGAGTTCGACAAACAAGGTCAGGTCAGCTGCCGCGACCGCGAGATCTGTTCCGAAGACTTCCTCTGGACATCACCATCCAACCAGATCCGCGGCCCCAACGCCTATTCCGGCGTTGGCCTTGGCGGGCGCTACTTCGTGGGCGGTACCAGTTACGCCGGGCGCAACGGCAGCATCACCGACGCAAACGGCAACCTGATGCCCTTCAGCACACCGGTCGACGGCTACAACCGCAACGCCGACCGCGACATCGCCATTCCGACCAAGCGCATCCTGGCGGCCGCCGAGCTCGAGTATGAAATCGCCAAGGGCCTGCGCGCCTTCGGTGAGTTGAACTTCGGCGAGACCAACATCGAGTCGAAGTTCGAAGGCCATCCGTTCCAGTCGAATCAGCCTGGCAGCCGCTATGGCACGCTCAATCCGAACATCCCGCTGAACAACCCGTTCATCCCGCAGGCCCTGCGGACCGCGATCACGAACTTCAACGCCACCGCTGCTGCCAATGCGCAGATCAACGAGATCGTCTGGTGGCAACGCTTCAACGACGCCGGTGGGCCACGCGGTGCAGACAGCTCGCGCCGCATGACACGCACGGTGGCCGGCCTCAAGGGAGATCTGCCTTCGCTGGGCGGCTTCGGCAGCAACTTCCGCTGGGAGCTGTCGCACACCCTGGCCCGCACCACGGTGAACCTGAATACCGAAGGTCTGGTCAACACCGCCAATCTGTACCACGGCCTGCGGGTCGAGGCAGACCCGGCGAACCCCGGTCAATATCGTTGCGTCGATGCAGGCGCCAGGGCCCAGGGCTGTGTACCGATCGATCCCTTCAAACCCTACACCGACCAGATGCGCCAGGCGCTGCGCATCGGGTCGATGGCCATCGGTACCAGCTCGCTCAACGACACGCTGTTGACGCTGACCGGCACGGTGGCAGAGTTGCCGGCTGGTTCGTTACGTGCGGCGGTTGGTGCCGAACGCCGGACCTTCTCTGGCTACCTGGATCGTGACGTGGTGGTCAACAACGCGCTGGCCACCGGCAACCAGATCAGTGACATCGATTTCGCGAAGGTCAAGACGGATGAGGTCTTTGCCGAGGTGCTGGTGCCCGTCCTGGCCGACAAGCCGTTTGCCCAATCCCTGAACCTCGAAGCTGCGGTGCGACGTTCGAAGACCGACAACTCCAGCTACAACACCTGGAACTTCGGTGGCGACTGGGAACCGGTCGGCGGGTTGCGCATGCGCGTCAAGCAAGCCAAGTCGGTGCGTGCGCCCCTGCCCGGTGAGCTGTCCGGCATTGGCCAGACCTTCGGTGTGATCCAGGACCCCTGCACCGCCACGCGGCGCACCCTGAACCCCACGCGCGACGCCAACTGCCTGGCTGCCGGCGTGCCAGCCAACTACAACCCACCGCAAAACGTCGAGCAAGGCGTGGCCGGTCTGACGGGCGGCAATATCGACCTGAAACCGGAAGAGGGCAAGACCCTGACCTACGGCCTGGTCTGGACGCCGGCCTTCGCCAAAGGCCTTTCAGTGGCGGTGGACCGCTTCGAGATCGACGTCGACAAGATCATCACCACGGTGTCGCGCCAGACCGCTGTCGATCTGTGCTACGACAAGGGCCTGCTGTGCAACGTGGTGACACGCGGCACGAACGTGCAGCTCCCGGGCGCCACTTATGTGCTGACCGCTGTCAACGAGCAGCTCGAAAACGTGGCCGAACTGAAGGTGCACGGCACCGACATCGACGTGCGATACAGCTTCTCGCTGCCTCGCAACATCGGTGCAATGGACCTCAACCTGCTCACTACCTTGTATGACAAGGCGGTGCAGACCACGGCCGGCACACCAATCAACCTGCTGGGGCAGGCGGGAGGCTCGACCACCGACCAAGGTTGGGTCAAGTTCACCGCCAACGCCAACATCGGTTGGCGCTTGGGTGCGATAAGTGCGAACTGGAACATCCGTCACATCGGGTCGGCCGACATGAACACTTCGACAACGCTCAATGGCTTCCCGAAGATCCCGTCGCACACCTATCACAACCTGCGCCTGGGCTTCCAGCTCGGGAAGAACGGCGAGGTCTACGGCGGTGTGACCAACATCGCCGACAAGAAGCCGCCCTTCTTCGCCTCGGGAGCGTCGGGCACGCAGGCGCTCGACACGGTGCCGGGCTACTACGACGTATTTGGGCGCTCCTACTTTGTCGGGGCGAAGTTCAAGTTCTGATCTGCAGGGCTCGAGCTGTATGCAAGAGAGTGGGGCGCCCCTGGGCGCCCATTTTTTCGCTAGTGCGCGAGACGAACCGATCACAGGTCGCACTGCCCAGGCTCGCCAGCGGCGCATGGGCTGGAGGTAGTCGCCAGGCAGCGCGGTCCGGGGTGGTTCTGAAGGCTTCGATAGTCAACTCGTTTGCAAGGCGGCCAAAGAACCAGCCGATCCCGGCTCGTTCGTGGATGCCTGACGCTACAAGACACTGTTGCACTTGGCCAACGTGAGGCACAGGTGGCAACTAGGGACAAACACCGAGAAGCGCCGACGCGACCTGACAGTTCACTTCATGAATGGTCTGCAACTATATGAATAGGAACCGTTTTTGTGGATCCGCAAACAGTCTTGTGCGTGGACAGTCCAGCTTCTGGCTTCCCAGCTGCAATGCCAATCGCAAGTTGATGTAGCGCTTGCCGCAGAATCGATCCACCTCCTGTGGGCTCATCGCTTCTGCGCAGCATGTCGTATCAGTGCGGGGCTTGCTTAAGGCAGCTTTTCAGGAACCCTTCTTTTGCTTTAGGAGTTGTTTATATGTTCAAGAGAACCAAGGTAGCAATTGCGGCTTCTGCAGTCGTAGCGGGCTTCTCAGGAATCCACGGTGCGGCCATCGCCCAAACCACGGACCGCGTCGAGATCACCGGCTCAGCAATCAGGCGTATCGATGCCGAAACCGCACTGCCAGTCCAGGTCATCACGCAGCAAGACATTGCCCGCACCGGTGTGACCAGCACAGAAGGATTGCTGCAAGCCATCAGCGCACTCTCGTCCGCAGGCGGCACCAGCAGTACAGAGGGTGCTGGCACCAGTACCTACGGTGTGGCGACCCTGTCGCTGCGCGGTCTTGAAGATTCCCGAACGCTGGTGCTGGTGAATGGCCGGCGGCTGGCGACCTTTGCAGCCGGCGACGCTGCTGTGAACATCAACGTCATCCCGCTCGCAGCCATTGCGCGGGTGGAAGTGCTGAAGGACGGAGCTTCCAGCATCTATGGCAGCGATGCGATGGCGGGTGTGGTGAACTTCATCCTCACCAAAAACATGTCTGGGTTCGAGCTGAATGGCTACACCAGCCGGCCTTCCACCAGTGGCGGTGGCAAGACGAACCGCGCAAGCATCACGGGTGGCTTTGAGGCAGGAGGCTTCCGTGGCGTTCTCTCGGGCACGTTTGAGAAAGAGACCGCGCTATTCGGCAAGGACCGCTCGTTCAGCCGCACGGCGACGGTGCTGCCCTACTACGTATCCGGGGCAACCGGCAGCGGCAACATCGAAGGCGCTGTGATCCCCGGTGGCTACCCGAACGACCGCGACGCCTCAGGAGGTGCGTTTGGCGCGTCGCCAGGCACCGGCTACGGCAATCCGCTGGCTGACTCGGGCAAGTGCGGGGACATCAACATGGTCCCAAGCCCGACGCCAACGAACAAGACATCGCCGACCCTCAATGTCGGCGCGCCCTACTGCATCTTCGACACCGGTCCCTATGTCGGCCTCACTCCACAGCGCGAGTTGAAGGCCTTCACCGGCAACTTCAGCTTTGCCTTGGGGGCTCAGCACGAGTTGTTTGCGGACTTCCTGCTGGCCGAGTCCGAGGTGCAACAGACCTATCAAACGCCGCCGCTGCGCCGCAGCTTCGCGGCAGGCTCGAACGCCCGACTTGAAGCGGAAGGTGTGGATCCATCGCTCATCATCTTCCCGAGCAATCCCAACTACAAGATTGCGGCTGACTATCTCACCAAGTATGGCTTCACGGGTCTGGTAGGCAAGCCGTTGGCCATCACAGCCCGGGTGTTTGATTACGGGGGTCGACAGCAGACCGACACTTCCAAGCAATCCCGATTCGTTCTGGGTGGTCGTGGAACTGTCCTTGGACAGGACTATGAACTTGCGTTCATGGACAACAAGAGCAAACTGGCTGGCAAGTGGACAGGAGGTGTGTTCTCGGTTACCGACTACAACCGCATCATCAACGACCCGGCGAATAATTGGAACCCGTGGATTGTCGGGGGCGTGCAGACGGGTGCCTTGGCCGAGAAATTGCGCGCCGCTGCCTACGTCGGTCCGTCTCTGGACGCCGAGTCGTCCAATCGTGGACTGGACGGCCGAATCACAGGCGATGCATTCAAGTTGCCGGGAGGGACTGCCCAATACGCAGCAGGCATCCAGGCCAGAAAAGACAGACTGATTCGCAACCCGGCACCCATCCCGGGCACCGGCGACATCGCCGGAGCAGGTGGCGCTGCGTTCGCGATCGACCGTGATCGTGACGTGAAGGCCGGTTTCGCCGAGTTGACCCTGCCGATCGTGAAATCGCTTGAAGCAACAGTTTCTGCGCGAACCGACCGCTACAGCGATTTTGGTACTGCCAACACCTATAAGGTTGGAGGCTCATTCCGTCCCAACAGCATGATAATGATTCGTGCGTCCGCCAACTCGGGTTTCCGGGCGCCTTCGCTGCCAGAACTGTGGCAGCCACAGATCACCGGGACAAGCGAGCAGTTTGACGACCCGGCCACCAACCAGACAGACCTTCAGGTGCAGGCGGTAGATGGTGGCAACCCAGCCCTGAAGCCCGAACGCTCCAAGGCCAATGCCTTGGGTATTGTCTTCTCGCCGATGGCTTCGTTGTCGGTGGGGGTTGATATCTGGAAGATCAAGATCGAGGACATTATCCAAACTCCCGGTACCCAAGAGATCGTTTCACGTTTTCGCGCGGGCGACCCTGCATTCCAGGGTTTGGTGAAACTCTCTCCAGGCTCCAACGACATTGAACAGATACTCCAGGTGACCCAAAACCTCGGAGTGGCAAATGTCTCCGGCGTGGATCTGTTTGCCGCCTATCGCGAGAAACTCGGCCCGGGCCGCCTGGACATCGCGTTGAACGGTACGTACATGACCAAGTTCGATCAGACCAGCCCGAGCGGTGAAATTTCCCGCAAGGTGGGTACCATGGTCGACGGGACAGGCTCGCCTGTTTTGGGTGCCGACAACGGTGGCGTCATCCTGCGTTGGAAGCATGCGCTGAGCTTCTCGTATTCGATGGGCAACTGGACAGGTTCCCTTACCCAGAACTACGTTTCAAGGTATCGCGCTGGCAACGACCTGAACGATGAGGCGACGTACGTCGGTGCCTATTCGCTCTACGACGCAGTCGTTAGTTGGCAGGCGATGAAGAGCCTGTCAGTGTCCGTCGGCGTGAAGAATCTCGCCAACAAGGTGCCTGACATCTTCGTGCCGGCAAGCAACCAGTTCCAGGCTGGGTACGACGTGACACAGTATGACCCGCGAGGCCGGACGTTCTATTTGACCGGTACTCTCAAGTTCTGAGCGTGTTCAGGTGCCCGCCCATTGGGTGGGCACCAGGTTGCTGCAACCGGGCCTGCTCGCAGCGGGATGTGCGGACGGGTCGGCGTTTCGCGCGAATGGGCCGGGCGGGCGGCCCTGAGACCTGGACCCTTACCGCCGGCGCTGGCAAGGGCGGGTGGTCCACGAGGGTGAGTTCGCTGTTTCAAGCGACACGCAGACCAGCGTCCAGGCCCAACTGCGCATCCATCCAAGCCCGCCAGATCACAAGTGAACTCGCCCAAGCGATGGCAGCCTGAAGAATACGTGGGTGAACTTCCGCGATGGCTTTCCCCATCTTCCCGTTCAACCACGTAGGACGGCCAGAGCATTGGAAGCCGCGGCCACACCCATCTTCACATAGGCGTTGGCAGAAACGCCGCCGATGTGGGGGCTGAGCACGTGCGTGTTCAGGGGGTACCCACGCAGCCATCTGCCCCGAACTGTCCACAGACCGTCACACGACTTGAAGTAGGCATTGCAAGTCGTTGATTTGATTGCGATACTTCGCGCGTGCAGACCAAGCTGACGGTTGTCGCGGGTTCCTAATCGCCAGTGGCTGCGATGGCGGAGCTACCGCAGACGGTTCCCGAGTGCCACGCCGTCATTGCGCAGCTGCTGGAACGGGTGAAATTGCTGGAGGAACGGGTCAATCTGGACTCCAACAATTCCTCGAAGCCACCGTCGTCAAACGGCCCGGGCCGGATGAACCGGGCTCAGCGTCGAGCCAGCGAACGCAAGCGCGGCGCCCAGCCCGAGCACAAGGGCCACACCCGCGCCATGCTCGATGAAGGCGATGTCGACCGCGTGGTGGACTGCAAGCCCCAAGCGGTATGCGAGTGCGGCGCGCAGGTCGAGGTGGCTGGTGCACTGCAACGTCACCAGGTCTTCGAGGTGCCGCCCATGCGCGCCCAGGTGGACGAATACAGGCTGTACAGCGGGCGCTGCGCAGGCTGCGGCAAGCCGCACGCAGGCGTGCTGCCGGCCGGCGTGCCCAAGGGTCAGCTGGGCCCGCGGGCGCTGTCCCTGGTGGGCGTGCTGGGCACGCGGTACCACCTCACGCAGCGCAAGATCCGCAACCTGCTGGACCAGTTGATGGGCTTGAGCTTCAGCGTCGGTGCGATCTCGGAGGCCCACGGCAAGGTCACCGCGGCGCTGAAGGCGCCGGTGGCCGAGACGGCGGCGTCGCTGTGCACGGTCGATGCACTGTGGATGGACGAGACCCACTACCCGCGCGAGGGCATCGGCAACTGGGTGTGGGCCACCGTGCAGCCGCTGCTGACGGTGTTTGCCATCTACCCGTCGCGAGCCCGCTACGTGATTGTGGACTTCATCGGTCAGGACTGCATGGCGGCGGTGACGACGGACCGGTATGCCGGCTACGCCTTCATCGATGCCGAGCGCCGGCAGGTCTGCTGGGCCCATCTGCTGCGCGACTTCAACCGCATCGGCCAGCGGCACGGCCTGGCTGGGCAGATTGGCCGCCGCTTGCTCGGGTT
>WBZP01006680.1_pt1 | contig 11345 bp, 9 predicted proteins | sample 5204301 | NCBI WGS metagenome assembly WBZP01 (sample SAMN12412401, study PRJNA552823) | activated sludge metagenome | isolation source: activated sludge from nitrification reactor of wastewater treatment plant... | place: USA: Pennsylvania | collected 2017
GGCGGCGGAAGGAGGCCGCCGCCCTCGAAAGCTACTCGACCCGGAAGCCCGTCCGCCGCTCGGCGCGGTGCCGGGACACGCGGTCGGTGGCGATCACGACGAGCTCGTAGCTGCCCGGCTCGAAGGCGGCGAGCGAGAGCCGCTCGCTCCACTTGCGGCCCTCGGGCCCCGCCGCGAGCGGGTGCTCGGCCGTGACTCCGACGAGCGTCTTGCCGCGCCAGACCTGCGCCTGGAGGACGACGTCGGCCCGCCCGGCCGGCGGCTCGTAGACCTGCACGACGTAGTGGAGGCCCTGGCTGCGGCCGAACCGGCGGTCGACCTGGGCGTCGTCGAGCCCCGAGGACTCGGTCCCCTCGCCGGAGTCGGCGAGGAGGAAGACGCTGCTCAGCGTCAGCGGGCGAGCGGCGACGTCGGGGATCTCGACCCAGGCGTGGGCGCTCCCGAGGAGAGACCGGCTCGACTCGCGGGCCGCGATCCGGACCTGGTAGCGCCCGGGGGCGAGAGCGACGGTGCGCTGCACCGTGAGCCCCTGCGACAGGGCGCGACGGTAGCTGTCCTCGGTCAGGCTGAGCTGCGCCCGATCGCCGGAGACGCTCCCGACGAGCGCGCCGCCCTCGTCGTAGACCGCGACGACGATCTCGAGGTCGGCCTCGTAGCGGTCGGCCTTCGGCTCGAACGGCACCCCGGTGACGTCGAGCCGCGCGCGGAGGACCGCCTGCGGCCCGGCCGGCGGCAGGTCGATGAAGTCCGCGCTGATCCGCATCGGGACGCCGTCGAGGGGGAAGAGCGAGGCGAGCGCCTGGCCGAGCTCCCGCTCGCGCCGGGCCGCAGGCGTCTCCGGCGGCGCCGGCTTCGTGTCGTCGGGCGCGAAGTAGCCGGTCCGCGTCCTCACCTTGAGGTCCGGGCGGCCCGCCACCCGCACGCGGAGCTTGCGGAACTTCCCGTCGCGCGCGACGTTCGTGGGCTCGAAGGCGAGGAGGTAGTAGACCTCGTTGTCTCTGAGGATCCGCCCGAGGCCCGCGCTGAGGTCGTTGGTGTTCTGCACGAGGAACCCGCCCGTGTCCTCGGCGAGGGCGTTGAGGCTCTGCTTCTGCGCCTCGTTCCCGCGCGACTGGAGGTTCGCCCGCCCGCCGGGCGCGGTGAGGACGCCGGGGCCCCGGAACGACGCGTCCCCTCCCGGCACGTCGGCGACGACGCCGCGGGTGTCGAGCGCGTACATGACGACGCCCGCCTTCGTGGCCGCGTCGATGATCCGCCGCACGTCGAACGCGTGGCCCTCGCCGGCTCCGCCCAGTCCCACGAGGAAGCCATCCGAGACGAGAACGACGATCTTGCGCCCGGGCACGGGGGCGAGGCTCCGGACGACGGCCTCCATCGCCCCGAGGACCTGGCCCGAGCGGGCCTGGATCTCGAAGACCATGCGCCGCGCCTGAGCGTAGGCCTTCTCGCGGGCCCCGATCTCCCCGAGGTAGTCCTCCGTCTGCAGGATCTCCTCGACCGCCACGCGGAGCGCCTCCGCGTCGCGGTTGGTGTCGATGAGCTCGGCCTGGAACTCGCTCAGGTACGGGGCGCCGCCGGGATCGACCGGGACGTAGCGGCTCACGACGCGGTCGATCGCACGGTGGAGGGCGCGGGGGTCGCGCGTGAAGTCCTGGTACACGCCGACGTTGCCGCTCGTCGAGACGAGCGCGACCCAGTCCTCGGCTCCGATCTGTTCGTCGACGAAGCGGTGCATCGCCCTCTTCGCGCCGGCGAGGTTGCCGGCCGCGGTGTGGAGGTCGTCGAAGGCCACGACGAAGCGCCGCCCGCGGGCCGCCGGGGCGGGCGCCGGGGCCGAAGGCGGCGGCGCCGGAGCGGGCGCGGCCTTCGCCTCCTCGCCGGCCCGGTAGCCGGCGCGCGATTCCTCGGCGAAGTGCGTGACGGATTGTTTCTTCCCGTCCTCGAGGATCTCGAAGTCGGAGGGGGCGAGCCCGGGCACGCAGCGGCCGTCCTTGCCGGTGACGACGACGTCGAGCTGGACGAGCTCGGTGCCGACGGCGGGCAGCCGCGGCGTGTCCGGGGGACCCTCGGCCTTCGGCTTGTCGGCCGCGGCCCACGCGGAGGCGGCCGCGGCGACGAAGACGGCGGCGGCGAGCCGCCATGGACGGGTCGCCGGCCGCCTCACGCTCACCGGCGGACCGGGCCTCCCGCGGCCGGCCGTCGGCCGGCCGCGAGCGCCTGCGCGATCGCCTTCTCGGCCAGCGGCGCCATCACCGCGTAGCCGGCCTCGTTCGGGTGCAGGCCGTCGTTCGTGAGCTCGGAGCGCAGCAGGCCCGCGGCGTCGGCCACCGCCGAGTGGTAGTCGAGGTACACGTGGCCGTTCCTCGCCGCGTAGGAGGCGAGCCAGGCGTTGATCTCCCGCAGCGTGGCCGGGGGCCGGTCGGTCGACCGCACGAGCGGCGCGCCCTTCACGTCCCGCTTGTCGTCCGAGATCGGGAGGAGCGAGGCGAGGACCACCTTCACGCCGTGGAGCGTCGCGAGCTCGGCCATCGTCGCGAGGTTGTCCTCGATCGCGTCGACGCTCACCCGGCCGGAGTTGCCGGCGACGTCGTTGGTGCCGGCGAGGATGACGACGGCCTTCGGCTGGAGCTCCAGCACGTCGGCGCGGAAGCGCACGAGCATCTGGGCCGTCGTCTGTCCGCCGATGCCGCGGTTGACGTAGGGCCGGCCGGGAAAGAAGCCTCCGTAGCCCGCCTTCGACCAGTTGTCCGTGATCGAGTCACCGAAGAAGACCACCCGCGCCTCGTCCGCCTTCGGCGCGCCGAGGGCGGCGTTCGCCGCGGCGTAGCGGGACAGGCGGCCGTAGTCCGCCGCGACGAACTCGAGGCACGAGGTCCGCTCCTCGCCGGCGAAGCGACCGCAGCCGTTCGGCCACACCGGGTACTTCCACTCGGCCGGAGCGGCCGCGTACTGGCCCGGGAAGGCGACCTGGGGCGGCCCGGGCGGCGGGGCCGGGGCCTGCGCTCCCGCCCGCGCGGCAAGGGCGCACGCCGCGGCGAGCGCGAGGAAGGTTCGCGGGGGTCTCTTCATGGACGAGCTCCTGAAGGCCGAGCATACACGAGCGGCTGGAGGGTGACCGGGCCCACGAGGCCGGACGCGCGCACGGGCCAGCTCGAGGCGTCGAGCGGCTTGTAGTCGATGCCGAGGACGTTGGCGTCGCGGAACTTCTTCCAGCGCACGCCCCGGCGGTCGAGGTCGCGGACGCGGTTGGCGGGCAGGTTCGTGACCTCGATCTCGAGCGTCGAACGACCCGCGGGCAGGCCCACGAGCCGCGCGCGGAACGGCCGGGTCCACGCGGTCGCGACGTGGCGGCCGTTCAGCGAGACCCGCGCGACGTCGGCCACGGCCCCGAGGTCGAGGAGCCAGGCGTCGGCGGCGACGGCCGGACGCGCGATCTCGATCGTGTAGCGCGCCGTGCCGGCGAAGCGGCGGACGTCCTCGTCCTCGCGGTCGGTCCATGAGCCGAGCGTCGCCGTCTCGAAGGGCGCGGGCAGGACCGGGCCGCCGTCGACGAACCGCACGGTCCACCGGCCCTCCACCGGGACGGGCGGGCCGGCCGGGGACGACACGGGCCAGGTCGCGGCGGCCTTCGGGGGCGCGGCCAGGAGGCGCAGGAAAGTCGACTCGCCGGGATCGAGGGTCACACGGGCTTCGGCTCCGCGCGCCGAGGTCCGGGACGGGACGAGGCCGAGACGGTCGGGAACGACGGGATCGAGTCTCTCGATGGCCGCAGCCGGGCGCGCGAGCGGAACCCATCCCTCGAACGGACGGCCGCCGCGGTTCACGACGAAGTAGACCGGGCCCGAGGCCGTCCGGCGTCGCACGAAGCGCAGACCGGCGTCGGCCATCGGCTCGCGGGCCGCGCCGGCCGACGCGAGCAGCGTCTCGAGGTCCTCTCCGACGAACACGCGGCCGAGGCCGACGCGGTGCTCTCCGGGGCCGAAGTCCGCCCCGGCCGACGCGAGCGCCGCGGCGCGGGCTTCGCGCCGCTCGGCGAGGCGGCCGTAGCCGGGCACGTCGGCCGGAACGCCGCCCTCGAAAGCCACGGCCGCGCCGGCCCGGGCGACGTCGAGCAGCCGGCGCAGGGCGTCGGGCCCGAGGCGCGCGGTGCGGGGGACGGCCAGCGCCCGGTACGCGGCCGAGCCGAGCCGGATGGCGCCCTTCTCGACGCGCGCGCCGGCGAGCCGCTCGTCCGACACCGCGTCCCACGCGAAGCCCCGCCGCCACAGCCGCAGGCCGGCCTCGTCGTAGGCCTTCGGCACCGGGTTCTGCAGCAGCAGGTCGCCCGCGACGTCGTACGCGTCGTCGGCCGAGTGGTAGAGCAGCACGTCGGCGTCCGGCTCGCCCTGCTGGAGCAGCGACTGGCAGCGGGCGACGTAGGCGTTCAGCGAGGGGAGCTCGCGCCACAGCCCGCCCGGCGGGCCGAAGTTCACCGACGCGTAGAACTGCCAGCCGGGCCACTCGGCGCCGGGGGGCGAGTACGGCACGCCGTGGTAGACGAGGTGGTTCACCCCGGCGAGGAAGAGCCAGTCGGCCGCCTCCTTCGCCTGCCACAGCGGCAGGTTGAAGTGCTCGGCGAGCCACGTGAACGCCTCCGCCGAGACGAGCGGGCGCCCGGCGAGGTGCGCGGCCGAGGCGGCGAGAGAGAGCCTCGCGATCTGGCTCTCGTCCGGCTGCTGGAAGACCTCGGTCTCCGGCACGTCGCCCGACGCGTAGGCGTCGAGGAGGTTCGACGGCGAGCCGTGCGCCTGCTCGCGCGAGAGGTTGCCGCGGCGGTGGCTCCACTCCGTCCACCGGTGGACGTAGGCGAGGTGCAGCGCGCCGAGGACGCGGCGGTAGTCTCCCTGCACTCGGGCGACCGTGTCCGGGCCTCCGTCGCCGGCCAGCGCCGGCAGCGCGGACGCGAGCGAGTAGCCGTTCCGCGCGGCGAACGCGGCCGCGACCTCAGGGGTGCCGCTCGCGCCGTAGTACTCGAACGAGTCGTGGAACTGCGCGCGCAGGGCGGGCCCGGGCGCGCCGAGGGCCGCGTCGAAGCCGGCGAGGTAGCGCGAGAGGGTCTCCGGCGAGTAGGGGTCGAGGACGAGGCCCTCCCCGCCCGGCGCGGCGCGCTTCACCTTCTGGCCGGTCGGCACGAGGAGGCCGGCGTAGACCGTCCACGCACCGGCCGGAGCGGTCCACGACAGGCGACCGCCGGCGTCGAGGCGCCCGGTCAGGTCGACGGCGTCGCCGGCCTCGGGCACGGCGAGGGCCGCGACCGCCCGCCCGGCGCCGAACGCGTCGGGCGCGAGGGCGGAGCCGCCTCCGACCTTCGCGCGACGAACGACGAGCGACTGGGCCGCGTCCTCGCCGCGGACGGAGGGGCCGCCGAACGGCCAGCCCGTTCCGGTCGTGAAGTCGACGGCCATCCCGAGCCTCCGGGCCTCGGCGCTGGCGTGCGCGACGAGCGCGACGAAGCGGGGCGAGAGGAAGGCCACGTCGCGGGCCTCCTCGCCCTGCACCCCGTAGATAGGGCAGATCTCGACGCCGCCGAAGCCGGCGGCCGAGAGCTCGTCGAGCTGCGCCGTGAGGCCCTTCTCGTCGACCGCGCTCCCGAGCCACCACCAGCGGGCCCACGGCCGGGCCGTGCCGGTGACGGAGGGCCAGGCCGGCGGCGGGGCGGGGACCGCCACGGGCGCCGCGAGGACGGCCAGGGCGAGGGTCGCCGCGAGCCGCCGTCCCGCGCCGCGCATCTCAGACCAGGGCGACGGGGTTCGCGAGCACGCCGAGCTCCGGGCACGAGATCGTCGCGACGTCGCCCGCCTCGAGACCGGACCCGAGCGGCTGGATGATGCCCGTCCCGGTCGAGAGCACGGTTCCGGTGCGGATCGTGTTCGACCGCAGCAGGAATCCGACGATCTCCTCGTAGCGGCGCTTCAGCTGCGCCGTCGAGGCCTCGCCGCGGAACACCTCGGTCGTCCCGCGGGTCACGCGGCATTCGAGAGCGAGCGCGTACGGGTCGGGAATCTCGTCCGGGGTGACGATCGACGGGCCGAACGAGAAGCAGCCGTCGTAGATCTTCGACTGCGGCAGGTAGAGGGGGTTGTCCCTCTCGATGTCCCACGCCGAGACGTCGTTCGCGAGGGTGAAGCCGAGGATCGCGCCGGCCCGCGAGAGCACGACCGCGACCTCCGGCTCCGAGGCCGTGAACGACGAGTCGCGGCGGCGGCCGATGGGCTCGCCGGGGCCCGCGCAGCGCCACGAGGTCGCCTTGAGGAAGAGCTCGGGCCGCTCGGCGACGTAGACGCGGTCGTAGATCCCCGTCCCTTCCTCCCGGAAGTCCGCGCTGCGCCGGTAGGTGACGCCGGCGCCCCAGACCTCGGGCGCGGCGAGCGGCACGGTCAGACGGAGGTCGCCCTTCCCCTGCCCGAGCGCGTCCCAGTCGGCCTCGACGAGGAGCCCCGCCTTCTCGACGGACGCGAGCCACGCGGCCGCGTCCAGGCCGCGCTCGGAGACGGCCTCGAAGAACGTGAGCACGTCGCGAATGCCGTCGCGGGGCGCGCGCTGGAGCAGCGTGCGCCCGCCCGTGCGCACGCCGAGGCGCACCGAACCACCGCTGTCGCGAACCTGGAAGAGCCTCATGAGCGGCGATTGTCGCACGCCCGCGCGTGCTAGGCTTGCCGTCTCCCATGCCCGTGCTGACTGGCCCCCCGATCGTCACCCTGCGCCAGTCGGCCGCGCGGCCGTACGCGGGAGCGATCGCCGCGGCGCGCACGTGCTACGCGCCCCGGGTCGTGGGCGCGGACGAGGTGACCGAGGCCCAGCGCGAGTCGATCGGCCCGCTCACGTTCGAGGCCGGCCACCACACGGTCTGGCAGCACGCGCACTTCGAGTTCGGGCTCGAGAACGTCAGCCGGCAGATGGTCTGGACGTTCCTCCACGCCCACCCCTTCTACAACTCCGAGCAGTCCTCGCAGCGCTTCGTGCGCCTCGACGAGATCCGCGCCCACGTGCCCGGGGGCCTGCCGGACGCGGCGCGCGCGGTCTACGAGGAAGCGATCGAGAGCGCGTGGGAGGCGTACCGACGGCTCACCGCCCTGCTGAAAGACGACACCCACCGGATCCTCTCGGATCTGCGGCACCTGACGCCAAACGCGTCGGACAAGCGGCGGAAAAAGGTCGCCCGCGAGGCGGAGAAGAAGGCGATCGAGACGGCGCGCTACGTGATCCCGGTGGCCGCGTTCACCTCGATGGTCCACACGCTCTCGGGCATCGTCCTGCACCGCCTGTACCGGATGATGCGGACGGGGGACGCGCCGGCCGAGACGGTGGCGGTCGTCGACGCGATGGTCGCGCTCGTGCGGGAGCGGGATCCCGACTTCTTCGAGCGGATCGGCGGGGGCCCGCTCGCGGAGTCGCAGGTCGTCGAGAGCGCGCTCCCGCGGGTGGCCGCGGACGGCGACGCCGAGGCCGCCCGCCTCGACGCGCTCCTCGGCGGCCGCACCGCGCTCCTCGTCGACCACTCCTCCCGCGCCGAGGCGACGACGGCCGACGCGGTGCGGGCGGTGCTCGGCGCGTCGCCCGCGACGCTCGACGACGACGAGGCCCTCGAGCGGCTGCTGAATCCCGGCCAGAACCGCTACCGCCTCGAGACGCTCCAGCTCTAAGACGCATCGCCGCTGACGCGGGCCCTGCACCACCCGGCCTACACCTTCCTGAAGAAGCTCTCGCACACGGCCGACAGCCAGGACCAGCGCCACCGCATGGTGCCGGCCTCGCGGCCGCTGATGACGCTGACCGACACCCGCCGCCCCGACTACCTGACGCCGCCGCTGGTGGCGGCCAACCCCGAGGCGCTCGAGGTCTACTCCGTGGCCATGGAGCGGGCCTGGCAGGCCAAGAACCGCCTGCTCGACCTGGGCGTGCCGCTCGAGGCCGCGCTTTACGTGCTGCCCAACGCCAAGGCCCTGCGCTTCCACGAGAGCGGCAGCCTGCTCTACCTGGCCCACAAGTGGGTCATGCGCACCTGCTTCAACGCCCAGGAGGAGATCTACCGCGCCTCGATGGACGAGCTCGAGCAGGTGCGCGCCGTCCACCCCCGCCTCGCCCGCCACATGGGCCCGCCGTGCGTCCTCCGCTACGGGCGCGCGACGCCCGTCTGCACCGAGGGCGAGCACTTCTGCGGCGTGCCGGTCTGGCGCTCCTTCCCGGACGTCGTGCGGCCGCTCTAGGCGACGCGGGAGCGCCCGCCCGCCGCGGCTCTCCCGCCGCGGGCCACGCACAGCCGCGCGAGGAGCAGGTGGCTCAGGGGGTAGACGAGCAGCGTGAGGAAGGCGATCACCGCGGCCACGTGAGTGAGCGGCCCGCCCCAGGTGCGCCCGAACACGAGCTCGACGTAGGCCTGGTTCAGGTTGACCTCGGGGCCGAAGAGCCGGCCGACCGACACCGCGACCACGGCGATCGCCGCCTGCAGCCGGTAGCCGCGACGGTCGTAGCCGATGCGCCGCAGCACGAGGACGAGGAGCGGCGGCAGGACCACGTGGTAGAGCGACAGCAGGCGCGTGAACAGCGGCCACTGCGGGTCCCACATGTACGCCGTGCCGCCGCCGAGGAGGTGGCGGCCGACGACGAGGCGGGTCAGCAGGTCGAGCGTCCACACGGAGCCGACGAGGAGGATCGCGACGGCCTGGCTCGACAGGAGCAGGCGGCTGCACGTCCACAGGCCGGCGCCGACGAGCAGGACGGTCAGGTTGCACAGGACGAGGAAGTTAGCGAGGCCGTAGGCCGCCGCGTAGGAGGGCACGTAGACCGCCAGGGCCGCAGCCGCCATGAAGCGGAGCCTCCGCGAGCAGCGCGGCGCGAGGGATCCGGCGGGAGGCGGGGACGTCACCGTCCCGGGACCGCCTCGTCCTCGCGGAGCTCCGCGGCCGCCGCCTCCCCGCTGCGGACGGCGCCCTCGATCGTCGCCGGCAGCCCGGTCGCGGTCCAGTCGCCCGCGACGTAGAGGCCGGGCACGGGCGTCCGCGGCCCGGGCCTCAGGCGCTCGAGCTGCGGGCTCGAGGCGAACGTGGCCCGCGGGTCGCGGAGCACCAGCGCGCGCACGACGGCCGCGCCGGCCATCGCCGGGAAGTACCGCCGCAGCGCCGCCTCGGCCGCGCCGACGAGCTCCGCGTTCGGCTTCGCCGCGCTGCGGTACGCGGCGCTCACGATGAACGACAAATGCTGCGGGGCGCCGGCGCGGCCGGCCAGGCGTCCCTTGTCGAAGACCCACTCGACCTCGGTGTCGCGCAGGCCGAGCATCGGGGCGTCCACGACGACGCGGTCGAGCCACAGGTCCACTGACACGATCGGCGCGCCGCCGAAGCGGTGGAGCGCGTCGAACGGCGCGCGGCCGGCCACCTCGTCCGGGAGGAGCGCGGCGAGGGCGTCCGGCGGCACCGCGCAGACGACGGCGTCCGCCCGCTCGGTCCCTTCGCGAGGCCGCGCGCCGGACGCGATCGCCTCCCGCTCGTGCGGCCGCTCGGCGAGCCGCGCGCCGCTCACGCGGCCGTCGCCGTCCAGCACGAGCCGCTCGACGCGCACCCCGCGGCGCACGACGCCGCCCCGGCCCTCGAGGTACCGCGCGACGCGGTCGTGGAAGACGGCCCAGCCCCGCCTCAGGAACACGAGGCGCGAGGCCCGGTGGCCGGAGAGGAACGCCTCCTGGTAGACGCGGTGGAAGAGGCTCGCCGCCGCGCGCTCCGGCGGCTCGTTCAGGATCGCGAGGGCGAGCGGGTCCCAGAGGAGGCGCCGTGCCGCCTCGCCCTGGCCGCAGCGGGCGAAGTACTCGGCGAGCGTCAGGCCGTCGGGACGGGCGCCGAAGCGCACCGCGAGCCCCAGCCGCGCGGCCTGCAGCTTCACCGGGAGCGGCACGCGCAGGCCGAGGAGCCCGGCCGCGAGGTGCAGCGGCGCCGGCAGCGGGGGGCAGTCGAGGGCCGTGCGGCCGCGGTCGTCGACCCACTCGATCCGCAGGTCGTCCTGCTCGAGGAAGAGGTCCGACGCCCCGGCCCGCCGGGCGAGAGCGAGGGTCCGGAGGTACGCGCCGACCATCAGGTGGGTCCCGTTGTCGACGTCGTCGCCCGTCACCGCGTCGCGCGACGAGGTCGCGCGGCCGCCGAGGACCCCGCGGCGCTCGAGGAGCACCACGTCGTGCCGCCGCTCCTGCAGCGCGACCGCCGCCGCGAGCCCGGCGAAGCCGCCGCCGACGACGAGGACCTTCACAGGCCCCAGTAGACGCGCGGGATGGTCCGCAGCGCCGTCCAGATCTTGCGCGGGCGGCCGAGCGCGGTGCGCTCGCCGCCGACCGGGTGGCCGCGCCGGGCCCACTCCTCGAGGAGGGCGCGGTACACGGCGCCCATGATCTCCGCCGCGAGCATCGAGCGGCGGTCGCGCTCCGGCAGCCGCTCGGCCGCCCGGGCGTAGTGCGCCCGCGCGCGGTCCGTCTCGAACGCGAGGAGCGCGTCGAGCCCGGCCGGCCGGCGCGCGCCCGGGTCCCGCGCGAAGGCCAGCAGCTCGGCCTCGGCGACGCCGTGCCGCGCGAGGTCCTCGAGCGGGAGGTAGAGCCGGTCGCGGGCCGCGTCCGTCGCGACGTCGCGGAGGATGTTCGTCAGCTGAAGGGCGAGGCCGAGGTCGACCGCGTACTCGCGGCAGCGCGGGTCGTCGTAGCCGAAGATCTCGATCGACGCGAGGCCCACGGCCGAGGCGACGCGCTCGCAGTACACCCGCAGGTCGGCGAACGTCGCGTACCGCCGCGCGGTGAGGTCCATCCGGCAGCCCTCGACGATCGCGTCGAGGGCGGCGGGCGGAATCGGGAAGCGGGCGACGGCCTCCGCCAGCTCGCGCCCGAGCTCGGTCTCGGGCGCCCCCGCGTAGCAGCGCCGGACTTCGGCCGTCCAGCGCCTTAGGCCGGCCTCCCCCTCGCCGCCGGCCTCGTCGACGCAGTCGTCGACCACCCGGCAGAACGCGTAGAGCGCGTAGATGGCGCGGCGCTTGGCCGCGGGCAGGATGCGGAACGCGTAGTAGAAGTTCGTCCCGCTCTCGCGCGTGATGCGCGCGGCGAGGCTCGGCTCGGTCACGCGGCCCGCCAGCGCCAGGCCCGCCACGCGAGGGCGGCCTTGTCCAGCGTGGAGTGACGCGGGCGGTGCGCGAAGACGTCGCCGCCCACCGCCTCGATCCGGTCGAGGATCGACGAGCCCCCGAGCCAGGTGAGGCGCATCTCGAAGCGCAGGTCCTTCGAGACGCGGTCGCACAGCGGCTTCCCGCGGTCGAAGAGCTCGCGCGTGCGCGCGACG
>WBZP01006682.1_pt1 | contig 11344 bp, 11 predicted proteins | sample 5204301 | NCBI WGS metagenome assembly WBZP01 (sample SAMN12412401, study PRJNA552823) | activated sludge metagenome | isolation source: activated sludge from nitrification reactor of wastewater treatment plant... | place: USA: Pennsylvania | collected 2017
GAAGGACGCGAACGACCGCGGCATCCGCGACGGCGAGATGGTGTGGCTCGGCACGCCCACCGGCGCGAAGATCAAGGTGATGGCGATGGTCACCGACCGCGTCGGCCCCGGCGTGTCGTTCATGCCCTACCACTTCTCCGGCGTCTGGATGGGCAAGGACATGCTCGAGTACTACCCCGAAGGCGCGCACCCGATCGTGCGCGGCGAGGCCGTCAACACGGCGACCACCTACGGCTACGACTCGGTGACGATGATGCAGGAGACCAAGACCACGGTCTGCCAGATCGCGAAGGCCTGACGGCGCTCGGGACGAACGGAGGAGACAAGCGATGGCCCGAATGAAGTTTCTCTGCGACGCCGAGCGCTGCATCGAGTGCAACGGCTGCGTGACCGCGTGCAAGCAGGAGCACGACATCCCCTGGGGCGTGAACCGGCGCCGCGTGGTGACGATCAACGACGGCGTGCCCGGCGAGCGGTCGATCTCGGTCGCCTGCATGCACTGCTCGGATGCGCCGTGCATGGCCGTGTGCCCGGTCGACTGCTTCTACAAGAACGAGGAAGGCGTGGTCCTGCACGACAAGGACCTGTGCATCGGCTGCGGCTACTGCTTCTACGCCTGCCCGTTCGGCGCGCCGCAGTTCCCGCAGGCCGGCGCCTTCGGCGTCCGCGGCAAGATGGACAAGTGCACGTTCTGCGCGGGCGGACCCGAGGCGAACAACAGCGCCGAGGAATTCAAGAAGTACGGCCGCAACCGGCTGGCCGAAGGCAAGCTGCCGGCCTGCGCCGAGATGTGCGCGACCAAGGCGCTCCTGGCCGGCGACGGCGACGTGCTCGCCGACATCTATCGCGAGCGCGTCACCGTCCGCGGCAGGGGGGCCGAGGTCTGGGGCTGGGGCACCGCGTACGGGCCCCCGGGGGCGAAGCCCGCGGCACCCGCAGGAGGAGCGAAGTCATGAGCAAGCCCATCGTCGCCGCCGCCGTCGGCGCGGCCCTCGCGGTCCTGCTCGCCGGCTGCGGCGAGCGTCCCCAAGTGATCGAGTACAAGCAGGGCAAGTACCAGGGCCGGCCCGACACCCGGCCTTACGACTCGGCGACCTTCAAGGGCGACAAGTCCGAGTGGGAGCGCGTCATCAAGACCCGCAACCAGAACCAGAACGAATACAGGCGGACCAGCTGACCGCCCCGGGAGCCACGATGGCAAGCATTGCGATCAAACGTGCGGCCGGGGTGCTCGTCGCCGCGCTGCTGCTCGGCGCCGCCGCGGTCGGGCAGGCGCAGCAGTCGCCGTCGGCGATCGCGCAGTCGCAGTCGCCGGCGGTCAACCCGCAGGAGGCCGACCTCGCGAAGCAGCAGACGGCGCAGCAGCAGAAGCAGCCGCTCAACAACCAGCCGGTGTGGAAGGAAGTGCGCTCGGGACTGCCGCAGACGACCAGCCTGCCGGGCCGCGAGACCAACGTGCTGATCCAGTCGCAGGGGCAGACCTGGCGCGCGGCGCGCGTTGCCGTCTCGACCGCGCTGGGCTTCGTGATCGCCGGTCTGCTGGCGGTGCTGTTCGGCTACTACTTCTGGCGCGGCACGATCGAGCTCCACGGCAAGCCGACCGGCCGGATGATCGAGCGGTTCTCGCCGGCGAAGCGCATCGCGCACTGGGCGATGGGCCTGACGTTCGTCGCGCTGGCGGTGACCGGGCTCATCATCACCTTCGGCAAGTCGCTGCTGCTGCCGCTGATCGGCGCCACGCTGTTCTCGTGGCTCGCGACGCTGGCCAAGAGCGTACACAACTTCACCGGCCCGGTGTTCTCGGTCGCGCTGGTGATCTTCATCGTCATGTACGTCAGGGACAACCTGCCCAAGGCCCACGACGTCCAGTGGATGCTGAAGTTCGGCGGAATGTTCAATCGCGAGGGCGGCGAGGTCCCATCGGGCAAGTTCAACGCCGGCGAGAAGGGGCTGTTCTGGTCGCTGGTGGTCGTCGTGTCCCCGGTGCTGGTCGTCACCGGCTACATCCTCAACTTCCCGAACTTCGACCAGACGCGCTCGACGATGCAGATCGCCAACATCGTCCACCTCGCCGCCGCGCTGATCGGCATCGCGATGGCCTGCGTGCACCTGTACATGGGCACGATCGGGATGCGTGGCGCCTACCAGGCGATGCGCACCGGCTACGTCGACGAAACCTGGGCGAAGGAGCATCACGAGTACTGGTACGACGACGTAATGTCCGGCAAGGTGCCGCGGGACAGCGAGCCCAGGCCCGCGCCGCTGCCGCACGGGCGGCCCGCCTGATCGACCCACCGACGAGGAACCCGAACATGACGACGTTGCGCGCACTGATCGCTGCCGGGCTGGTGCTCGGGACTTTCGGCCTCGCGGTGGCCAAGCTGCCGCCGCCACCGCCGCCGACCGATGCGCAGAAGGCGGCCGCCGAGGAGAAGAAGGCCAAGGACGCTGCCGCCGCCGAGGTTGCCAAGGCCCAGCAGGCCAAGGCGGAGGATCGCGTGGCCGCGCGCTACTTCGCCGAGGCGAAGGCCAAGGGCAAGACGGTCACGCCGCCGCAGATGGCGGCGACGACACCCGCGCCGGCGCCGGCCGCCAAGGCCGCTCCGCCCGCCCCGGTCAAGGCACCTGCGCCGAAGAAATAGCGCGCGACGACCGGGCCGACGCAGACGGGGGCGCGACGCCCCCGTGTTGTTTTCTGTGCCTGCGACGACGACCGCAGCGCCTATCCCGGACCCGTGTCGCCAACGGCGGCGCCCGGTGCCTCGTCGGCAGCGCCCACCATCGCCCGGACCTGCTCGGGCGTGGATCGGAGCAGGTCGGCGATGCGCGCGTAGTCGTCGGGCAGCGCGGCGTCCGCCCAGCCGTCGGCCGAGTGACGCGCCAGGTCGACCGCCAGCATCACGTTGCGCACCCGGGGGTCGTTGGCGCTGGCGTCGTCCATCAGCTTCAGCAGCAGCTCGGGCAGCGCCCACATCCGGGCGAGACCCGCCTGAAGGTCGGCGAGCGCGACGCCGAACACCGCTTCCTGCGCGGCGCGGCTGCGCAATGTGCTGTCGTTGACTTGCCGGCGGCGGACTTCCAGCATCCGTTCCGGCGCAAGGCACCAAAGCAGCAGTTCGGCGAGGTCGTGCAGCAGCGCTGCGATCCGGATGTCCTCGTAGTGCAGATCGACGCGGTGCGCCGCCCACTCGGTCGCGAACTCGGCCGCGCGCCGGGAGCGCCGCACGACGCGCAGCAGGCCCCGCAACGCGTCGAGGTTGCCGCGCAACAGGTCCTCGACCAGCGGACGGGCGGGCACCTGCTCGAAGAAGGGGTTCATCCCCAGCATCATCAGCGCCTGCTCGACCTGGATGATGTCGCTGCTGCTGCGGCTGCGCAGCCGTTGGAAGCGGTTGAGGAGCTTGACCGTCATCAGCGGGTCGCGCTTGATCACCTGCGCGATGCTGCGCGTGTCGAGCCGGGCCGCGTCCTCGCGCAGCACCGCGAGCTCGCGCGCGGTCTGCTTGAGCACCGGTATCTCGGCCGTGCCGAGGAACTCGAGCCAGCGGTCGAGGCCCATCATCGCTTCGTTCATCGCACCCTCGTCCCGGCCGTTCCGCGCGCCGGCATGCTGGACGGCGCGCGACGATCGCCGGCGTAGTCATTGCGCCGGCGCTGCTCCCGGTACCAGAGCTATATCGGCGCGGCGCGGGTGTTCCTGAACGGCGCGACGGGCCGCCGCCGTCAGTCCGTCCCGTGCACGACCGCGACGGCTGCGCTCGACGCGGTCGAGCGCAGCCGGGCGAGCGCCTGGTACTCGGGCGAGCGGTACCAGCGCAACAGGTCGTCCTCGCTGGGGAAACCGATGACGACAGTGCGGGCGGCAGGCCAGCGGCCCTCGAGGACCGTCGGCGACTCGTCGACCGCGAGGACCTCGCCGTCGAAGCGCTCGAAGACGGCGTCGAAGCCGTCGAGATAGCGCTGGTAGCCGTCCGCGTCGTGGATGTCGATCAGGGCGATGAAATAGGCGCTCATGGCGGTCGGGCAGGGTGGCCGGGCACGTCATCTTGCGCGGAGGCAGCGCTCGATGCAACCGCCCGGCGCCGCGCACGCGAGCGCCGCGTCCCGGCGCCCGGTGCCGATGCAATCACACCGCATGGGCAGGCGGCGGTGCACGGGATCGGGTTCCAGAACCACGAGCCGGGGCACCGCCAGCGTTCGCTGCCTTCCGAGCGAGGGACCAACGCACACTGCTGGTCGGCGATCCGCGTGTCAAGACGGCTCAGTCCGAAGCACATGGCAAAGAGCCCCGCATGGTACGGTACGGGGCTCAGTATTCCGTGCGGAGGCCCAAGGAGGCCTGGACACATCAATTCTGGCGGAGAGATAGACCACTCGGGTTGCGTGTCACCACGTTGCATGCGGTGTCACAGCTCCCATGCGAAACAAGGACGGTCGAAATCCAATGTGTCGCGACGCTGCGCCAAGTGTCACCAAGTCGCAGCGTAGACGATGGGTGGGAAGATGGGTGAGTGCCGCCCGGGGGTGTCACGCTCAGTAAGCTGTCATTCACGGCCATTCGCGAAGGACCCTGTGTAGCGCGAACTGAGGGTGCGGCGCGACCGAACCCGCTCTACTACAATCCCCCATTCAGGCCAGCAACGGTGCCGCATCGCGTCGCCATCGCTGTCGCACCGATACGACTCGCAACGGTCCCACTGCCCAAATTGCTGCAGGAAATGGCGCGGAGATGCATCCCCATGCGTAACTACCGATGGTACGCAGTCTCTTCGTTGGCGATTTTCCGTCTGCCTAAACGCCGGTTGTCAATCAATGCATATTCGCCTAACGGCAAACTGTGCTTTCTGGAGAGCAACTTGCACTTGACTTTTAGCAAGAAGAATATTCTGCGATCTTCGTTCGCGAGAGTCTCAAAATTGGCTTGGCCTTTGGAGACTATTAGATCAACTGAGTAAAACAGGTCAAGAAACTCCTTCGAACACCACGGAAGGTATGTTCCCGCTCTTGGCGATCCGTTTTCGATGACTGTCGCGACATCACCAAGACCGGAGTTCAACGCATCTTCCTTCGTCGCATCGTTTAGTATCGGTTTGCTCTTTACCGCAAAGTAGACCTGATGGTCCAGTTGACTAATCAACAACCGGTCGAATACGGTCTCGCCGGCGTTATCTCCCAGAATGAGCACCGTCTTCGACTTGAAGCGCTCTTCCTGAAATGAATCAAAGTCAAAGTGCTGCTTGGTTGACTTCAGCACCTCGTCTATCGAGGCTTCGATGCTGTGCACGTTCGAGGGGCCAAAGTCGATCACGTTCCCCGCGATGCTCAGTTCAACAGCAGTTCGAAGTGGATTGTCAGACTTGTCGATCATGTCCATCAAACGCGGGAACGCTGCCAGAGCATTCTTGATACTTTGATCTTTGACAGTCTTGTAGGGGTCGGGGGAATCTGTTAGCTTTTTCAATTCTTGATGAACAAGAAAACTGACGCTTTCATCGGAATCGCTATCAATGCCGCTGATGAGAATTTGCATCACGCGTTTTAGCAGCAGTTGTCGCTTGGACTCCTCGGCGCCGACAAAATTGCACACGTCTTGTGCCTGGCGCATGGTGCAAACGACACATTCACTTTCCATTGACATTGGAAGACCTGCTAATGCCTAGCCGTGTTGGGCAACTTCCAAATGGAGCGCCGCATTGATGGCATTGCCATGCCGGCTATGGAATGCGTTGATGGAGGAGAGCGCAGCGTTGGTGCTCGTGACTGTTGCGCTGAGACCGCCACCGGCAGCCAAGATTGGGACAAGCGGAGGTTCGGGCGATTCACCTACCGTATGACGGCAGCCATCAAAGCGCCCTCCGCAAGCCCAGGATGGGGCCGGTACTGCGTCTATCGGTGTCCGACTGCGTTTCACGGCTGCATGGCAAGCTTGCCCGGGCAGAGAATATGCTCTTGGTCGAGGCCGTCCTTGATTCGTCGCAACAGCGCTATCCCCGTGGCGCCGAACTGGTGTTCGAGATAAGGCGCGAGCCTCATGCCGACACCGTGGTGATCATTGATGACCCCACCCGCCTGAAGCGCCGCGAGCGTGGCCGCGCGCACGATCCGGTCGTGCAGATCCAGGGCCTCATCCAGATCGTCCGGCCCCTTGGGAATGCCAAAGCGCGGGTAGATCATCGACCCCCAGTCGTACCAATGCGAGAGGTGCGTCTTGACGGTCATCCCCCATGACGGATCGACCGCCTCGCGCATGGCGCGCGTGACTTCACGATACACGGCTTCGATGTGCGTGAAGTCGGCAGTCATGTCCATCGTGCACCAGATCTGCGGCAACTGCGGCGAATGCGGCGGGTGGTAGAAGACATAGCGCTTCTCCCACCATGTCTCGCCGATGACGGGTGGGAGCTCACGTCCGCCCTGCGCCAAGCAGATGTCGCGGCAAAGCGCTGCCTCGACCTCGACCATCGCTGCGTGATCGCCATCGACCATGAGCACCATAGTCTCACTATCGAGCTGCGCGCTGACGGCACGTTCGAGGCTGTGTACGGCGGCTTCCTTGTCGTAGAGGCGCATGACGGCCGGTCGCAGGCCGGTGGTCATGATCAGTCGCCCAGCCTCGATCCCCTGCGCGATCGTGTCGAAACGAAACGCACTGAACCTCCGGTGCGCCGGAAGGGGGCGCAACTTGACCGTAATCGCCGTGATAACGCCCAGCGTGCCTTCGCTGCCGACGAAGAGCTGCGTCATTTCCGGCCCGACACCGTGACGTGGCACCGAAGGGAGCTGCACAACCTCACCGTCGGCAAGGACCACCTCGACCGACAACACATGATCCTGAATCGTCCCGTATTTGGTGGAAAGGACGCCGGAGCCCCGGGCGGCGACGCAGCCACCAACGCTCGCCCACTCCGCGGAGGCCGGGTAGTGCGTGAAACTCAGCCCCTGCGAATTGAGCAGTTCCTCGAACGTCTTGACGATCATTCCCGGTTCGATGGTGCAGGTTAGCGACGTTCGATCGAGATGCCGTATGCGGGTCATTTCCGCCAGATTGAGCAATATGCCGCCGCAGGTCGCGTTGGCCGCGCCCTGGACGCCAGAGGCGCCGCCCGCCGGGGTCACCGGGACATGCAGGCGCGACGCGAGCTTGAGGATCGCCGCCACTTCCTGCGTTGATTTCGCAGTGACGACGACATCCTGGCAACTGAGCGGCCGTCCGTGGTGAGCGTGGATGTAGGTAAGCCAACTCATGTCGCCGGGGTAGCGCCGCCGCGCTTCAGACCCCTGGAGCACGCGCTCGGATCCGACGATCTCGATCAGTTCGGCGGCCAGCGCCCGCGAGTCGAAATCCGACCGCGGCGCAGCAGTGCGGTACGCTGGGCGATCAATGAAGCTCATGCCGTTCCACCCATGGTCTTGCCGGCGGTCCAGTCGACATTGCGCATTTTGACGTCCACCTTCTCGAGTTCGTGTACCGCATCGATCAGGTGATTGGCAAAACGATTGAAAGCGATCTCGCCCTTGTAGGCTGCGCCCCGGTGCGGATTGCCCATGACCCCGGAATCCGTGAACTCGCCGTGCTCGAACGGCATGTCGAAGTAGCGATAGCCCTGGAACTCGATGTCGGGCATGCCGTCTTTCTTCGTCCATCCCTTTCCCAGCCACGCCGGCGCGTGCGCCTTGTCTTTCACCGCGCGATCCATGCGCACCAGCCTCGCATCGTGGCAAAGGCACTGCGACGTCTCGAGTTCACCAGCATGCCAGCCGGGCGTTTCCTCGGCCGGTCCTTCTAGCACGTCCTGGATCATGCCCATGTAACGCTCGGCGTAGGGCTTGTAGTAGGCGATGAGGGCGCCGGTCTCGTTGCGCAGCTTGCGCATTACCGGGTCGACGACTTTCACGTTTGAGCCGTGGCCGTTGACGAAAATCAGGCGTTTGAACCCGTGATGGATCAGCGAACGGCTGATGTCGTAGATGAGGTTCAGATACGTTTCGACGCGCAGCGTGATCGTGCCGGTGCCTTGCCCGGGCGCCTTGAGGTGCTGTGGGCTGTACCCCATCCAGAGCGTCGGCGTATAGAGGATGCCCGCCTTTCGGCCCGCGCGCCGCGCCACCTCATCGGCGGTGATGCTGTCGCAGAACAGCGGCAAGTGCGCGCCGTGCTGCTCGAGCGAGGCCTTGGGAATCAGGATGGTGTCGCTGTGACGCAGGTATTCCTTCACGTCCGTTGCGCAGACGTCGCCGAGGCACCAGGAGGGAAAGTTCAGGTCCAGCGTCTTGCGGCGTGGCGCGTGCGCTTCATCCTGGTAACTGGGCTTTACGTGAGCAGCCGGCCCGCTGGCTTCGCTCCAGGCTTCGCCGTCTGCGGGTTCCCAGTCCCTCTTGACGGCCGAGTCGGCCTTACCCGCCTGCTTCGTCGAAGTCTGCTTTGCGCTCTTTGCCATGATCTGTTTCCCTTTCCTTTCTAGTCCGAAAATACCGTCCTGGCTGCGTCGAGCACTGCCAGGGCAAAAGCTTCATCGTTGATGTGCGCGTCGAACTCGCGGTACTCGACGCCCTTGTCGAGTTGGCCCTTGAGTTCGGCACGAAACGCAGCATCGAGGGGTGGATCCCAGAACGCCCCCGGCGCACCCGACTGATCGACCTCACAATTTGGCACCGACAATCCACGTGTCGGAACCAGGAGCAGTACACGCCCCCGCGCGGCGTTGAGTTTGGCACTGATCTGACGTGCCGCTTCGAGTTGCTCGTCCAGTGTCGCGCGCACCAGCGTGAACTCTGGGTTGTGGTAGTAGCTGGGTCGATCGCGCCACTTCTCCGGCAGTTGCGACCGGGGCCCGCATACCATGAAGTCCACGCATCCCGGCACCACGATCTGTGGCAGCCCCTTGCGACCCGCCGCCTCGAGGCGGGTCGGGCCGGCATCGTGGAAGCCTCCTGCGATGTGGCCGATGATCTCGCTGAGGGTGTAATCGATCACCCCGTCGACATGCCCGGCGTCAACGTGCTCCTCGAGTGCCGCGCCGCCGACACCGTTGGCATGAAAGATGACCAGGTCGCCGCACTCGGCCTCGAAGGTGCGTCGGATTCGCATGAGGGGGCGTGTCGTGTTTCCCAGCATGGTGGCGGCGATCTGCTTGCGCGGGTTTGCCGCCGTGCCGGTCGCCAGGGATCGTTCGTAGGCGAGTGCTGCGCCGGCGACCCCCGCCGCGGCGTTGTCGTAGACCGGTCGCGCGATTCGATTGAGTCCCAGGATGTCGACGACCGAATGCATGACGCTGATGTCGGAGGTGCCGACGAAGGGTCCGAAAGTTCGCTGACCGGAGGCGATCGGCGAAACGATCATCTTGGGCATGCCCAGCGGCATTTCCTGCATCGCCGCGGCTGCCAGCACCGCACCCTCGGCGCCGCCCAGAGAAATGGCGCCCTGAACGCGGTGCTGCTCGGCCAGCGCCCGAGCCAGACGTCGGGCGCCCCGGCGCATGCCTTCGACGGCCTTGCCACGACTGCCGGCGTTACGCATGCTGTCGATGGTCGTTCCGGCCGCTTCGGCAACCATGCGCCGCGTGATGTCGCAGTGGATCTCCTCGGGCTCGCCGAGGATGCCCACATCCATAACCAGGACCTCGCAGCCCCGCTCCCGAATCCGGTCGGCCAGATACGCGGACTCGCGCCCCTTGGTATCCATGGTCCCCATGACCAGCACGGTCGCCATCGTCTAGTATCCCAGGAGCAGGCTTGGGAGCGCGGTGGCGAGCTTCGGCTGCCACCACACCAAGGCGATGCCCAGCACCTGGATCAGTACGAAGGGGATGATGCCGCGGTAGATCATTGGCGTGGTTACCTCTGGCGGCGCGACGCTGCGGAGGTAGAAGAGCGAGAACCCGAAAGGCGGCGTCAGGAAGCTGGTCTGCAAATTGAGCGCGATCAGAACCCCCAGCCACAGCGGGTCGGCACCGAGTGTGATCAGCACCGGACCGGCAATCGGCAGAATGATGAAGATGATCTCGAACGGGTCGAGGAAGAACCCGAGCACGAAGATGATCGCCATGACAACGAACATCGCGCCGTGCATTCCGCCCGGGAGCGATTTGAGCAGCCCCTCGACGAATACGTCCCCGCCGAGCCCGCGGAAAACGAGGATGAAGACCGCGGCACCGAACAGCAGCAGGAACGCCATCGACGACAGCTTCGCGGTGGTTTGCGCGACGCCGGCGAGCATCTCGCGTCCGAGCTTGCCCCGCTTGGCCGCGAGCAGCATCGCGCCGACCGCGCCGACGGAGGCGGACTCGGTCGGCGTTGCGACGCCGCCCAGGATCGAGCCGAGCACGGCAACCACCAACAGCAGCGGGGGCAGCAGCGCGCCCATGACGCGTCGCAGCAGTCCCTCGGTTTGCGTGTCCGCCACGGGCATCGCCGGTACCGCTTTGGGACGCAGCAAGCCCAACACCAGAATCCAGACCATGTACAGCACAGTGAGCAGCAAGCCGGGCGCCAGTGCACCGAAGAACAGGTCGCCGACCGACACCGGATCCGGGGCCATGTTGCCGCGGGCGAGCTGCGCCTGGCTGTTGGCTGCCTGGAGCATATCGCCGATGAATATGAGAACGGTCGACGGCGGAATGATCTGGGCGAGCGTGGCCGACGCACAGATGGTCCCGGTGGCGATGCGAGGGTCGTACCCGACCCGCAGCATCAGCGGCAGGCTGATCATGCCCATGGTGACCACCGCCGCACCGACGATGCCGGTGGACGCAGCGAACACCGCACCGACCAGCACCACCGAGATGGCAACGCCACCGCGAACCCGACCGAACAGTCGTCCCGCGGTCTCGAGCAACTCCTCGGCGATACCCGAGCGCTCGAGCACGGTACCCATGAAGATGAACAAAGGCACGGCCACCAGCACCTCGTTCTGCATGACGCTGTAAAAGCGGCTCGGCAACACCGACAGCATGCGTGGCTCGAACACGCCCAGCGTGGCGCCCACAGCGGCAAACAGCAACGAGACCGCGGCGAGAGAAAAAGCGACACCGAAGCCGAGCATCATCACGGCGAGCGATGCTGCGAGCAGCAAGAGGCTGAGAATTTCTCCCGTGTTTGGCATGGCCTTAGAGCCCTCGCAGGATTCGCAGCGAGCGCGCCGCAATGGCGACCGCTTGCAGAGAAAGCAGCGCGGCCATCACGAGGAGCATGGCCTTGAGCAGATAGACTGCAGGCATCCCGTCGGGCATGCCGGAGGATTCGCGCATAGACCACGACTGGGCCACCCACGGCCAGACCAGCCAGACGGTCACCGCCATCCACGGCAGTATCATCATCGTCGCGCCAAACAGATTGACCCAGGCCC
>WBZP01006684.1_pt1 | contig 11343 bp, 6 predicted proteins | sample 5204301 | NCBI WGS metagenome assembly WBZP01 (sample SAMN12412401, study PRJNA552823) | activated sludge metagenome | isolation source: activated sludge from nitrification reactor of wastewater treatment plant... | place: USA: Pennsylvania | collected 2017
CGGTGGAGTGCTCGCGGTAGACGCGGGGAATCAGGATACGCGGATTGTCGGCGTGGATGGCGGCGAACTCTTCGGCGTTGTCGGCCTCGGCCCGGTAGTCAAGCTCCTGCCACAGCGTGCGGGCGAACTCCTCCATCAGCGCCGGCACGTTGGCCCGCTTGCGGATGGGCTTGTAGCGCATGACCCAACGGGCGACGACGCGCAACGCCGCCAGGTCGGTGCGCACCAGGTCTTCGATGCCCGGCCGCTGCACCTTGACGACCACCCGCGCCACCTCAGCCGCGCCGGCCGGCCGCAACCGGGCGCGGTAGACCTGGCCCAGCGAGGCCGCGGCCAGTGGCTGCCGCTCGATATTGACGAAACGCCGGTTCAGATCGCCCAACTGCTCGCGCAGCAAGGCGAAAACCTGCTCGTTGTCGGCCGGCGGCACTTCGTCCTGCAACCCCTGTAGCTCCTGCGTGACCTCGATGGGCAGCACGTCAACGCGCGAGCTGAGGAACTGGCCCAGCTTGATCATCACCCCGCCCATCTCGATGGCCAGGCCGCGAAACTCGCGGGCGACTTGGCGCAAGCGAGTGGGCCGGCTGCTGAGGACGCGCTGCCGGGCCACGGGCACGCGGCCCAGCATCAGGTCCCACCAGATGATGTTGGCGATGACCCCGGCGAAGAAACGCAAGATGCGCCGGTAGCGCAGTTGGTCAATGTGGCCCTGCTCGTTCATGTGCTGGCTCAGTCCACCCATTGCCTTCTATTCTAGCAGATTCAGGTGCGTTGCACTTTCTTGAGTGCGTCGCACCTTACTGGCCGCGCCACCCAGAAGGTTCGCCTCGGTGCGTCGCACTTTCTTGAGTGCGATGCACCTTCTTAGCCGCGTCTCCCAGAAGGTTCGCCTCGGTGCGTCGCACTTTCTTGAGTGCGATGCACCTTCTTAGCCGCGTTTCCCAGAAGGTTCGCCTCGGTGCGTCGCACTTTCTTGAGTGCGACGCACCTTCTTAGCCGCGTCTCCCAGAAGGTTCGCCTCGGTGCGTCGCACTTTCTTGAGTGCGACGCACCTTCTTAGCCGCGTCTCCCAGAAGGTGCCACCCACTTCAGAAAGTGGGAGGCACCAAGAGGGTAGCTACAAACAAAACCGCACGCGCCGGGCAGGGTCGCGTGCGGTGATGATGGATGCCCCATAGCGGACTCGAACCGCTGTTTTGGCCTTGAGAGGGCCGTGTCCTGGGCCACTAGACGAATGGGGCCAACGGAAGGAGATTCTAGCAGAGTCGGCGCGGTGTGTCAAACACTTTAGACCTCTGAGGTCTCGGAAGACCTCAGAGGTCTAGCGGGTTGAATCCACACCTTATCCACGCGATTGCCGTCCATGTCTACCACCTCGAAGCGGTAGTCGCCCCAGGCAAAAGTGTCGCCGACGCGCGGCAGACGGTTGAGCCGCGTCATGACAAAGCCGCCCAACGTATGGAAGTCGCTCTCGTCGGGCAGTTGGGCCACGTCCAACAACTCTCGCACTGCTTCCACGTCCAACTGGCCGTCAACGAGCCACGAGCCATCCTCACGCTGCACGATGGGCGGCTCGGCGATCTCGCTCACCGAGGGAATGTCGCCGACAATGGCCTCCATCATGTCAATGATCGTCACCAGCCCCTCTATCCCGCCGAACTCGTCCACCAGCAGCGCGCCCTGAATGCCCGTCTGCTTGAACCGTTCCAGCGCGCGCAGAGCCAGCATTGACTCCGGCAGCAAGAGCGCCGGTCGGGCCAGCGCGCGCAGGTCAAGCGGCCGGCCCGTCGCCATCTCGGCCAGCAGCTCGCGCGCCAACACAATGCCGATGACGCGGTCAATGCTGCCATCGCATACCGGGAAGCGCGCGTGGCCGGAACCCAGCACCGTCTGGCGGATGGTGGCCTCGTCGGCGTTCACGTCCAGCCAGACGATCTCGGTGCGCGGCGTCATCAGCGAGCGCAGTTGCCGGTCGCCGAAGCGGAAGATGCCGTCCACCATGTCGCGCTCGGCGGCCTCGATGACGCCCGAGGCCGCGCCCTGCTCCAGCAGCATCCGAATCTCTTCCTCGGATACGGGCGTGTCCTGACCGCCATCGCCCACGCCCAGCAGTCGCAAAATGCCCGCCGTCGTCAGATTGAGCAGGCGCACCACCGGCCGGGTCACCCCCGAGAGGAGGTGCATTGGCCGGGCCAGCGAGGCGGCGACGCGCTCCGGGTTGCGCAGCGCCAACTGCTTGGGAACCAGTTCGCCAAACACGACGCTGCCAAATGTGATAGCGCCCACCACGATGATAAGAGCGATCGCTTCGGCATAGGGGCCGGCGACCGGCAGCGGCGTTAGCAGCCTAGCCAGTTCAGCGGTCAGGGTCGCCCCGCCGAACGCGCCGGCCAGAATGCCGATGAGGGTGATGCCGACCTGCACCGTGGAGAGCAGGCTCGACGGCTCGCGCGAAAGCTCCATCGCCGCGCGCGCGCCGGCATTGCCACTGTCGGCCAGGATGCTCAACCGTTCGCGCCGCGAGGAGACAACGGCCAACTCGGCCATAGCGAAGAGGCCGTTGAGCAGGAATAGCAGGAACAGGATAGCGATTTCCAGGAATATTCGTGAGGTCATAGGTTTGAAATGGGCAGTCGGTTTCCATCGCGCCCACCTCCAGTATAAACGATCCGCGCCCGAAATTGGGAAGAGCGGCCGGGAACGATTAGAATGGGGGCATGGATTTGTTGGAAAGACTCAACCCCGCCCAGCGCGACGCCGTCAGCGCTCCGCCCGGCCCGCTGCTGGTCGTCGCCGGCCCCGGCAGCGGCAAGACGCGCGTCCTGACCCACCGTATCGCCTACCTGATCCAGGAGATGAACGTCTCCCCGTGGCACATCATGGCCGTGACCTTCACCAACAAGGCCGCGCGCGAGATGGAGCATCGCATCGAAGGGCTGCTCGACGGCCGGCCGCAGGGCCTCAACATGGGCACCTTCCACGCCATCTGCGCCCGCCTGCTGCGCCGCGAAGTGGACAACCTGACCCACTACCAGCGCGACTTCGTCATCTTCGACACCGCCGACCAGCTTCAGGTGGTCAAGGGGGCGCTGGGCGAGTTGCGGCTGGATGACAAGAAGTTCCCCCCGGCCAAGATGCTCAACGGCATCAGCACGGCCAAGAACGACCTGATCACCCCCGATACCTATCAGGCCACCAACTACATCGGCGAAGTCACCCGCCGCGTCTACGAGTACTACCAGTTGGCGCTGCAAACCAACAACGCCATGGACTTCGACGACCTGCTGATGCAGGCCGTGTTGCTGTTCGACGAGCGGCCGGACGTATTGGCCAAGTACCAGCACCGCTACGTCCACATCCTCGTGGACGAGTTCCAGGACACCAATGCCACCCAGTACCGCCTGCTGCGCCAACTGGCCGGGGAGAGCAATAGCCTCTTCGCCGTCGGCGACAGCGACCAGTCCATCTACAAGTGGCGCGGCGCGGACTACCGCAACGTGCAGAACTTCTACCGCGATTACCCGGCGGCGCGGACGATCATGCTGGAGCAGAACTATCGCTCGACGCAGGTCATCCTCGACGCGGCCATGGGCGTCATCCGCCACAACAGCGACCACATGCCCAAGAAGCTGTTCACCGAGCGGCACGGCGGGGCCAAGATCATGGTGCGCGAGGCGTACAACGAGGGGGACGAGGCGGCCACCGTCGTCAGCACCATCGAAGACCTGATGCTCCAGGGGCACAACGGCAACGAGTGCGCCGTCATGTATCGCACCAACGCCCAATCGCGCGCGCTGGAAGAGGCGTTCGTGGCCGCCGGGCTGCCCTATCGCCTCGTCGGGGCGACGCAGTTCTACCAACGGCGCGAGATCAAGGACGTCATCGCCTATCTGCGCGTCGTCCACAACCCGCGCGACGCCGTCAGCCTCGGCCGCGTCCTCAACGTGCCTACGCGCGGCATCGGCCAGACGACGCAACAGCAGTTCTACCTGTGGGCCGCCGGGCAGGGGTTGCAGCCAGCCGAGGCGCTGGTGCGGCTGGCCACCGACGCCGACACGCAGCACCCGTTCACCGGCCGGGCCTACAACGCTCTCTACACCTTCGGCGGCCAACTGGCCAACTGGATCGCCCTGAGCGAGCGCGTCGCCGTCGGCGATCTGCTGGATGCCATCCTGCGCGACGTGCGCTACCAGGTCTACCTCGACGACGGCACCGACGAGGGCGTTGACCGCTGGGAGAACGTTATGGAGTTGCGTGGCGTGGCCGGCATGGATACGGAGCTGAGCTTGGCTGACTTTCTGCAACAGGTGGCCCTGGTGGCCGAGACGGACAACCTCGACAACGCCGCCCAGGCCACGACGCTGCTGACCCTCCACGCCGCCAAGGGGCTGGAGTTTCCGGTGGTGTTCATCACCGGGCTGGAGGAGGGGCTGCTGCCCCACAGCCGTTCGCTGGACAACGAGGACGAGCTGGCCGAGGAGCGCCGCCTGTTCTACGTCGGCCTGACGCGGGCCAAGGATCGGCTCTACCTGTCCCACGCCTTTCGCCGCACGACGTGGGGCGACAGTTCGGTGGCGGTGCCGTCGCGCTTCCTCAACGACATCCCGGAGACGCTGCTCGAAGGCGGCGGGGCGGGGCAACGGCGGCGGCAGAGCATTGACCGGGCCAGCACGTGGGGCGACACGCGGCCGTCCGATGCCCGCCGACCGACCAATGACCGCCGACCGCCGACCGCCGACCGCCGACCGCCCGGCCGCGCGCCGTTGGATGACCGCTGGTCTAACCAGGATCGCCGCCCGCCGTCCGGCTCGACCACCGCCTGGAACAGCGACGACCGCCGCCTGCCCACACCCAACGTCGCCGAACCGCGCCGCGACCGGGCCACGGCGGCGCGCTACAAAACCGGCCAGAAGGTGCGCCACGTCAAGTTCGGCGAAGGGACGGTCATCGAAAGCAAGCTGAGCGGCGGCGACGAGGAAGTGACCGTGGCCTTCCCCGGCATCGGCATCAAGCGGCTGATGGCCGGGCTGGCCAACCTGGAGATTGTTGGATAGGAGAAGAAGAGTCCACAGATTACACAGATTTCACAGATTCAAGAAAAATCTGTGTAATCTGTGGACTCTCTTCTAACTGATTGTGTTATGCACTACCTGATTGACGGCCACAACCTGATCGCCCGCGTGCCGGGGCTGTCGCTGGCCGACCCGGACGACGAAGTGAAGCTGCTGCAACTGCTGAAGCGTTGGGCCGCGGCCGACCAGCGGCGCAAGGTGACGGTCATCTTCGACAAGGGGCTGCCCGGCGGCGAGGCCAAGCACCTTTCCGGCGGCAATGTGCGCGCCATCTTTGCCCCCGACAACCGCTCGGCCGATAGTCTGATCATCCGCCGCATCGAGGGCATCGAAGACCCGGCGCAACACACTATCGTCAGCAGCGACGGAGCCATCCTGCGCGCCGCCCAGCGCCGCCGCGTGCCCACCCAACGCTCTGAGGCGTTCGCCACGGCGATGGTCAACGAGCGCACCTTCACCCCCAAGGGGCAGACCCCGCCCGACGCCCGCGACAACCCCAGCGTCAGCCCCAACGAGGTCAGCGAATGGCTGGCCCTCTTCGGCCCGGAGCCGGAGACGAAGCCCCGCCCCGCCCGCAAGCCCACCCCACCGCCCGCCGCGACTCCATCCCCCAAAGACAAGAAGAAGCAAGAGGAAGAGGACGACCTGGCTGAGTGGTTTCGGCTGTTCGGCTATAAAGAGTGAAGAAGTCCACAGATTACACAGATTTCACAGATTAAAGAGTTAATCTGTGAAATCTGTGTAATCTGTGGACTTCTTCCTCTTTATCTGCCCTGCCGATAGTGAACGTCCGATAGCCCGCGCAACCGTTCGGCGGCCTGCTCGGCCGTCAGGTCGCGCTGCGCCTCGCCCAATAGCTCATAGCCGACCATGAACTTGCGGATGGTGGCCGAACGCAGCAGCGGCGGCAGGAAGTGGGCGTGCAGTTGCCAGTGGCCCACGTCCGCGTGGCCCACGTCCGCGTGACCCACGTCCGCGTGGCCCACGTCCGCGTGGCCCACGTCCGCGTGGCCAAACGGCGCGCCGTGCCAGCCCATCGAGTAGGGAAACGGGCTGTTGAACAGGTTGTCGTAGCGTGTCAACAGCCGCTTGAGGATGGAGGCCAGCGACGCCTGCTCGCCGTCGCTCAGGTCGGTCAGGCGCAGCACGGCGCGGCGCGGCAGCAGCAGCGTCTCGAACGGCCAGACGGCCCAGTAGGGTACGACGGCCAGCCAGTCGCCGTTCTCGACAACCACCCGCTCGCCCCGCTCCGCCTCCAGCGCAGCGTAGTCGAGCAGCAGCGGCCGCCCCTCGCGCGCCAGGTACTCCCGCTGGCGGGCGTCCTCCTTGGCCGGCTCGTTGGGCAGCGTGTCAATGCCCCACACCTGCCCGTGGGGGTGGGGGTTGGAGGAACCCATCAGCGCGCCCTTGTTCTCGAAGATCTGCACCCAGCGGTAGCGGCGGCCCAAGTCGGCCGTCTGCTCCCGCCACATCGCCACCACCTGGCCGATGGCCGCCTCGTCCATCTCCGGCAGGGTCAGGTCGTGGCGCGGCGAGAAGCACAGCACCCGCGCCGTGCCGGGCACCGCCTCGGCGCGCAGCAGTTGGGCCGGGCCGGGGGCGGGCGGCGGAGCGGCAGGCACGTCGGGCAGCACAGCGGCGAAGTCGTTGGTGAAGGCGAAGGTCGCCGGGTAGTCCGGGTTGCGCCCGCCGCCGGCCCGTTCGTTGCCGGGGCAGAGGGTGCAGCCGGGGTCATAGGTCGGGCGCTCGTCGGGCGGGCGCTCTTCCACAGCCCCTTGCCACGGCCGCAGCAGCCGGTGGGGCGAGACCTGCACCCATTCGCCAGTCAGCGGGTTGAGACGGCGGTGGGGGTGGCGGGCAGGGTCGAAGAGTGTCATGGCGCGGCCGATCTTAGCACGAAGTCGGTGTTTCTAACACCTGACAGGTGGACTTGAACGCTCTTTGAACAGCGAATGGCCTGTAAATGGAACGGCGGCGGCCGGTATGATTCCGGCTAGATCAAAACACACTTATTCTGGCAGGAGGTAACCCATGAGTGACCATTCCATCGCATTGAGCAAGAGCACCGGCATGAGCGAGAGCGCCGCGCGCCGCGTTATGCGCGCCGACGCCGTCTTCAACTTGCTGGCCGGCCTGCTATTGCAACTGAATCTGACCGGCGTGCTGACCGCGCTGGGCTGGCCTGCGCCCGCGCCGGAGACGCGCGTCTACGCTCTGGTGCTCGGCTCGGCGCTCATCGGGCTGTCGCTAACCATCTGGGTCGCCTCGCGGCGGCCGTCGCGCGCCCGCGAGGCGCTCATTATCAGCATCATCACCCATCTGCTGGCCGGGCTGTCCATCCTGTACGAGATCTTTATCGTCGGCGTCCCGCTGCCGTCGCCGTGGCTGCTGCCGGCGGCTGTGGGCGTGCAGGTGCTCTTCGTTCTGGGCCAGGCTATCTACCTCGTGACCGCCCGCCCCGAGAACGCTTATCAGTAGGTCAGTGAGTCAGTAGGTCAGTGCAGCAGTCTGGCGACTGACCTACTGACCTACTGACCTACTGACCTACTGACCTACTGACCTACGCTTCCAGGTTGCCAATCTCGCGCAACCAGAGCCGGCCGGTCAGTTCCTCGATGCCCGAGCGCAGGTGGCGGCGGTAGGTGCTGAAGGGCAGGTCGAGCACCTCGGCCGCCTGCTCCTGCGTGGCCGCCGGCTGCAAGTAGGTGTGGTGGAGGGCGCGGTAGAACTTGACCAGCCTGGGCGACGCCTGCAACCCTTCGGCCGTCTCGCGCAGCAGCTTGCGCAGCGCGGCCACGCGGGCGGCCGGTGCCGCCTCGCCGCCCGTCTGGCCCAACACCAGCCGCGAGCGTAGCAGCGGGTTGGCCGCCAGCGCCGCCGTGTCGGTGAAGTCGCGCAGCGCGTCGCGGACGGCGGTGGCAAAGTCGGCGTCGCTGAGGACGATGAGCGGCTCGGCCGCCGGGCGTGTCGCCGGCGCGCCCATGTTCAGTTCGCGCTCGGCCATCAGCTCCAGCCAGGCCGAGGGCGGCGTGGTGCGCCAGTCGTGGCCATAGATGCCATAGCGCCGGCCGCCAACGGTGAAGTCGGCTTCGTGATAGCGCGCCATGTCGGCATACTCAAAAGCCGGCCGCCAGAACTCCGGGTCGGCCAGGACGACGAAGGACATAGCCAGCCCCGGAGTGACGAGGTAGTGCTGCATCATGTTGAGCACCAGGCGCGTGTGCTCCGGCGACACATCCTGATACGTCTCGCGGGCCATCCAGAAGCGGAAATACGACGCCGTCTCGCCGCCGCGCAACGGGTTGCGGGCCAGCACCGGCCAGACGGCGCGCATGGCCGGGTCGGTGTCGCGGTCGGCGGGCGTCGTCGCCTCCAGCCGTACGCAATTCAGGAAGCCGACCGGCTGGCCGCCCGCCTCGCGCAGCACGCGGAAGCCCTCCGGCTGGCGGGCCAACCAGTGGGCAGCTAGGGCCGCCGACTCCGTCCCCTCGTGCCGGGCGACCATCTCGGCCACCTCCTCCACGTCATCGGGGCGCAGGCCGTCGGTGAAAACCGTGCCCGACTCCTGCCATAGGAAGAAGGGGCGCACTGAGGGGTTATCGCGGTGGAGATAGATGTAGTCGGCCAGCAGGCGGCGCTGGTCTGGCCCCACGCCGTGGGACACACGCTGCATGTAGTAGCTGCGGGCGCGGGCGTGGAGTTCGGCGTAGCCGTCGGGGTCGCGCCACTTCAAGTCGGCGCACAGCGCCTCGCGGGCCAGATCGTGGGGAAAGATGCCCCGCCGGTCGGCCTCGATGAACGACAGGCCGCGCAGCCAGCCGAATAGTTCGTGGGCGTCGTCCTGATGCAACATCGTCGCCAGCAGCGACTCGGTCGTCAGGCGCGCCAGAGCGCAAGCCTCCAGCGCGGCGCGGTGGGCCGGGCTGGGAACCTGTTGCACGAACTCCTCCAGCAGCGTCTTGATGATGTCGGGCGCGGCTTCGGGCCGGAACTCCGCCTCCGGGTTCTGCTCGAAGAAGTCGGCCACCAGCGACAGGGCCAGAGCGTGGCCGTGGGTGAAGTCGAGGACGCGGTCAATCTGTCCCTCGGGAACGCCGCGACCTTGCAGGAAGGCGCGACCATCGGACGGATTGAGGTTGCGCAGGGGCAGGATACGCATCATCGTCTGCCAACCGGCGTCGGTGCGCCACGGCGCGGCCGGCGGCTGGCGGCCGGCCAACACGGCCAGGACGTTGCCGGACAGAGCGGGCAAGAACTGCTCGCGCAGCCAGCCGTCAATGGGGGTCAGCACCTCATAGGTGTCCACCAGCAGCAGCAACTGCTCGCGCCGGTCGGCCAGAGCAACCATCAGGTCGGCGTCCGGCGGCAGGTTGAGCGCCTGGCCCAGAGCGGCCAGGAAGAAGTCGGGCGAGGCTTCGATGTGGCGGCCGTCGAGACGCACGCTGGGCACGCCCAACTCGGCGGCGATGTAGCCGAACTCGCGCAGCAGACTCGTCTTGCCGATGCCGCCGGGGCCGAAGACGTAGAGGACGGAGAAGGAGAGTTCCGGCTCGCCCAGGGCGGCCCGCAGCCGCTCGCGCTCGCCGGTGCGGCCGACGAATTGCCGCCGCCGCGCCTGTTCCAACCGCTGTTGCAGTGAAAAACCGGCCATCGCCTTTTCCTCGGCGCCCCCTCACTGGTGCCGTCTGGGAGAGAATTGTCGTCATCCGCGCCAAAATGTCAATGGCTCTAGGAATAGCGCGCAGATGGCGCAGATTCAGAAACCACAGATCACGCAGATTCCACAGATTCAGAAAAGAAAATCTGTGGAATCTGCGTAATCTGTGGTTCCCGCTTCTTATTCTCCCTACAAACTGAGCAGCGATTGAACAGCAGATGGTCTGTCGGTCGCGCCGGCTGGTCAGTATCCTATGCGCTAGATCATCTTGATGGAGCGCGACCGGCCACCGACAGGCGGGTCGCCACAGGAGTTGCCCGTGACGATTTCCGCGCCTCTGCCCGGTTCGCCCGCCGCCCCGCCCGGCCCGCGCCGCATCCGCCTGGGCGGCATTACCGCCCTGGCCCAGAGCGCGTGGATGGGCTTTCCGCTGGCGGCCGACGTTCTGGAGCCGATTCGCACTGCTCCGGCGGCGCTGCGCCGCTGGACGCAGGTCATTCGCCCGCGCCGCCCCAGCGGCGGTCTGCGCGGCCTGTTCAACCGCGAGTTCGGCATTGCCGAAGCCAGCTTCATCCTCATGGCCTCCTTCTTCACCTCGGCGGCGCTGGGGGCGGTGCGCCAGGTGCTCTTCAACGCCCAGTTCGGCGTCAGCACCGAGGCCAACGCCTACTACGCCGCCTTTCGCCTGCCCGACACGCTGTTCAGCCTGGTGGCCGGCGGCGCGCTGTCCAGCGCCATGATCCCGGTGCTGTTGAGCGCGCGGCAGAAGGACGGCGAGGCGGCCGCCGGGCGGCTGGTTGGCCTGGTGCTGACGGCGCTGCTGGCCTTCATGGCCGCGGTCATCGTCGTCGTCGGCCTGTTCACGCCCTTCTTTGTCGAGACTCTGCTGGCCCCCGGCTTCGACGCCGCCACCAGCCGCCTGACCGTCACCCTGACGCGCATTATGCTGGCCCAGCCGCTGGTTCTGGCCGTGGGCAGCGTGGCCACGGCCGTGCTCAACAGCCGCAACCGCTTTCTGCCCACAGCCCTTTCCGTCGTCAGCCACAACGTGGCCCTCATCGCCGGCATCATCGCCGGCAGTCTCATCCCCGGCCTGGGCATCCTCGGCCCGACGCTGGGCGTCATCGGCGGCGCGCTGCTGCAAGTGCTCATCCTGTCGCCCGGCCTGCGCGAGCGCGGCGGGCGGATCGCGCTGGCCTTCAACCCGCGCGACACACGGCTGCGCGAAGTGGTGCGCCTGCTCATCCCCAATGGCCTGTCCGTCGGCGTCAACTACTCCGGCTTCATCGTGGACACCTCCTTCGCCACCCGCGCCCCGCAGGCCGCCGGACTGGCCGCGCTCTACAACGCCTTCCTGCTAGTCGGCCTGCCCATCGCCTTGCTGGGCCAGGCGGTCGGCCAGGCGGCCTTCCCGCGCCTGACCGCCCACGCCGAAGCCGGCGACTGGCGGCAACTGCGCCGCACACAGGCCACGGCGCTGGCCGCGGCCGTGGCCCTGGCGCTGGGCGCGGTGGCCGGGCTGCTGCTGCTGGGGCGGCTGGTCATTCGCATCCTCTTCGAGCGCGGCGCGTTCGACGCCGCCGCCGGCGACCTGACCTACCGCGTTCTGGTCGT
>WBZP01006685.1_pt1 | contig 11341 bp, 11 predicted proteins | sample 5204301 | NCBI WGS metagenome assembly WBZP01 (sample SAMN12412401, study PRJNA552823) | activated sludge metagenome | isolation source: activated sludge from nitrification reactor of wastewater treatment plant... | place: USA: Pennsylvania | collected 2017
GACCGACAACTTCGCCGGCATCTCGCGGTCGATCCGCCACGCGCTCGACCGCCTGGGCGCCGACATCCCCGCCGAGGGCGACCTCAAGACCTGCGTCGGCCCGCCGCTGCGGGTGTCGTTCGCCCGGCTGCTCGGAACCCGCGACGGCGCCCGGATCGAGCGCGCGATCGAGCTCTACCGCGAGCGCTACACGACGCTCGGCTGGGCCGAGAACGTCGTCTACGACGGCATCGCGCCGCTGCTCGACGCGCTTGCCGCCGACGGCCATCGGCTCTTTCTGTGCACGTCCAAGCCGCAGCCGTTCGCCGAGCGCATCGCCCGGCACTTCGATCTCGCGCCGTGGTTCGCGGGCATCTACGGCGCCGATCTCAACGGTGCGCTCGACGACAAGGCAGCGCTGGTCGCCCACCTGATCGCGCGCGAGGATCTCGATGCCCGCGACTGCGTGATGATCGGCGACCGCGAGCACGACGTCCGCGCCGCGAAGGCCAACGGCGCCGCGGCGATCGGCGTGCTCTGGGGCTACGGGTCGCAAGCCGAGCTCGAAGCCGCGGGCGTCGACGCGATCGTCGGCACCCCGGGGGAACTGCCGCGGGCCGTGACCGCGCTGGCGCGGCGCTGAACGAAGCGGGCCGTCAGCGCCGGCGGCGCGCGTGGCGCAGCAGCATTCCGACCACGATCGCGGCCAGCAGCAGGCCGACCTGCCAGACCGGCTTCACGGCGTAGATGAGCGCCGCGGTCGAGCCCCGGGGCGCGATGAAGGTCCCGTGGAACGCGACGGCCTCGAACGCCGCGGCCAGCAGCGTCCCGGTCAGCAGCCACGGCGGGTCGCCGCGCCAGGCGATCACCAGCACGACGACCCAGGGGAGCATCAGCCACAGCGCGAACAGGTGCGTGGTCAGCGTGAACGCGCCGGGCGCCTTGAACACGAACAGCGCCGCGTCGACGGCGATGCCCAGCCCGGCGACGAGCCGTGCGAGCGTCCGCGGCAGCGTGGATTGCGGGCCGTTCATCGTCCATGACGTTAGCATGACCGGGAGGACGCCGCCAATGCCGTGCGCCGGCAGCGTCTCAACGCGGCCGGCGGGCGGGACGAAAAACCGACAGGTCGGCGAAGCGCGCGTCGCCCGCGCCGGCGGGAGCCCACGCCGGCAGCGCGATCAGCGGCAGCGGCAGCAGGTCCGCCGGGGCGAACCCGAGGTCGGCATCGGCGATGCGCGCGGCGGCGGCGACGTCGAGCGCGCGGCGGCGAAGCGCCGGCTCGGCCGGCAACGCGGCCGGGTCGAGCGCGACGATCAGCGCCCTGGCGGTGAGGCCCTGGAACGGCCGGTCGAGCCGCGCGAGGATCCCGTGCCCGACGATCACGGCGACCAGGCGCCGGGCCAGTGCGTCGGCTGGCCCGCCGAACGCCTCGCGCCAGGCGTGCCGCCGCCACGCCGCAAGCAGTTCCGGCGCCGCACAGGCCACCAGTGCGCCGGATTCGTCGAGCAGCGTCGCCGCGTCGCGCGCCGGGCTGCGGGCGTTCGGGGCCGCAGCCCGGCCGGCGGCGACGTGCACGGCGGTCAGCGCCGCCTTGGTCCGCGGGAAGCCGAGCCACACCCGCGCGTTCCACGCGTCGTGGAGGTCGCCCTCGCGCAGCGGAACCTCGCCGTCGCCGGCGATCCGCCGTTCGTATTCGAGCGCGGCGCATCGCCGCGACTGCGCGACGAACCGCAGTGGCCGCCCGCCCGACCCGGCCAGTCCGGCCGTCGCCGCGACGGTGTTCCAGGCCGCGACCGGCAGGGCCCCGTCCGCCGGCCACAGATCGGCGTAGGCCGTGAATGCCGGGTGGTCAGTCACTGGGGTCGGCGGTCCGGCACCCGGGCGGCGGCGAGGCGGCCGTCAGCGCCCGCTGCCGAGCGACATCACGATCACCACGCCGACGACGAGTGCCAGCACGAGCAGCGCAATCTTCCACGGGCTCTTCGGGTACTCGCCGTCGATCGCGCCGGTCACCCCGTTGATCACGCACTGGTAAGCCTTGGCGCCGTAGGTGTACGACAGCAGCCAGACCGGCGCCAGGATGTGCTTGAACGTCTGGCCGGCATAATCGGCACGCACGCTGAGGTTGCGATAGGTGTCGCCCGGGACCTGCCCTGCGCACAGCGCCTCGACCTTGCGGTCCATCGCCTCGCGGGCGCGCTGGGCGGCGGCGACGAGGTCGATCTGGTAGCGCTCGACCACCCAGCCGGCGACGTAGCCGGCGTCGTAGGGCCTGAGCTCGCCGGTGGGAAACGGCTCGATGCCGCGCAGCAGGCCCGGGTGGACGCCCACCGACGCGCAGACGAGGTCGTCGTCGAAGAAGTGCTGGAGTCGTCCGGCGGCGGGCTCCCAACGCACGTGGCGCACCTGCCGCGTGCGCGTCCGGCCGTTCTCCGAGTAGGTCTCGGTCGTGTAGTAGGTGTAGCCGGCCTCCGCGGTCCACGCGGCGTCGACGCGGGCGTCGAACGTCCAGTAAGGCAGGTAGATCCCGCGCACCGTGTCGGTGAGCGCCCGGCGCTTCAACGCGTTCGGGGCGAGCCACAGCCGGCCGTACCAGGCGCGGATGCGCTCGCGCGCCTGCGGCTCGCTGACCTTGAACGGCAGCACGCTCTCGGGACGGAACGCGGGCTTCGCCTCGTCGTAGGGCACGAGCTGCGCCGAACCGCAGAACTCGCAGTTCTGCGCCTGCCGGGCGGGGTCGAGCACCGAGATCGCCTGGCAGCTCCGGCACTTGACCTGCCGCTTGTCCGCCTTCCAGCCGCGCGCGTCGTCGCCGATCCCGCGCAGAGCGCGGACGAGGTCGTGCTCCTCGATCTCGCCGGCGGCGTCGATCTGCGCCGGAGATTCGGTGCCGCAGAACGGGCAGACGAGCTTCTGCTTCGCGGGATTCCAGTTCGCCTCGCCTCCGCAGGCGGGACAGGCGAACTTCGACAGCGCGACGGTTTCGGCCACGTTGGGGCGCTGCGGACCGCGGGGGCTACGAAGCGAGGAAGCTGTCGATCGCCGCGCGGGTGATCCGCCACTGGCTGCCGATCCGCTTGCCCTTGAGGTCTCCGGCCTCCAGGCTCGCCAGCACGTCGGACTCGGCGACGCCAAGCACCTTGGCCGCGTCGGCGGGGGACAGGAGCTCGGGCACGCCGGCGGCAACGGCCGCTGCCGGCGGCGGCGCCTTGACGCCCGGCGTCGACTGCGCCATCAGCCCGCCGGACTGGTTCATCATCTGCTGCGCCATCGCCATGCCGACAGCCATCTCGGCGGCCATGCCGCCGGCGCCCGCGCCCCCTTTCTCCATCCCCTGCGCCATCTGGAACTTGACGTAGTCGTTGAGGTTGCCGACCGCGGCCATGCTCGAACGCTTGTCGATCGCCTGCTCGACCTCCGGCGGCACCGAGACGTTCTCGACGACGAACGAGGTCATCGTCAGGCCGTACTTGTCGGCGAGGATCGGATTGATGATCGGCAGCAGCGCCTCGCCGAGCTCGGCGTAGCGCGCCGCGACGTCGAGCGCCGGGATCTTCGCCTCCGCCAGGGCGTCGGAGAACACGCTGACCAGGCGCGAGCGCATCGTGTCGGCGAACTCGTCCAGCCGGAAGTGGTTGTCGGTGCCCGCGACTTCCTTCAGGAACTTCCGGACGTCGGAGACGCGGAAGTCGTAGGTGCCGTACGCGCGCAGGCGGACGACGCCGAAGTCCGCGTCGCGCATCATCACCGGGTTGGCGGTGCCCCACTTGTTGCCGGGGAAAACCCGCGTGACGACATAGTAGACGTCGGCCTTGAACGGGCTCTCGAGCGCGTACTTCCAGCTCTTGAGGTTGGTGAGGATCGGGATGTTGTCGGTGGTGAGCGTGTGCTTGCCCGGGCCGAAGGTGTCGCCGAACTCGCCCAGGTAGACGAACTGCACCGCCTGCGATTCGCGGACGATGAGCTGCGCGCCGTTCTTGATCTCCTTGTCCTCGTCCGGAAAGCGGAACGACAGCGTGTCGCGCGAGTCGTCGGTCCACTCGATGACGTCGATGAACTGCTTCTTGAGAAAATCGATGATCGCCATGTCGATGTACCCCCTGTCGTTGACCGATGGAACCCTGGCCGCCGCTACCTGGCCGCGCGCGCTTCCTTGCCCGCGGCGGCCTGCGCCTGAGCGAGCTGCTGCTCGAGCTGGGCGGCCGGCAGCGCCCCCGGGATCACCGAACCGTCGGCGAACACCAGCGTCGGCGTCGCGTTGACCCGCAGCTTGCGGCCGAGCTCGGCGGTGGCCTGCACCGGATTCTTGCAGTCGCCGGCGTTGTCGGGAAGCTTGCCCGAGACGAAGAACTCGTCCCAGGCCCTGGTCTTGTCGGGTGCGCACCAGATCATCCGCGACTTGCGCGCGGCGTCCGGGTGCAGCTGGTCGATCGGGTAGAGAAACGTGTAGATCGTGACGTTGTCGATGCCCTTCAACTCGGTCTCCAGCTTGGCGCAGAACGGGCAGTCGGCATCGGAGAACACCGCCAGCTTGCGCTCGCCGGTGCCCTTCACCTTCCTGATGGCGAGGTCGAGCGGCAAGCTCGAGAACTCCACCCGGTTCAGTTCCCGCATACGCGCCTCGGTGAGGTTGCGCTTGCTGTCGGTGTCGTAGACGGAACCGACCAGCACGTAGGCGGCCTTGCTGTCGGTGTAGATGAGCTGCTCGTCGACCTGCGCCTCGTAGAGCCCGAAGTACGGGGTGCGGGCGACGTTGCGGATGGCGGCACCGGGGAACTTCTGCTCCAGCGTCCTGGTGAGCGCGCCGACGTCGGCATCGCCCGTGCTCGCCTTCGCCTTCGCGGCGGGCTTGGCCACCTTGGGTGCCGTCTGCGCCTGCGCGGCCGGGGCACCGAGCAGTGCGGCGACCGCGACGGCGGCGACGATGCCGCGAAGGATGTTGGGTAGGTGCATCGGTGTCTCCAGGTTGAGGTTGCGAGTCAGCGCAGCGCGGACCGCGCGAGCAGGCGCCTGGCCGCGGGCAGTCGCTCGATCGCCGCCATGCCGAGGTTGCGCGCCGCCTTCTGCCAGGGGGCCGGGCTCCCGAACAGCCGCGCGAGCCCGTCGGTGACTGCCTGCATCGCGAGCACCGGCTCGCTGCGCCGGCGGGCGTAGCGGTCGAGCAGGATCGTGGATCCCGGATCGGTCACCGGGCCGCGCTCGCGCAGCACCATCGCCAGCGCCTCGGCATCGCCGAAGCCCAGGTTGACGCCCTGCCCCGCCAGCGGATGCACGCCGTGCGCGGCATCGCCGATGAGCGCCAGCCGGTGCGCGACGACGGCGGGCAGCCGCATGAACTGCAGCGGGAAGCCGGCCGCCGGCGTGATGCACTCGAAGCCTCCCAGCACGTGCCTGCCTGCCGTCGCCACGCGCTCGGCCAGTTCGACCGGCGCGTGCTGCAGGAGTTCGTCGGCCAGCGCGTCGGGCGCCGACCACACCATCGACACCCTGCGCCCGGGCAGCGGCAGCCAGGCCAGGATGCTGCCGTCCGGGCGGAACCACTGGTGCGCGCGGCCGTGGTGCGCGCGCTCGCAGGCGAAGTTGGCGACGACGCCGACCTGCCCGTAGGGCCGCAGCGGCGCCTCGATGCCGGCCGCGCGGCGGACGGCCGAGCGCACACCGTCGGCGCCGACGACCAGACGCGCGGCGATCGGCGCGGCGTCGGCGCGCGGCAGCCGACCGTCGGCAGCGGTCCACGTCAGCGCGTCGAACGAGGCCGGCGCGACGATCTCGACGCCGGCCGCGTGGACCTGCGGCACCAGTGCCGCCCGCAGTTCGCGTTCCTCGACGATCCATGCCAGCGCCCGCTCGCCGTTCTCGTAGGCGGAGAAGTTGAGCAGCGCGCCGTCGTCGCCGGCCACGCGCATCGCCTCGACGGCGGTGACCCGCTCCGGCGGCAGTCCCTGCCAGGCGCCGATCGCCTGCAGCCACGCGGCGCTGCCGGGGCTGATCGCGTAGACGCGGACGTCCCAGCTGTCCGGCGCGGGCTCGGGCACCGCGGGCAGCGCGCGGTCGGCGAGCACCACGTCGAGCCCGGCGCGGGCGAGCGCCGGCGCGAGCGCCAGGCCGACCAGCCCCGCCCCGGCGACCAGGACGTCGCAGCGGCGCACGATGCTGCCGGCGGCGTTCGCGGCCAGGTTCAATGGCGCACCCTGGCGCTGCGCGCTGCGGTGTTCGCCCCGGGGGCCGCCACGCCCAGCTTCATGCGTCCAGCACTTCGATGACGTGGTTCTGGTTGGTGTAGATGCACAGGTCGCCGGCAATGGTGAGCGCCTGCTTGACGATGTCGGCCGCCGCGAGATCGCTGTGTTCGAGCAGCGCGCGCGCGGCCGCCTGCGCGTAGGGCCCCCCCGAGCCGATGGCGACGATCCCGAACTCGGGCTCGAGCACGTCGCCGTTGCCGGTGATGATGAGCGATGCATTGCGGTCGGCGACGGCCAGCATCGCCTCCAGCCGGCGCAGGATGCGGTCGCTGCGCCAGTCCTTGGCCAGTTCCACGGCGGCGCGGGCGAGGTGCCCCTGGTGCTTGTCGAGCTTGGCCTCGAAGCGCTCGAACAGCGTGAACGCGTCGGCCGTCGCGCCGGCGAAACCCGCCAGCACGCGCTCGTTGTGCAGGCGGCGGATCTTGCGCGCGGTCGCCTTGACGACGATGTTGCCCAGCGTGACCTGGCCGTCGCCGCCGAGCGCGACGCTGGCGCCGCGCCGGACGGAGAGGCTCGTGGTGCCGTGGAAGGATTCCATCGAGTGGGCGCGGGGACGCTGGTCGTTCGCGGGCCGGATGCGCCGGTCGGCGCGAGTCGCCGGCGGCAGTGGATCAGGCGTCCTTCTTGACGAAGTGACGGGGAGAGATCCCGATCAGCAGCAGCAGCGCGCGAATGATCGGCGAGGCACCGGCGATCTGCACCGACTTGCGCTGCAGCTCGACGCTGTTGATCGCGTTGAGCAGCGCGCCGGCGCAGACGAAGTCGACGCGCCCAACCGCGCTCATGTCGACCGGTATCACCGAACGGCGCAGCGCGAAGTCCGGCAGCTGCGCGAGCTGCGGGTTCACCGGACCCAGCATCTCGCCGGACCAGTGCAGCGCTTCGGGCGCCGCGGCTTCGGCCGCCGGCGCCGGCTCAGCGCCTTCTTCCGGCGCGGCGCCGAGCGTGGTCGTGATCGGCGGCGGTTCCCACGAGGGCGGCGAGAGCTCGAATGCGACGGCGAACTCGATCGCGCGGTCCTCGAACGGCGCGCGATCGTTCTGCCACTGCATCATCTCGAGCGACAGCAGCCACGCGCCCTCGCCGCCGTCGCGGCCCTGCCGCACGGCCGCTTCCAGCGCCTGCCGCAGCGGCCCCGGGTGCGTGATCTCCAGCGTGAAGCGGGCCGCGCGCGCCGCGCCGAGCGCGTCGGCAAGGAGCCGCGCACCGGCATCGTCGAACCCGGTCACCTTCGCGAGGTCGAGACGCGCCTTGGCGATCTTCTTCGCCACCGCGCGGCGCAGGCCGTCGATCTGCGCGGCGCTCTCGGCGGTGAGCCTGCCGGAGAGCTGCACGAAGCCGGCCGGTGCGACCCTGGGCGCGGCCGCGCTGCCGCTGCGTTCGTCCCACGCCGGCGCCGAGCGCTCGAACTGAACGACGTAGTCCATCGCCGTGCGGTCGAACGCGGCGCGGTCGCCGGCGCGCTGGAGCACGTCGAAGAGCGCAAGCCACGCGAGCGGCGACGTACGCGCGTCCTCGTCGGCGTGCACGCCGTGCTCGAGCGTCGCGCGGGCGAGATCGGCCTTGCCGCTGGCATAGAACAGGGCGGCGTTCTCGAGCACTTCGCACAGCCCGGGGTTGGCGGCGACGACCTCGAACGCCGAGCGTCCGGGAGAACCGAACTCGATCATGCTCGCGTCGCCGACGGTGATGTCGTGGGCGGCCGGATCGACCGGCCGCTCGCCCGCCGCCTTCCCGGCACGGGCAGCGTGCGCGGCGACCTCGTGCGCCGACAGCGGGCGCGACGGCGTCGCCGGGCGCGCCTCGGGTTTGGCGGGCGCAGGCTTCCTGGCGGTTGGCTTGGAGAAGAAACCCATGGTCTACGCGAATCGCTGCGCCGGCTCCGGACGGCCCGCCGCCGACCCCGGCGGGTCGGCGGTGGGCCGGGTGGTCGATTATGTTCCCGTCATAGCGCCGCGACAAGCCAGTGAGCCCGACGGGCCGCCCCGAGGGCGAATACCGGAGCGCGCAGCGCGAAGATACTCCAGTGGACGCGCACCGCCACGCCGAAAAGCACAGCGGCCGGTGCTGGCGCCGGCCGCTGGCGGATCGGGACGACGCGCGTGGCGCGCGACGTCAGGCCTTGGCGAGGTTCTCCGCGGCGAAGTCCCAGTTGAGCAGCTTGTCGATCAGCGCGGCGACGTAGTCGGCACGCCGGTTCTGGTAGTCGAGGTAGTAGGCGTGCTCCCAGACGTCGATGGTGAGCAGCGGCTTCTGGCCCTTGGTGAAGGGCACCTCGGCGTTGCCGGTCTTGACGATCTTGAGCTTGCCGCCCTCGACGACCAGCCAGCCCCAGCCGGAGCCGAACTGCGACACCGTGGTCGCCGCGAGCTCCTTCCTGAAGTTGTCGAAGCCGCCCAGGTCGCTGTCGATCATCGCGGCGAGCTTGCCGCCGGGCTTGCCGCCGCCGTTGGGCTTCAGGCTGTTCCAGTAGAACGTGTGGTTCCAGATCTGCGCCGCGTTGTTGAAGACGGCGACCTGGTCGGCCTTGCCGGCGGACTCGGCGATGACCTTCTCCAGCGCCGCACCCTCGTAGGCGGTGCCCTTGGCGAGGTTGTTGAGGTTGTCGACGTAGGCCTTGTGGTGCTTGCCGTAGTGGAAGCCCAGGGTGTTGGCGGAGATCACCGGCGCGAGCGCGCTGTCGGCGTACGGAAGGGGCGGAAGCGTGAACATGCGGGTCTGGCTCCTGGCGAGGGTGGGAAAACCTGCAGCGGCGAGCGTTGCAGTTGCCGCAGCGGCCTTGAGCGCACTGCGGCGCGTGGAATCGATGGCGGACACGAAGACTTCCTGTCGGTCGTGGTCGGGAACGGCCCCGCTGTCCAAGGCCGACGGAAATGCGGGTTCAGTCGCCGAACATCTTCTGCACCCGCTCGCGCCGTTCCTGGGCCTCGAGCGAGAGCGTCGCGGTCGGGCGGGCGAGCAGCCGCGGGATGCCGATCGGCTCGCCGGTCTCCTCGCAATACCCGTAGTTGCCATCGTCGATCAGCTTGATCGACTTTTCGACCTTCTTCAACAGCTTTCGTTCCCGATCGCGCGTGCGCAGCTCGAGCGTGTACTCCTCCTCGAGCGTCGCCCGGTCCGACGGGTCGGTCGTGACCTCGTTCTCGCGCAGGTGCTCGCCGGTGTTGTCGGCGTTGCGCAGGATCTGGTCGCGGATGTCGATCAGGCGCTGCCGGAAGAACGCGAGCTGCGCCTCGTTCATGTAGTCGCGCTCGGGAGCTTTCAGGAGATCCTCCTCGGTGAGCACCTTGGGCTTCTTGGCGACGGTTGCTTGCTTGGCTGCCATGCGTGACCTCTTCGACCTCTGGTGGCTTCGACCTGCCGCCGTTGACGGCGTGTTGTGTTCCCTCCGCGACCAAGGCCCTCAAGCTGGCCGGCCGAGTGAAGCGCGCGATTATAGCTCGCCCGGAGCCGCGGCCGCCACCGCTTCGCGCGGAACCGGGTCGGCGGCGTATAATGCTGAAAAAACAACGCCTTCGAATCATGACCGACCGCATCGAGCTCACCCGCCCGGACGACTGGCACCTGCACCTGCGGGACGGGCCGGTGCTGGGCGACGTCGTCGCGGCGACCGCGCGCGTGTTTGCTCGAGCAATTGTCATGCCGAACCTCAAGCCGCCGGTCACCACCACGGCGCTGGCGGCGGCCTACCGCCAGCGCATCGTCGAAGCCGTGCCGCGGGGCGCCGCCTTCACGCCGCTGATGACGCTCTACCTCACCGACAACACCGATGCGCCCGAGATCGCACGTGCCGCCGCCTCGGGCTTCGTCCACGCGGTCAAGTACTACCCGATGGGAGCGACGACGCATTCGGATGCGGGGGTGACCGCGCTCGAGCGCGTCTACCCGGCGCTCGCCGCGATGGAGAAGCACGGCCTCGTGCTCTCGCTGCACGGCGAGGTGACCGACCCCGACGTCGACATGTTCGACCGCGAGCGCGTGTTCGTCGACCGCCTGCTGCAGCGGATCGTCCGCGATTTCCCGGCGTTGCGCATCGTGCTCGAGCACATCACCACGCGCGAGGCGGCCGAGTTCGTCGCCGGCGCCGCGGCCAACGTCGCGGCGACGATCACGCCGCAGCACCTGCTGTATTCGCGCAACGCGCTGTTTGTCGGCGGGCTGCGGCCGCACTACTACTGCCTGCCGATCCTGAAGCGCGAGACCCACCGGCAGGCGCTGGTGCAGGCCGCAACGTCGGGCAGCCCGAAGTACTTTCTCGGCACCGACAGCGCGCCGCACGCGCGGCACACCAAGGAACACGCGTGCGGCTGCGCCGGCTGCTACTCGGCGCACGCGGCGATAGAACTCTACGCCGAGGCCTTCGAGGACGCCGGCGCCTTCGCGCGCCTCGAAGGCTTCGCGAGCTTCCACGGCGCCGACTTCTACCGGCTGCCGCGCAACTCCGACAGGATCGCGCTCGTCCGCGAGCCGTGGAACGTGCCGGCCGCCTACCCGTTCGGCGGCGACACCGTCGTGCCGCTGCGCGCGGGCGAAGCGGTGCGCTGGCGCCTGGCCGGCGCCTGAACGGCTCGCTGGCGTACCTTCGCGCGGCGCGGATGCTATGCTGCGCACCGAAGCCAGCCAGACCGTCGCCGCCCTCGCTCGCGAGGGGGGAGGAAAGTCCGGGCTCCACAGAGCAGGATGCCGGGTAACGCCCGGACGCTATAAGTCCCCGCTCGCGCGGAAGACGAAGGCGAGGAACAGGGCCACAGAGACGAGTCGCTCCGGTGTCGAAGCCGGGGCGGGTGAAACGCGGCAACCTCCATCCGGAGCAACACCAAGTAGGCGGACATCGACGCTGCTCGCGTAAGTCCGCGGGTAGGTGGCTCGAGCCCGCCGGCAACGGCGGGCCTAGACGAATGACGGCCATAGCGCGTGCGAACGCGCCGTAACAGAACCCGGCTTATCGGCTGACTTCGACTTCACCCCCCCGGGGCGGCGGTGGCAGCGTCCATCGCCGCCCCGCCTGTCCCGCCCGCCACGGTTTCCACCTTGCCCACGTTCAGCCACCAGGACGCGTCGATCTACTACGAGGTCCGCGGCGACGGCGAGCCGCTGCTCGCCATCGCCGGGCTCGC
>WBZP01006687.1_pt1 | contig 11340 bp, 8 predicted proteins | sample 5204301 | NCBI WGS metagenome assembly WBZP01 (sample SAMN12412401, study PRJNA552823) | activated sludge metagenome | isolation source: activated sludge from nitrification reactor of wastewater treatment plant... | place: USA: Pennsylvania | collected 2017
ACGGCGATCGACAGCCGGACGATACGGGTCCGGAGCCCCGGCAGCGTCGACGACCGGATCGCCTTCATCGCCCAGCTGGAGGAAATCGAGGTGACGACGGCCGCGCCGGCCGCGCGGGTCGTGCTCAACTCGCGCACCGGGGTCATCGTCGCCAACACCAGCGTCACGCTGGAAGCCTGCGCCGTCGCCGCCGGCAATCTCACGGTCACCGTCGACAGCCAGCCGGTGATCAGCCAGCCGGCGCCGTTCTCGCAGGGCCAGACGGTCGTCGCCGAGCAGGCGCAGATCCAGATCAAGCAGGACGGCAAGGGCATCTCGGTGGTGCCCGCCGGGGCGAAGCTCGCCGACGTCGTCAAGGCGCTCAACACGCTCGGCGCCACGCCCGGCGACCTGCTGTCGATCCTGCAGGCGATGAAGGCCGCCGGAGCGCTGAAGGCGGAACTGGAGGTCATCTGAGATGAGGCGCTCCCCACGCTTGCTGCGTTCGCTGTGCCCCACCGGGGCGCCGCCGGGGCCACGCGCGCAGCCGGCAGGACACTGACGTGGCGCTGCAGAACCTCTCCGCCGCGGACGTTTCCGGCCAGCTGGCCGTCGACTCGCGTTCGCTCGCGGGCCTCAAGGCCCAGTCGAAGGCCGCGCCCGGCGAGGCGCTGCGCGCGGCGGCCGGGCAGTTCGAGGCGATGTTCCTGCAGATGCTGCTCAAGAGCATGCGCGACGCGCTGCCCCAGGACGGGCCGTTCTCCAGCGAGACGACCAAGACGTACACGGCGATGTTCGACCAGCAGATCGCCCAGCAGCTGGCGAAGAAGGGCATCGGCATCGCCGACGTGCTGGTGCGGCAGCTCTCGCCGCGCACCGGCAACGCGCCGGCGGCGGCAGCGACGAACACCGGGACGAAGGCCGCGGTGTCCCCAGGGGTGGGGAGTTCCACGGGCACCTCGCCGGCGGCAACCACGCCGCCGGCGGGGGCGTCCGCCACGCCGCCGGCGACGACCGCCGCGCGTGCCGGAGGCGGACTGCCGGAGACCGCGCGCGCGTTCCTGGAGAAGATGCGGCCGCACGCCGAAGCGGCGGCGAAGGCGGCCGGCATTCCTGCGTCCTACCTGCTGGCGCAGGCCGCGCTGGAGACCGGCTGGGGGCGCCACCAGCCGAAGGCCGCCGACGGGACGACCAGCTACAACCTGTTCGGCATCAAGGCCGGCACCACCTGGCAGGGTGCCAGGACCGTCGCGGCGACGACCGAGTACGTCGCCGGGCGCGCGGTGCGCGCGCTGGAGTCGTTCCGGTCCTACGCCTCGTACGGCGACGCGTTCCAGGATTTCGCCCGGCTCCTCCGCGGCAACGGCCGGTACGCCGGCGCGCTCGCCAACACCGGCAATGCCGAGGCGTACGCGCAGAGCCTGCAGCAGGCGGGCTACGCCACCGACCCGCGCTATGCCGCCAAGCTGACGCGGATCATCGAGGCGGTGGACCGCCACGCGGCGGCGACCCCTCAAGTTGCCGCGGCCGCGGCCGATAAACCGTCCGGCAGCGCGTAACGCGTCGTCGCCACTCCACGGGGCCGGTTGATGGGAAACAGCAGCATCTTCGGGATCGGGCTATCGGGGCTGAACGCCGCCCAGGCCGGGCTCGTGACGACCGGTCACAACATCGCCAACGTCAACACCGCCGGCTACACGCGGCAGCAGGTGCTGCAGAGCGCACGGGCGCCGCAGTTCGGAGGCTCGGGCTACTTCGGGACCGGGGTCAACATCGACTCCGTCCGCCGCGTCTACAGCGAGTTCCTGGCGAGCCAGGTCAGGCAGTCGCAGGGAAGCGCCGCCGAGCTGGAGGTGGCCACCGCGCAGCTGACGCAGCTCGACAACCTGATCGGTGATCCGGACAGCTCGCTCGCGCCGGCGCTCGACGACTTCTTCGCCGGCGTCAACGCCGTCGCCGCGCGGCCGTCGGACATCCCGTCGCGGCAGACGATGCTGAGCTCGGCGCAGGCGCTGGTATCGCGCTTCGCACAGCTCGGCGAGCAGATGACCGAGATCCGCACCGGCGTCAACACCCAGATCGAGTCCTCGGTGGGGAGCATCAACTCGCTCGCCTCCCAGCTGGCCGGGATCAACAAGCGGATCTCCGAGGCCAACGCGGTGGCAGGTGGGCTGGCGCCGCCCAACGACCTGCTCGACCAGCGCGACAACCTGCTGCTCGAGCTCAACAAGCAGGTCGGCGCGGCAGGCGTCGAGCAGAGCGACGGCTCGCTCAACATCTTCCTGTCCAACGGGCAGGCGCTGGTCGTCGGCGACACTTCCTACGCGCTGAAGGCAACGCGCTCGGTCGGCAGCCCGATCGACGTCACCGTGGGGCTGCAGACGCCCGGCGGCGTGCTGCCGTTCCGGACGCAGGACTTCGCCGGCGGCTCGCTGAGCGCGCTGCTCAATTACCGCGATGGCGAGCTCGCGACCGCCGAGAACAGCCTCGGCCGGATCGCGATCAACCTCGCCGACGCCTTCAACGACCAGCACCAGCTGGGCCAGGACCTCACCGGCGCGCTGGGCGGCAACTTCTTCATCACGCCGTCGCCCAAGGCGGCCACGCTCGTCGGCACCGCGCAGATAGCGGCGACGCTGGCCGACCCGGGTGCGCTCACCACCAGCGACTACCAGCTCGCCTACGACGGCACCAACTACACGGTGACGCGGCTGGAGGACGGGACGTCGACGACCTACGCGACGCTGCCGCAGACCGTCGACGGCATCAGGATCGCGCTCGCCAGCGGCACCCCCGCTGCCGGCGACCTGTTCTCGATCAAGCCGACGCGGACCGCGGCGACGGACCTGGCGCTCGCCATCAGCGATCCGCGCCAGATCGCCGCCGCCGCACCGATCGCCACCTCGGCAGCGAAGGCCAACACCGGGACCGGCGCGATCTCGGCCGGCAGCGTCAGCGCGCCGCTGTCGCTGGCGGGCCTGCCGATCGGCTTCACGTTCGACAACCCGCCGGCGACGTTCAGGACGACGGTGGCCGTCACCGTCAACGGTGTCGCCTACGCTGCCAATGCCGCGATTCCCCACGCCGGCAGTTCGACCGTGACCTTCCAGGGTATCAGCCTCACGCTGAGCGGATCGCCTGCGGCCGGCGACGTGTTCACCGTCGGCCGCAATACCGGTGGCACCGGCGACAACCGCAACGCGCTGCTGCTGTCGGCGATTGCCGACCAGAAGCTCATCGCCGGCGGCACGACGACGATGCACGGGGCCTACGGGCAGATGGTGAGCCGCGTCGGCAACGCGACGCGCGAGGCGGCGATCGAGAGCGACGCGCAGAACCGGCTGCTGGTGCAGGCGCTGTCGACGCAGGCCGGCGTGTCCGGCGTCAACCTCGACGAGGAGGCCGCCAACCTGCAGCGCTACCAGCAGGCGTACCAGGCCGCCGGGAAGGTCATGGCGGTCGCCGCGTCGCTGTTCCAGACCGTGCTCGGGATCTTCGGAGGCTAGCATGAGGCATCCCCCCCACGCGCTGCGCTCGCTGCCCCTTGCGGGGGCACGGCCGGTGTCCTGCAAGCGACCGGGGTCCTGACATGCGGGTTGCGACCTCACAGGTCTACTCGCTCGGCGCCGACGCGATCGCCCGGGCGCAGACGGAGTTGCTGGCCACCCAGCAGCGGATCGCCACGGGCCAGCGGATGCTCAATCCCGCCGACGACCCGGTGGGTTCCGCGCAGGCGATCGTGACCCAGCAGTCGAAGAGCCGTGTCGAGCGCTTCGCCGCCAACATCACGGCGGCCGACGAGCAGCTGTCGTTCACCGAGTCGATCCTGGGCGACGTCACCAACGCGCTCACCGACCTGCGCACGCTGGCCGTCGGCGCCGGCAGCGGTGCGCTGTCGGACGCCGACCGTCGATCGATCGCCACCGAGATCGAAGGCCGGCTGCAGTCGCTGGTCGGGCTCGCCAACAGCAAGGCGGCCGACGGCACGTACCTCTTCAGTGGCTTCAAGGTCGATGCCCAGCCCTTCGCGCTGGTCGGCGGCACGTACACCTACATGGGCGACCAGGGACAGCGGGAACTCGCCGTCGCCGACGGCCGCAACATGGCGGTCACGCAGAACGGTTCGGCGCTGTTCGACGCCGTCCCCACCGGCAACGGCTCGTTCGTCGCCAGCGCCCTGGCGGCCAACACCGGCTCCGGGACGATCGACGGCGGATCGGTCTACGACGCCTCGCTGCTGACCGGCCACAGCTACCAGTTGCAGTTCGCCGTGGCGGGCGGGGTCACCACCTACAACGTCGTCGACCTGACGGCCGGCGGCACCAACGTTCCTCCGGCCAACCGGTCCTACGTCGCGGGCAGCACCATCCAGTTCGACGGCATGCAGGTCGCCGTCAGCGGCGCACCCGCCCACGGCGACGCCTTCGCGGTCGGCCCCAGTACCCGCCAGAGCGTGTTCGCCACGATCCAGAACCTGGTGAGCGCGCTGCGGGTGTCCGGCGGTACCCCGGCCGGCAAGGCGACGATCGCCGCCGGCATCAGCACCGCGCTGCAGAACCTGACGCAGGCTTCCGAGGCGGTGCTGACGACGCGCGCCGGTATCGGCGCGCGGCTCGCCGAACTCGATTCACTGTCGTCCGGCAACGACGCCCGTTCGCTGCAGTACGACGCGCAGCTGTCGCAGCTGCAGGATCTCGACTACAACAAGGCGATGTCCGATTTCGCCCGGCAGCAGCTCGCGCTCGAGGCGGCGCAGAAGTCGTTCCTGTCGGTGAGCGGGCTGTCGCTGTTCAAGTACCTCTGAGCCGCCCAGGCCGCCGGCGCCGGCCGACGCTGCGCCAGCGGATGCGGTGCCCCGGGGCGACGGGGTGCGCCGCCGACCGGGTTTCGCCCGACCGCGTTGTGGTCAATTGCAATAGAATCACGGACTGCGGCCCGCAAACCAGATCCTGATGGCTCAAAGTCCCTCGGAAGTCGCCCGCGAAACGCTGCGCCAGCTGGCCCAGCGGCGCCTCGCGCCGACCCCCGACAACTACTCGCGCGTCTATCACGAGATCGCCGCGCCCGGTGCCAAGCTCGCCACGACGGCTGCCGGGACGATGCTGCGCGAACTCGCCTCCGAGATCGTCAAGCAGCCCGGCGAGGTACCGCGCGACGCGCTGGCGCTCGAGCGTGCCGTCGACCTCTCCGCCTGGCCGGAGGCCAAGGCGGCGCTGCTGCGGCTCATCGGCGGCAAGCAGGGTTCCACGTCGACGCCGGCGTGGGGGCCGCTGGTACGCGACCTGGTGGCACAGTGGGACGCGAAGACCCCCGGCTACCCGCCCGGGCGCAAGCGCGAAATGCTCGAGAAGGCGATGGGCAGCGCGGCGTCGGCACCCGAGGTTCTGTATACGCGCCTGCGCGGCCTGGTGCGTGCCTGGGCCGAGGCCGAGCCGACGGACGACGAGCCGCCACCGGCGGCCGCCGCCGACGCCACGAGCGCCCGCGAATCCGCCGCCGCCCTCGCCGTCGACGTCCGGCGCGACGGCGATGCCGTCCCGCTGCTGTGCGAACTGCTCGCCCAGACGCTGACGTTCGGCGTCGTCGAACGGCTGGGCTACAACCCGGAACTCGTCCGCGACGCGCAGATACTCGCCGCCCAGGCCCGCACCGCGACGTCGCCGCCCGCGATCGCCGACCTTGCCGGCCGCCTCAAGGCGTTCTGGGTGGCGCTAGAAATCCGCGGCGAGGACCAGCTCGGGATCCAGCAGGGCCTGCTCCGGCTGCTGCACGTGCTGGTCTCCAACGTCGCCGAACTGGTCACCGGCGAGGACTGGCTCGCCGGCCAGATGAAGGTCGTCGAGGCGATGACCTCGCGACCGCTCGCGCAGACCGACATCGCCCATCTCGAGCGCAGCCTGCGCGAGATCGTGTTCAAGCAGGGCACGCTCAAGCACAGCCTCGACGAGGCGAAGGACGCGCTGAAGAACATGGTGTCGACGTTCATCGACCGGCTGGGCACGATGGCCGACAGCACCGGCGAGTACCACGACCGGGTCGCCGGCTACGCCGAGAAGATCAACGCCGCGAGCGACCTGTCGCAGATCTCCGACATCATCAGCGCGGTGATGGAAGACACGCGCGGCGTGCAGTTCAACCTGCAGCGCTCGCGCGACGAGCTGATCGAGACGCGGCAGAAGGTCAACGAGTACCAGCACCGCGTGTCGCAGCTCGAGCAGGAGCTGGCGTCGGTCAGCGAGCGGCTGCACGAGGACCACCTCACGTCGCTGCCCAACCGCCGCGGCCTCGCGCGCGCCTTCGAGAGCGAGTCGGCGCGTTCCGAGCGGCGCGGCGAGCCGCTGTCGCTGGCGGTGCTCGACATCGACAACTTCAAGCACCTCAACGACGCGCTGGGGCACCAGACCGGCAACCTGGCGCTCGTCCACCTCGCGCGCGTCGTGCGCCAGGCGCTGCGGCCGTCGGACGTCATCGCCCGCTACGGCGGCGAGGAGTTCGTCATCCTGCTCGGCGACACCAAGGTCGAGGACGCCGTCAACGTGATGACCCGCGTCCAGCGCGAGCTCACCAAGCGGTTCTTCCTCCACAACAACGAGCGGGTGCTGATAACCTTCAGCGCCGGCGTTGCCCAGCGCGAGGCGGGCGAGACCCAGGACGATCTCGTCGAGCGCGCCGACCGCGCGCTGTACCGGGCGAAGGAAGCGGGCAAGAACCGCGTCTTCGCGGCCTGACCGGCGCCGGACGCCGTTGACGGCGGCGGCGCGTCAGTCGACGAGCTGGTGCGTCAACGCATAGCGGGTAAGTTCGGCGTTGCTCGCGAGCTGCAGCTTGGCGAGCAGCCGCGCCCGATAGACGCTGACGGTCTTCGGCGACAGCGCGAGTTCGTCGCCGATCTGCGACAGCGTCCGGCCCGAGGCGATCAGCCTGAGCACCTGGAACTCGCGGTCGGACAAGAGCTCGTGCGGCGGCACGTCGGTGTCGCGGTCGAGGCTGTCGGCCAGCGACTGCGCGAGTTCGGGCGTGATGTACTTCTTGCCGCGGGCGATCATCCGGATGGCGTCGACCAGCTGCTCCGCCGCCGCCATCTTGGTGAGGTAGCCCGAAGCGCCGGCCTTCAGCGCCCGCACCGCGTACTGGTCCTCCGGGTACATCGACAGCATCAGCACCGGCAGCCGCGGGTACTCCTGCTTCACCTGCTTCAGCGTGTCGATGCCGTTCTTGCCCGGCATGTTGATGTCCAGCACCAGCACGTCGGGCGGCCCCTTGCGAACGAGTTGCATCACCTCGCCGTGATTGGCCGCCTCGCCGGCGACGGAGAGGTCCGGCTGCGCCAGCAGTATCTGGCGCAGTCCCTGGCGAACGATGGCGTGGTCGTCGGCGAGCACGACGTTGATCATGCGGTTTCTCCCTGCGGCGAATCGAGCGGCTCGGCGGCGGCGGCGAGCGGCAGCGACAGTGCCACCGTCGTACCCCGGCCCGGGCCACCGCCGACGTCGACGGAACCGCCGAGCGACACCGCGCGTTCCTTCATGCCGCGCAGCCCGAAGCAGTCGGGCTTGGCGATGTCGAGCGGGTGAATGCCCTTGCCGTCGTCGTGGATGGTCATTCGCAGTCGCTTGCCGCGGACATACAGGCGTACGTCGACGCGCTTCGCCGCAGCGTATTTTGCCACGTTGTTGAGCGCTTCCTGGCAGATCCGGAACACGACGATCGCCGTGGCGCGGTCGACCGGGATCGACTCCGCCGAGGCGGTGAACACGCAGGGCAGCCCCATCCGCTGCTGGAAGTCCCGCGCCTGCCACTCCAGCGCGGCGACGATGCCCTCGTCCAGGATTCCGGGCCGCAGGTCGTGCATGATGCGCGACGACGAGAGGATCGCGCCGTTGACCAGCCGATCGAGCTCCCCCAGCTTCTCCAGCACCGGCGGCTCGTCCTTGAGCTGACCCTTGATCATCGCCACGGCGAACTTGACGGCCATCAGCGTGCTGCCGACATCGTCGTGGATCTCCCGGGCGATCGCCTCGCGTTCCTCCTCGCGGACGCGGGCGAGGTGGGTGGCGAGGTCGCGCAGCTCGGTCTGCGAGCGCAGCAGCGCCTGCTCGGCGGATTTCTGCGCGGTGATGTCGCTGATGATCCCGTCCCACTGGATCCGGCCGTTGGCCAGCCGCCGCGGGCTGGCCGCCAGCGCGAGCCAGATCGCATCGCGGCCGGCGACCGGTGGCAGCGAGCCGACCCAGCGTACGTCGCGAAGCGCGTTCCCTTCGTGCACCAGAGTGGCGCGCAGCGCCCGCGCGTCCTCGGGCGCAAAGTGGTCCAGGAACCCGTTCTCCGACGCCAGCAGGCGTTCCACCGGCTCGCCGAACAAGCGCTGGGCGGCGTCGGAGAGGTAGACCAGCCGGTAGTGGTCGCCGCCGGCCGACAGCAGCTGGAACACCACGCCCGGCAGGTTGGCCGCCAGCGCGCGGAACCGCGCCTCGCTCTCGACCAGTGCCGCTTCGGCCTCGCGGCGCCGCCGCCGCGTCGCCGCCGCCTCGATCGCGTGGGCAAGGCCGGGCACGAGGCGCCCGAGCTTGTCCTTCATCACGTAGTCGTCGGCGCCGGCGTGCATCGACGCCACGGCGACTTCCTCGCCGATTGCCCCCGAAACCAGCACGAAGGGCAGGTCCGGGTCGTGGGCGCGGGCAATCGCCAGCGCCTGCATCGAACCGAACCGCGGCAGCTGGTGGTCGGAAATGACGGCGTCGACGCCGCCCGCCGCCAGTGCGGCGCGCAATTCGTCCGCCGTTTCCGCGCGCGTCGAGCGCACCTTCCAGCCCGCCGCGGCCAGGTGTGCCATCAGCAGCAGGTAATCGTCCTCGCTGTCTTCGACGACGACGACGCCGAGCGGCGAGGGCAGGGTCGGGGATGTCATGCGCAATCAGGGCCGGTGCCCGTAGTCGGAGGCGATTCTACGCGCAAGCGACGAAAAGAAAGGGAAATCTCCGCCATTTCCTACCTGGGGATGCGTGGAATTCTCCCTTTACTCCGCGCTTTCGCTGCCGATAAAAGTCCAATACTCCATGTCAGGCGGGCGGGGTTCCGTGCAATTCCTTGCATTTCGGAGGGGGTGATGGCAGCGACCAAAGAAGTTGTACACGACACCGCAGGCTGGGCGGTCCCCGCCTTTGGCGTGCTGGCGGCGACCGCGATCCTGGTCGCCCTGGGCCTGCACGGCCGCTGGCCGCTGCCCGAACTCGCCGGCGCGGTGCTGGTGCTGCTGGTCCTGGCGGGAACCCTGGTCGTGTCGAGCCGCTCGGCCATGAATCGCGCCCGGTCGGTCCACGAAGCCCGACTGGCCGCGGTGCAGAGCCGGTTCGAGAAGGTGGCCAAGCAGTCGAAGGAGTCGGTCGCGAACTGCGCCAGCGAGCTCGACTACCAGTACAACCACTCGCGGGACGAGCTGGTCCGGATGAAGGGGCTGCTCGCCGACGCCATCAACAAGCTGCTCGGCAGCTTCAACAGCCTGACCGAGCTCGCGACCCGGCAGAAGGACCTGTCGGTGACCATCGTCCAGGGCGCCGCCAGCGGCGGCAGCGAGGCGGTGAGCGTCGAGAAGTTCATCGGCGACACCACCAGCGTGCTGCAGGCGTTCGTCGACAGCGCGACGCTCAACAGCCAGCACGCCACGCTGCTGGTCGAGAAGATGGACCGGATCAACAGCGCCGTCTCGGCGGTGGTCAAGGTCCTCGAGGAGATCGAGGGGATCTCCCGGCAGACCAACCTGCTCGCGCTCAACGCCGCCATCGAGGCCGCGCGGGCCGGCGAGACCGGCCGCGGCTTCGCCGTCGTCGCCGACGAGGTGCGGGCGCTGTCGGAGCGGACGAGCCACTTCAGCCAGCAGATCAGGAGCCAGATCGGAACCGTGCACGAGCTCATCCACGAGACCGAAGGCGCGATCAGCGAGATGGCCTCGCACGACCGCGACGCCGCCGTGCGCTCCAAGGAGGACTTCGACGGCACGATGGAAGTCATCCAGAAGGTGAACGCGCTGACCTCGAACCGCGTCAACGACCTGGCCGAGATCGTCGGCGAGATCGAGCGGCACGTCGGCGTCGCCGTGACCTCGCTGCAGTTCCAGGACATGACCTCGCAACTGATAGGCCACACGCAGGTGCGCATCGAGCAGGGGCAGCGGCTGCTGTCCGGGCTGTACGGCGTCGGCGACACGCTGGCCGCGGTCGCGGCACTGCCGGCCGATGCCGCCGAACCGTCGGCCGAGCACGCAGCGCGGTTCCAGCGCGTCAGCGAGCTGCTCGAGCAGGTGCGGGCGGCGACGCACCGCAATCCGGTCCAGGCGGCGCAGATGTCGCACGGCGACATCGAACTCTTCTGACGGCAGGGGCGGGCCGGGCCCCCCGCCCGGCAGCCCCGTCCCCGACATTCTCATCATCCACATCACCAGGGGGCAGGAAACATCATGGGCAAGATGGTACTGACGGTCGACGATTCGCCGTCCATTAGACAGATGGTGTCGTTCACGCTGAAGGGCGCGGGCTACGACGTCACCGAGGCGTCGGACGGGAAGGACGGCCTCGCGAAGGCGCGCTCGACGCAGGCCGCGCTGGTGCTGACCGACCAGAACATGCCGGAGATGGACGGGCTCACGCTCGTGAAATCGCTGCGGGCGCTGCCCCAGTACGCCAGCACCCCGATCCTGATGCTCACCACCGAATCCTCGGACCAGATGAAGTCGCAAGGGCGGGCCGCCGGCGCCACCGGCTGGCTGGTGAAGCCCTTCGACCCGCAGAAGCTGCTCGAGGTCGTGAAGAAGGTCATCGGCTGACGCCGCGAGGAAACCATGGAAGAGCTCTCCGGCCGTACGGCCATCGACATGTCGCAGTTCCACCGCGTCTTCTTCGAGGAAGCGGCGGAGCACCTGGCGAACCTGGAGAACCTGCTCGTCACCATCGACGTCGCCGCGCCGTCGGCCGAGCAGCTCAATGCGATCTTCCGTGCCGCACACTCGATCAAGGGCGGCAGCGGCACCTTCGGCTTCCACGAGATGGCCGAGGTGACGCACGAGCTCGAGTCGCTGCTCGACCGCGTGCGCAAGGGCGAGCTCGGCCTGCGCTCCGACATGGTCGACGTGCTGCTCTCGGCGAGCGACCTGCTGCGCGCGCAACTCGCGCACTACCGCGGCGAGGGCGACGCGCCCGAGGTCGCCGTCGACGCGATGTGCGGGCGCATCCGCGCCTGCATGAGCGCGCCGGCTGCCGCGAGCCCGCCGGCCGGTGCAGCCGCCCCGACGGCGGCCGCCAAGTGCCGCGACCTGGAGCTCCGCTTCGCCGTGCCGCACGATGCGCACTCCAGCCTCGACGGGCTGCT
>WBZP01006688.1_pt1 | contig 11340 bp, 9 predicted proteins | sample 5204301 | NCBI WGS metagenome assembly WBZP01 (sample SAMN12412401, study PRJNA552823) | activated sludge metagenome | isolation source: activated sludge from nitrification reactor of wastewater treatment plant... | place: USA: Pennsylvania | collected 2017
TATGCGGAAGGAGAGATGCTGGATGCGGCACAGGTGCGCTTTGGAACCGCCTTCACGAACGCAGTAAACGAAGAGGATGCGGATAAACTGGGTAACCCGGGCGTGAACCTGGCAGTGGAGCAGGACCAGCGGCTGCTGGCGGTAGAAGGCCGGGCAGAGCCGGGAGCAGGGGAAACGGTGATCCGTTACCGGATGTGGAACCTGAAACCGGGCACTTACCGGCTGGAGCTGGAGGAGAAGGACCTGCTGGCAGAGGGCCTGGAAGGAGAAGTGCGCGACAGCTATACAGGGCAGGTAACGCCGCTGCAGGCCACCGGTACCACGAAGTTGAACTTCACCGTAAACGGCGATGCGGCTTCGGCTGCACCCAACCGGTTTACTGTGGTGCTGAGGAAAATGCCTGAAATCCTCCAAACAGAAAAAATAGCAGTAACGGTTATGCCTAACCCGGTGATTACTTCCGAATTGAGGTTTGTGGTGAATGGAATTTCGGATGGTGTCGGTATAGCGACATTGCTGGACATTAGTGGAAGGCAAGTTGCCAGTTACTCTTTCCTTCAAAGGGAAGCAGGAACCGGATACAGTATGATCCTGCCAGCATCAGTTAGAAATGGCATGTACATACTCGCCATAAATTATGGTGATTCACGGAGTGTAACTTGTAAAGTATTCATAACAAGGGGGATGTAATCACAAGATTGAAAAGCGTGCTAATCATTTTCCCGGGTAAAATTAAAAGTGCTTGAGAAGTGAATTTGTAATCAGAAATAATATAGCTTTGTACAAGATTCTACTTTATTCCAATGTACCTGTTATAAGATATACAGAGCCACAATCTCCTTTGAAAGAGCCTTACCAGAGGCATATCTGCAACCAAGGAAATACAAATTTATCCTACTTCAACTTCGAATCTTTTCCGCTGAAAATGCGGACAAGATTAAAGGTCTGTGGAAGTATCCGAAAATCCTTTTAAACCCTTTATCGTACCTGTATTATGTAAAATAATGTCTGTCAGTTTTAAACTATTTAAAACAGCCCGGTAGTTTTATTGAGAAGCCGCTCATCATTTAATTAAAATACCTTTTATGAAAATTTATCAGCTTTCAGCATATGCTCCTAAAGCAAATGAGAGGTGTCCCATGAACAATGAAGCATCAGGCTTCAGGGGATGGAAGATAGTATGCGCATTAACTATTTTCAGCCTATTATTTGCGGGATCCGTATTCGCACAAACGAATTATTATTCAAAGTCAACCGGAAACCTTAACTCCACAGCAACCTGGGGCCTTAATACCGATGGAACAGGAGCTTCCCCATCAAACTTTACGGCCAACAATCAGGTGTTTAATATCAGAAATAACGCTACTCCCACCATCAGTGCCAGTTGGACGGTATCGGGTACAAATTCTAAAATTATTGTGGGCAATGGTACCAACGCCTGCAATTTTACAGTGGGGAGTAATTTTGTATTGAACGCTGCGGTTGACGTATCAGCTAACGGAACCATCACCCTGTCAACAACAGGTTCTATTACTTCAATAAATTTTGGGACGCTTGCAGCCACCAGTACTGTTAATTTTGCTTCAACTTCTTCGCAAACAATACCGAACGAAACCTGGGGTAATATTATAATTAGCGGATCAAAAGGAAACAATGATGTAACATTTGCAGCAGGTGTTACAATAGCTGGTAGTCTTACAATAACCGCTACGGGTAATAGTGGTCAGGGTTTTGTGTTTTTCAATACAAACAATCAAGACAGAAATTTTTCTATTTCAGGCGATTATATCCAGTCTGGTGCAATTGATGTGGAATTTGGTTCGGGGAATGGGCATAGTTATATTACTCTTGGGGGCAATTTTTCAAAGACTGCCGGCTACATGGTCACAACTGGTAACACTGAAAACGGCCGCTTTACAATGACGGGCGCAAACGTTACCATGCAGTCAAATGGCGGCACCGAGATAAAGTGGATGGACTTTATAATTGCGAACGGCAGTGTATGTACGCTTAATGGTCAGTTTAACTATTTCGGCAGCAACGGTACCAACGCAATTTTTACAGTAAACAGTGGCGGCACTATGAACTGCGGCACTTTTAATTTTGTATCAACCGGCGGCTTTGCGCAATTTATTAATAATGGCACGCTTGGTATTGGTTCTGCAGCAGGTATTACAAGCTCAGGCTCTTCAGGAAATGTGCAAACAACCACCAGGACTTTTAATACTGGCGGTACTTATGTATACAATGGCACTACCCAGGCTACTGGTTCTGGCTTGCCAACCGTTGCCATTACGGGTGGTGTTACCATTTCAAACGGGGCAACTGTTACATCCACTAATGCAATTATTGTAAATACGCCGGGGGTTTTAGCAGTTAATGGCATATTAATACCCGGATCTGCAACTCAGGTAATGAGCGGTAGCGGAACACTCAACGGCTCAGGCACTGTACAGGTAAACAGGACGGCGGCTACTGCAGGTTTTTTGAACCAATACACTCAAACTACTAAAACACTGACTAACTTAACTGTTGAGTATACAGTGCTTACTGGAGCACAGGTTGTATCATCAGCAATCTACAATAACCTTAAACTTAATAATACAAGTGGCACAAACACCACAGGCGGAAATGTAACCGTAAACGGCACATTAACTACCACGGCAGGCGGTACGCTCAATTTGGGCACCAACCAATTACTGGGTACCTTGTCAACGGTTACCAATGGCGGAACGATTCAGACACAGAATACCAGCGCCACGCCCGTTCCCACGGGTAAAACCTGGGGCGGTACGGTACAGTACAATGCCACCACCGGCGGTCAAACCGTGATGGCGGGCACTTATAATAATCTCACGCTTAGCAATACCAGCAATACACAAACAGCCAGTGGTTCGATAACTGTAAATGCAACCCTTACTACAACAGCCGGAGGTGCATTTGCCATCGGTTCCAACATACTTACTTTAAATGCAGCAGTAGTCGGTGCCGGAACACTTACCGGCTCCAATACTTCAGAACTCGTTATTGGTGGTACAGCCGGTACCCTGAACTTCACTGCAGGGGGCAGCAATAACTTCTTAAAGAACTTTACCCTGAACACCGGCGCCACCGCCTCTTTAGGCAATGCCCTAAATATTACAGCCTATGATGGCACCAGCAGCGAAGGGGTGCTGACGGTTACCGGAACAGCCACGCTTACCACCGGCGGCTTCCTCACACTGAAGTCCAATGCCAATGGCACGGCCCGCGTAGCAGCAGGCCGTACAACCGGAGGCTATATCAGCGGTGATGTTACGGTTGAACGCTTTATCCCGCAGAACAGCCGCAAAGCCTGGCGCCTGCTGGCTTCCACTACCAGCGGACAAACGATCAATGCGGCCTGGCAGGAAGGAGCGGTTGGTGACGGGGTGAACCCCAATGCGGGCTTTGGAACCATCATTACCGGACGCACTGCCACCTTTGGTACACTGTCTGCCGCCAATGCAGCTGGATATGACGCGCTCTCTGCTGGTCATGGTTTATTAAAATACAATCCAGCAACCGATAACCTGGACCCTGTTCCCAATACCAATTCAACCGGTCTGGCCAGTGAGCAGGGTTACTTTGTTTTCGTTAGAGGTAACAGGCAGTCGGGTAGTCTGGATGTGGGTTTGCCCACCGCGCCCTCCACTTCTACGGTATTACGCAGCAAGGGTACTTTGTTTACCGGTGACCAATCGGCTGTTGCAACTGGTGCACAAGGCTGGGGTTTGGTCCGCAATCCGTACCCTTCGCGGATTGACATGCGCAGCATCAGCAGGAGCGGTGGCCTGATAGATGCCTTTCAGGTATGGGATCCTAAAGTGAATACAACAGGTATCTATCAAACTTTTACCAAAAACACCGGTACCGGCAACTATGAAGTTAGCCCCGGTGGTGGCAGCTATGGCGCCAACGGATCAGTTCAGAATTTTATAGAGAGTGGCCTGGCGTTTTTCATACAGGGTCCAGCCGGAGAAACAGCCACCGTAACGGAAGCCTGTAAAACCAGCGGCAGCCAGGTGGCATTCCGCCCCGCTAGCGGGGCCTCAGGTGGAGAACAGAAACGTTTGCTGTTCAATGTATACGCCCTGAACGGAACCAGCACGGATATGGTGGATGGCGGGTATATTGATTTTAATGAAGTGTACAGTAATAATGTGGATGTAAATGATGTGAAGAAGAGCCCCAATTTCGGAGAGAATTTCGGTATTCAGAGAAACGGTACGGATCTGGTGGTAGAGAGGCGCAGTGGTCTTACAGCTCATGATACCATTCCTTTCCGCATGTATCAGCTGCGCACCATTTCATACCGGATTGATCTGCAGCATACCGGGCTGGATCCGCAGACAACGAAAGTGATACTGGAAGACCAATACACAGGCACCCGTACAGAACTCAACAGCACCGGCACCACAGCATATACTTTTACTGTTACAGCTACCGCAGCCACCCGTGCGCAGGATCGTTTCCGGCTCATCCTGAGCAATACGAATACATTCACGGGTGCGGGCAACTGGACCGATGCTTCCCGCTGGAGCCTCGGATATGTACCGGCCGGTAACGAAGAATTTTCCATCGGCGCCGGCGCCGACGCGGTACTGAACACGGACCTGGAACTGACGGGTACGCTCACGATGGGCGATGGCAGCCGCTTAACGGTAGCCCCCGGTCGCACACTCACAGTAGCCGCAGGCGGAACAGCCGATTTTAAAGAGCAGTCAGTAGTATTCAAATCGGACGCTACGGGCTATGGCTCCCTGGGCCAGGTAACGGGTACGCTTACAGGCGCATCGAATATTACTGTAGAAAGATATATACCGAATAACGGTTTCCGCAGCTGGCGTTTGCTGAGTGTGCCCACCTATGGTACACAAACGATCCGCCAGGCCTGGCAGGAGAACAACGCTCCGATGGTGAATGGCAAGCCGGGTTATGGCACGCTGATCACCGGGGGCGGCAACAGCACGGCGGCCGCCCAGGCAGCGGGCTTCGATTATTCGGGCGGCAATGCTTCCATGCTTACCTGGAATGGCACGGGCTGGAGTAATATCAGCGGTACGCTGGCACCGGTCTCAGCTCATAACGCTTACTTCCTGTACGTGCGGGGCGACCGCAGCAAAGGGGTAACGGGCCAAACGACGGATGCCAACGCGACCACGCTGCGCACTACCGGCAATGTGTACACGGGCGACCAGTCCTACAGCATAGCTGCGGGCCAGTTCGCGGTGGTGCCGAATCCTTATGCCAGCGCGATTGATTTTACCCAGCTGCAGCGCAGCGGGGTGGCGAATACCTATTATGTATGGGACTCAAAGAAACAGAACGGCAACCAGCTGGGCGCTTATCAAACCTTTGCGGCCCCGGATTATGAATGTTTGCTGGGCGGCGGCAGCTATGTGCTGGGCTCGCTGAACAATACAGTGATAGAAAGCGGCCAGGCCTTTTTGGTTCGTGGCATCACGGGCGGAACACTCACCGTAAAGGAAAGTGCCAAACGCGCCGGCAGTGCCACGGGTAACCTGGGCCTGCGGCCGGTGGGCGCGGTGAGGAAACTGAAAGCAGGACTGTATGCGGAAGGAGAGATGCTGGATGCGGCACAGGTACGCTTCGGAACCGCCTTCACGAACGCAGTAAACGAAGAGGATGCGGATAAACTGGGTAACCCGGGCGTGAACCTGGCAGTGGAGCAGGACCAGCGGCTGCTGGCGGTAGAAGGCCGGGCAGAGCCGGGAGCAGGGGAAACGGTGATCCGTTACCGGATGTGGAACCTGAAACCGGGCACTTACCGGCTGGAGCTGGAAGAGAAGGACCTGCTGGCAGAGGGCCTGGAGGGAGAAGTGCGCGACAGCTATACAGGGCAGGTAACGCCGCTGCAGGCCACCGGTACCACGAAGTTGAACTTCACCGTAAATGGCGATGCGGCTTCGGCTGCGCCCAACCGGTTTACCGTGGTGCTGAAGAGGGCTGGGAAACTGCAGCCAGCAGGCTGGTCAGTGGCGCCCAACCCGGTGGAGGGCAGGCAGATGAAGCTGAACCTGGTATTACCGGCTGGTAATTATACCCTTCGCATGACTGATCCGGCCGGCCGGCTGGTGCTGGTTCGCAGCCTATCACATGCCGGGGGAACGCAACAGCACACCGTCAACTTACCCAGTAAACTCACTTCCGGAAATTACCAGGTGGAGTTACAATCAGCTGACCGGTCTGGCAGTGTTCAGCAGATATTTGTAAATTGATAATCAAGTTATTCCGATAGGTATAAAAGAAATCTGAAAAACGGGGGGCAGTATCCAAACCGGATATTGCCCCCTTTTTTTTGTGCCTGTTTTTCCGTTTGGCGGGCGCTGAACGGGAATGCTTCAAAAAACTTGCTGAAAACCTTTGCTAATTCGAAAGCACCCCTTACCTTTGCACTCCCAATTAAAAAAGGAAAGTTTAAAGTTCTTTGCATATGTCACAACGAATCAGAATCAAACTGCAGTCTTACGACCACAACCTGGTTGACAAATCAGCTGAAAAAATCGTAAAAACTGTACGCAGTACCGGCGCTGTGGTAACAGGCCCTATTCCCCTGCCCACCCAGAAGAAAATCTTCACCGTGCTGCGCGCTCCCCACGTTAACAAGAAAGCCAGGGAGCAGTTTCAATTGTGCACACATAAGCGTTTGTTAGACATTTACACCAGCAGCAGCCGTACAGTGGATGCTTTAAGTAAACTGGACCTGCCCAGTGGTGTGGATGTTGAAATCAAGGCCTGATGAACCCTCCCGTTAATCCGGGAAAGGCAGAAGGTCAGTTCTTATAAAGTAAAATCTGAACATCCATCTCCACAAGCATTGGAGCGCTGGATATAAATAGAATACAATGAAAAGTATTATTGGTAAGAAAATCGGCATGACCAGTATTTTCGATGCAGCCGGTAAGCAAACCGCTGTTACCATCATCGAAGCAGGTCCATGCGTTGTGACACAGAAGAAAACCGTTGAATCTGACGGTTACAATGCTCTCCAGATAGCTTTTGGCGACAAAAAAGAAAAGCACTCCAACAAGGCCGAGACCGGCCACTTCGCCAAAGCAAGCACCTCTCCCAAAAAAGTAGTTAAGGAAATCCGCGACAGCGAAATTGATAAGAACGTAGGCGATCTTATCACCGTAGACATTTTTGCCGAAGGCGAAAAAGTGGAGGTGGTAGGTCTGTCCAAAGGCAAAGGCTTCCAGGGCGTGGTTAAGCGCCATGGGTTCAGCGGTGTGGGCGAGGCTTCTCACGGCCAGCACGACCGTCAGCGCGCCCCGGGTTCTATCGGTAACTCTTCCGACGCTTCCCGCGTATTCAAGGGTATGCGCATGGCCGGCCGCATGGGTCAGGATCGTGTAAAAATGAAAGGGCTCAAAGTGGTGAAGATTTTCCCTGAGAAAAACTACATCCTGATCAGTGGGTCAGTTCCCGGTCATAACGGATCCATCGTGTACATCCAAAAGTAAGTCTAAACAATCGTCAGGCAGCTGATACAAAAAACGAATATCATGCAAGTAGATGTTTTAAATATACAGGGCGGAAAAACCGGCAGGACAGTGGAACTGCCCCAGGAAATTTTCGGTACTGAGCCCAACAGCCATGTGGTTTACCTCGCGGTTAAGCAATACCTCGCTGCACAGCGCCAGGGAACGCACAAAGTAAAAACCCGTGCGGAAGTTCAGGGTGCTTCCCGCAAACTGCACAAGCAAAAGGGTACTGGTGGTTCCCGTAAAGGTAACCTGCGTAACCCCCTCTACAAGGGTGGTGGTACCATCTTCGGACCCAAGCCCCATGGTTATGACATTAAGCTGAACCGCAAGGTGAAGGACCTGGCTAAAATCAGCGCCCTCAGCAGCAAAGCCAAAGAGAACGCTATTGTAGTGGTGGAAGACGTAAACCTGGAGGCGCCCAAAACCCGCCAGTTTGCAGGTATCCTGAAAAGCCTGAATGTAGGTGGAAAGAAAGCGCTGTTTGTACTGCCTGAGTATAACGATAACGTGTACCTGAGCCTGCGGAACATTCCCGGTGTACAGGGTTCCCTGCTGAGCGACGTAAATACGTACGACATCGTTAATGCCAATGTACTGGTGTTCACTGAAAGCGCCGCGAAGATTTTCAGTGAAGAGGAAAAAGCAGAAGCCTGAACCACCAACGCCTAACCAAGAAATTTTGAAATCATGAAACTGAACGACGTAATCATAAAGCCGATCCTGTCAGAGAAGGTAAACAAGCAGACTGAAAAAGCCAACCGCTACGCATTCGTGGTTGACCGCAAGGCCAACAAACTCGAAATCAAAAAGGCGGTGGAAACTTTCTACGGCGTACAGGTAAAAGAAGTGAATACAGCCGTAATGCCGGGTAAAGCCAAGTCCCGTTACACAAAGTCTGGTTTCCTGGTAGGCCGCAAGCCCGCCAAGAAAAAAGCCTATGTAACCGTGGCGGATGGTGAGCAGATCGACCTCTACGGAACCGTTTAATACGGATAATGGATGGCAGCAACTGCCGCAAAAGTTGACCCAATTGTACATTTAAAATAGCCCCGAGGGCTGAAACAAATTAAGATGGCACTGAGAAAATACAAACCCACCACCGCCGGTACCCGCTGGAGAATCGGCAACGCGTACGCTGAAGTTACCACCAACGTACCCGAAAAGTCACTGCTGGAAAGGAAAAACAGCACGGCCGGCCGTAACGCGCAGGGTCGCCGCAGTATGCGTTATATCGGTGGCGGAAACAAGGTGAAATACCGCATCGTGGATTTCAAGCGCGACAAGAAGAACGTACCCGCGGTTGTAAAGACCATTGAATATGATCCCAACCGTACCGCATTCATCGCCCTTCTGAACTATGCGGATGGTGAGAAGCGTTACATCATCGCTCCCAATGGTTTGCAGGTAGGCGCAACCGTTATCAGTGGCGACAACGTGGCTCCCGAACTGGGTAATGCGCTTCAGCTGAAGCATATGCCCCTCGGTACCATGGTACACAATATTGAAATGCAGCCTGGTCAGGGTGGTAAACTGGTGCGCAGCGCCGGTGCCAGCGCCCAGCTCGCGAATAAGGAAGAGAAGTATGGTGTACTGAAAATGCCGAGCGGTGAACTCCGTAAGGTACTGATCAACTGCTATGCAACCGTTGGCGTGGTGAGCAACAGCGACCACAACCTTGAGAGCATGGGTAAGGCCGGCCGTAACCGCTGGAAAGGTATCCGCCCCCGCAACAGGGCTGTAGCCATGAACCCGGTGGATCACCCGATGGGTGGTGGTGAAGGTAAGGCATCCGGTGGTCACCCCCGCAGCCGTACCGGCAAATACGCCAAAGGTGAAATCACCCGTACGCGCGGTAAAGGCTCAGACAAACTGATCATCCAGCGCCGCAACGGTAAAAAAATCAGCAACTAATCAATCACTGTTAAAATATCCGCCCCCCGGCGGAAAATCAACACAAACAACAACACATGGCTCGTTCGATTAAAAAAGGTCCTTATGTAGACAGCAACCTGGAAGACAAGGTACTGGCTATTAACGACGGTAAGATGAAGAAAGGGGTAATCAAAACCTGGAGCAGAAGGTCTACCATCACTCCGGATTTTGTAGGTCATACCCTCGCGGTGCACAATGGCAACAAATTCATCCCGGTGTATGTAACCGAATTCATGGTGGGTCACAAACTCGGTGAATTTGCTCCTACCCGGAACTTCAAAGGACACTCAAGCAAGAAAATATCGTAATAAAGTTGAAGGTTGAAAGTTGAAGGTTACATAGCGAATGCAGCTAACCTTAAACCTCAAACCTTAAACCTCAAACTTATAAGAAATGGAAGCAGTAGCAAAACTCAGAAATTATCCCACCTCACCGCGTAAAATGCGCCTGTTGGTTGATCTGATCCGTGGCATGGAAGTGGAGAAGGCATTGGGCGTGCTGCAGTACAGCACCAAACATCCTGCTGTGCCGCTTTACAAACTGCTGAAAAGCGCTATCAATAACTGGGAGCAGAAGAATACAGAAGCCAAAGTGGAAGATGCGAAGCTGTATGTTAAAACCGTGATGGTTGACGGCGGCCGTGTAATCAAGCGTATGCGTCCTGCTCCCCAGGGCCGCGGGTATAAAATCCGCAAGCGCAGCAACCACGTAACCCTGATTGTTGACAGCAAAAACTAAGCATTCAATTTTTTAAAACGATGTGCGTCGCGCACAGGTAAACTGAAAATATGGGTCAAAAAACAAATCCGGTAGGTATCAGGCTCGGCATCATCCGCGGATGGGACAGTAACTGGTATGCCAACAAAAAAGACTTTGCAGGTAAGTTAGTGGAAGATCACAAGATCAGAAACTACCTGAATGCCCGTATTAACAAGGGAGGTATTTCCCGCATCGTTATTGAGCGTACACTCAATAAGCTGATCGTTACCATCCACACTTCCAAGCCCGGTATCATCATCGGTAAAGGTGGTGGCGAGGTTGACCGCATCAAGGAAGAATTGAAAAAACTCTGCGGTAAGGATGATGTGCAGATCAACATCCTCGAGATCCGCCGTCCGGAACTGGATGCCCAGATTGTGGCTGACACCATTGCCCGCCAGATCGAAGGCCGTATTAATTATAAGCGTGCCGTTAAAATGTCGATCGCTTCCGCACTCCGCATGGGTGCTGAAGGTATCAAAGTACGTTGCGGTGGCCGTTTGGGTGGTGCTGAAATTTCCCGCAGTGAGGAAATCAAACAGGGCCGTACCCCGCTCCATACCCTGCGTATGGACATCGACTACGCCAGCGTGTTCGCTCAAACCGTTTATGGTAAGATCGGTGTGAAAGTATGGATCTGTAAAGGTGAAGTACTTGGCAAACGCGACCTGAATCCGAACTTCCTGGCAGGTTCAGACAAGGGCGAACCACGTGGTGGTTTTGAAGGCCGTGGCCGTGGTGGTGATGACCGCCGTGGCGGAGACCGCCGGGGTGGTGGTGGCGGAGACCGCAGAGGCGGTGGCCGCAGAAACTGATAAATGATCAGGCAGCGCTACCGGCAGGAGACAGAATAACAAAACGTAAGATGTGCAATGCACATTTTCACAATAGCTAATAAGCAAATTGAACTGAGATGTTACAACCAAAAAGATCAAAGCACAGGAAAGCACAGAAAGGACGTATCCGGGAGGTTGCCAAGCGTGGTACCACCATCTCCTTTGGTTCTTTCGGTCTGAAAGCGCTGGAACCCATCTGGCTGACCAACCGCCAGATTGAAAGTGCGCGGCAGGCAATGACCCGTCATATGAAAAGGGAAGGTAACGTGTGGATCCGGATTTTC
>WBZP01006280.1_pt2 | contig 11339 bp, 21 predicted proteins | sample 5204301 | NCBI WGS metagenome assembly WBZP01 (sample SAMN12412401, study PRJNA552823) | activated sludge metagenome | isolation source: activated sludge from nitrification reactor of wastewater treatment plant... | place: USA: Pennsylvania | collected 2017
CTTGCCCCCAAGAGAGCGAATCCTGACGCCCCCACGCTCTACCGACAGCGTGATCTTGGGCAGATCCGCGTCAGGGCCCATCATCGTGTCCACGAACTCGCGCAGCGACACATCCTTAACGTGCGACTTCCACGCGGACAGGAGAATGTCTGCATCTTGCTCGCCACGACCGAGGAACACTCCGTCGGCGTTCACACGGCGCATGTTGCGGACGTACTCGGTCGCCACTGCCCGATCATCAGCATCCCGGCGTGCAGCTAGTCGAGCCGCATCAGCCGCCACATCCGCCGCTTCTTGACCGGGCAGGCCCAGCGTCTTCTGGCCACTAGAGGTGATGGTCGGAGTCAGGGGCTCCCCCGGCTTAGCCATGTACTGTTCGATGAAGGCTTCCAGAGACCCGGGCTGTGCCTTACCCGTGCCGGGGTTCTCGGCCCGAGCCTGATCAAGAATCTCTTGGTAGCGCCTGCGCTTACCGTCTAGCGTGGTCTTGAACCGGTCGCCGATGGATACGAAGGTCGCTTTCGGACCGGTGGTGAAGCGCCCCCGCTCGTCATGATATGGGTTGGCTTTCAGCACCTCGGTGAGGGCTTCCATCTTGCGCGCGTGCGATGCACGCCAGATTTCAGCCATTCCGGTGAACGCTTCGGGGTTCGCCTCCATGAACTGGTCGAGCGATTCGTAACCGAACTGCCGGGCCTTCTCATCCAGCCACGACATCTGCTTGTCCATGTCTTCTTCCATGGAGTCGCCGCCGGGCTTAGGCGCGTACCGACCGAAGGAATCACGGTAGGGGTTGAATTTGAAGATCCGGTCGAAAGTGCAATTAAGGTCACTCTTCTCGACCAGCTTGTCCGACCAGTCGAGGTCGAGCGGCTCGTACACCTCGGGACCCAGTTCGATGGGGCCGTTGTACAGCGGGGCCGCGTCGACATCGAAGCCTTCGGGCGGCTCGTACGTCAGCGTGATGTGGGGTTGGTACTCGGGCCAGTCGAACGAGGCACCCGCCTCGCGCCATGCTCGGTGGCGTGGCTCAAGGTGCTCAAGCGATGTGAAGGTGAGCACGATGGCCCCCTTGCCGAACTGCTTGAGCTTGCCGGTGTCGGTGCTCAGGCTCAGCGGCTCGGTGGCCGGGGGCAGGGCTTCCCAGTCGACCGGGGCCTTGCTGTAGACGATGGTGACGTGGAGGTCGCCCGGGGCCAGCGTGGTGCTGAGCCCCTGAGCCTTCGCCCACGCGATGATGTCGTCGGGGTTGGTGACGCGACGCGAGATGTAGAGCGGGGCCTTCTCCGCCTTCCTCAGCCCTTGCGCGCGGGAGGCTGCACCCCAGTGATCCCGAAGCCGGTCCCATCGTTCGCGGATTTCTCCCGAATGGTCCCATCGTCCAAGAAAGCCTTCAATTTCTGCCTCATAGGCACTTCGGCCTTCTTCACGGGAGTCCCAGCTTCCGATGAAGTCGCCGCGTCCGAAGGTGACTTCTGTTGCTTGTCCATGCTTCCTCGCAAACCCCGTGAAGGGAGTGATCAGTGCTTCGTCTTGAGAGAAAGCGTACACCCGCACGCCATCTCCGTCTTCGACCAGCGTGTGGAACTCCACGCCGCTGTCGATCAGTTCCTTGTGGACCGCAGCAACCGTGCCCGGCACCCGGGTCTCAAACATGACGTGCGGGCCATTCTCTTCCTGCTGGAATGCGACGACCGCCTTCTGATCGCTGATCCAGCCTTTCATCGCCATCGCTGCCCGGACCTCTTCGTAGTCCGAGTTGCGGTACTTGGTGATGGTCGAGTCTTCCGCTCCGTCGGCCCACGCCCCGATGCCATCGTTGGTCGAGGCGCGCATGCCCATCATGCCATCGATTTCATCGAAGCCTCGGCGTAGCTCGGCATGCCGGTTGGCCCCGAGCGCAGTCTCTGCTTGCTCCAGTGACAGGCCTTCTTCGACGTTGGGACTCACCATGCCGAAGCCTTGGGGTCCTTGGGTCCAGCGGCCTTTTGAGTCGCGAGGCTGCGCCGGGTCAAACTTCAGGATGTCTTGCAGATTCATCGCGGGGGCCCGTTCAGGTGCTGCGGGGATGCTACCACTGCCTAAGTCGCGTTCCCATGAAAAAAAGGCCCCGGGGAGTGGGGCCTAAACCTCGCGAAAGGTGTGCCGAGTATACCTAGCAAACCGAGTCGGACGGGTAGTACATCGCCGCTGCCCGGGTGATTGCCCGACGTGTGGCCTTGTCGATGTCCATGCCGTGGTCTTCGTACTTCTCTTCAGCCTCGACCACTCGCACCCCATCACCGAAGCCGCCGACCACCACGCGGCCCACGAAATGCTTGATGAGATAGCCCAGTCGGTTGTTCAGGCGGAAGGCGTCGCCATCGTCGTCAAGCGGGCTCCACACCTTCCAATCTTGCAGTCCTGTGCGTCTGAATCGATACGCTGGCTGACCGTTGATGTACTGAAACTCTTCCAGCCCCGCCGCCTTCGCTGCGCGCTCCAGAAGTTTACGTTCGTCCATGGTCACCCCTTCGCTTTACGAATCCTGTACACCGACGTACCCAGAGCCTGAGCCGCCCTCGCCAGCGAGGGGTACACCACTCCATTAATTTCCACCGTCCTCCAGCGAGGATGGTCCCGGTTCAGCGCCTGTTCTCTGGGGGACGCCCACCGACAGTTGTCTGGGGTGTAGTCCCCTTGGTTGTCCTTCCGATCAAGAGTGTGTCTTTTGGTTGGGCGCGGCCCCATGTCTGCCACGAACGCGGCGTAATCATCCCACCGCTCGCACACCTTGATGCCTCTCCCGCCGTAACGAGGCCAGTCCTTGCAATTAGGATTACGACACCTCTTCCGCATGGACTCCCAGATGTAGTAAAGCTCCCCGCCAGACAAGCCGTGAGAGGTCATCAGTTTTCTAGCGGTCTCTTTTCGTAAACAACCGCAGGACCGGACCGCCCCGGACCTGAAGTTGTTCAGTGCTACTTCGGCAGTACCCCCGCAGTCACACCGAGCTAGAAAATACCGACGACCCCCTCTCTTCGGCAGTTCACTTTCCAGTATGAGCCGATTACTTCTCGACCCCAGCAGAGTCTCTACGGACAAGAGATTCGACACGAAGAGCCTCCCGCATGGTAGTGGAGTGAAGGTCTAGAACCGGGTTGATTGTACCAGCTTTATCCCGGATATAACCGCCAGCCAGATTCCAACAGACCGGGATGCCCTTGCTCGCCATCACGTTGAACAGCATGCGGTCTCGCCACTGCATCAGGTCGGTCGACTGCCAGCCGCCCAACGGGTCCTTCTCGTGCGCGTCGGCGCCTGCTTGGTAGATCACCAGATCGGCATCGGTGCGCTCCAGCATCCGCAGGAACAGGCCCCGAAACAGGTTCTCGTCGTGGAACGCGGGCGGCAGCGCCCCCAGCGTCCAGTGGTCGACCTTGGCCCGAAGGTCCATGCGAGTGAGGATGTCGTCGGTGCCGTCCCCGTAGTGAACGTCACAGTCGATGATCGCGATCTTCTCCGCACCCGCCGACAGCACCATGCTGGCCGCGACCATCAGGCCGTTGAACGTGCAGAAGCCCCCGCCGAACTCCCAGTTGGCATGGTGGAAGCCCGAGGTCGGCGACATCGTGTTCTCACCGCTCTGGAATGCGTACATCGACGCAGCCACCATCGACCCCACGGTGTAGGGCAGCGACTTGGCGACGGCCGGATCGAAGTTGCCGAAGCCGTTCTCAGCCCGGCCCGACATCACATCCTTGACGTAAGCCGGGCGGTGCGCCAGACACAGGTCCCCCGTGGTCACCGGGTTGAACGACAACACCGGTACCTTCGGGAACTCCTTGGCCCACCGCTCCATCAGTAGCGCGGGCTTCTTGGAACTCGGGGAAAACGAACGGGTGGCCACCGATTGCTCGGGGCGATAGAAAATACGCACGAACAGCAACTCCTTTGCAATTAACGTCAATTATACCACACCCGCCCGGGGGCGGGGTGGTTCAGGCGGGCAGCGGCTTGTCGAACCGTTTTGCGTACCACGCCTCTGCTTCAGCACGGGACACCGGGGTCACCTCCCGATCGCTCGACGGGTCGAGGAAGGTCTCCAGCAGGCCGGTGCCATCCATCCAGTTGCCATCGTCCCCCAGACACATCAGCGGCTTGCCATCCTCCTCACGAAGGATGTTGCCCTTGTTCGGGCCCATCAGATACAGCTTCACGTCGCTCACGGTACTCTCCTTAGTCCCAATGCACGTCCATGGCCCCCTTGGGCATCCGGATCCCTTTCGCATTCTTCACCATCTCGGCGTTCATGCGGTCCTTCACTTTCTGGGGAGTGGCAGTTTCGCGAGCCGCCTCGTAGATCAGGTGGTTGATTTCCTTGATCTGCAACGACTGAGGCGTATGAAACTGTACCTCCATTGTAACACCATCCGGGGAAATGATGTTGACATTCAGGCCCCGATACGGGTTCTTCGGGTCCCAAGTGTTCTTGAATTTGCCCGGTTTGAGCGTGTAGCCCGCCGCCTTGAGCTTTTCGATCGCGCCTTGGACGTGATCCGAGTAGCTGTCCTCAGGCACCTCCAGCGTGTAGCGCACGGCGTCGCCCATCTTGGACGCGATGCTCTCCATCGACGGCGGCGGCTCACCCTTGGCCTCCGCCTTGAAGCGGTCCTCAAGGAAGTCGGCCGCGATCTTGCGCTTCAGGGAGCCGACTTCCTTGAGCCGGAACTTGAAGCCCGCAAGCTGCGCGCCATTGCCCTCCAGCGACTGCATCATCGCGGAGATGGCCGGCTCATCGGCCTTGGCCTTCGCGTAGATCGCTTGGGCGAAGGGCTCGGCCTGCGCCTCCAGCTTTTCCACCTCGGGAGACTTCACCTTCTTCGGCGCGTACTTCTTGACCAGCCCATCCATGTCGAACCGGTCGTCCTCATCGAACAGGTCGGCTTGCTTGTCGTTGGTCGTGGAGCGCGAACCCACGCGGGCCCACTGGCCCTTGTTGCCGGGCTGGCCCCGAGGCTGGTTAGGGTCCCACTTCAGGATGTCTTCCAGCTTCTTCGCGACCGGGTCCGGGGCTTCTGGGTCTTCCGCCGCCTCGCGGGACGCGCGCCAGTCCTTCGCGATGTCGTACGAAGTCGTTTCAAAGAACTCGGTGAGGAGGTCGTCGCGTTTGCTCATCATTGCACCCAATACTTGAAGACGGCGGGGTCGATGTAATACTTCAGGGCCACAGCCGGGGTGTTGCCAAGGAAGTCGGACACGGCCTTCGCCACTTCCTTCTGCTGTGCGGTCATCTCGGTCTTGCTCTTCGGCACCGGCATTTTCTTCACCATGCCCAGCGCCATCGCCGTGCCGTGGTGGGTGCGGAAGTCCTTGACCTGAAAATCCTCCCCCGACACCTTCTTCAGGTAGGCGCGCGTGGCGGCGTCCGTCACGTCGGGGAACAACTGATCGTTCTTGCCTGTCTTGCGTTTCCTGCGTTCGATGAGGCGAGCCAGCCGCTCGTCCTTCACGATCTTGCTGATCTTGACACCCTTCTTGCCGATGAACGAGAAGCGCACCTTGTCGCCGTTCACCACCACATGCTTGTCCAGCAGGGTCGTCGCACCAAAGGCCTGCACGTCGGCCCCGGTGTCGTTCTCCGAGCCGATGCGAAAGCCGGTCACGTCGATCAGGTGCAGCACCTGAGCGATGTCGGCATCGGGCCCGCCCATGTCGATGTCCCGGTGCATCCGCCTGCGGATCACGGGCAGCGCGGCGTGGAAGGCCTTGAGCCGCTCAAATTTCTCAGCCGCCGCTTGCTCCGAGTGCGCGGCGCTGTACAGGTATTGCTCCCGGCCTTTGACATCGCGACCGAGCACCTGAAGGTTGGCCTCGGGGTCGACGTTCAGCTTCACGTCGGTCCATGCCGGGCGAACCTTCAGCGCGGTGATCCGCGCCTGCATCTCGGCCGACACCGGCTCCCCGGTGTCTTCGTAGACCCACCGGTCACCGTCCTTCTTCAGGCCGACGTTCGCACGATGGTGCCTGCGATTCTCGGTGAAGAAATGACCCCGGGGCGCGAACTGCCCGCCTTTGCCGCCGGCCTCACCCGCGTTGTAGCGCGGATGCTTGGCGGGGTCGAACTTCAGGATTTCATGCAGATCCACGGTGCCCCTCGTTGGATGGCGCGAGGTTAGCACCTTCTCACTGGCTCAGGTAGCCGCGTCGTCCTTCTTGCGCCACTCGGAGAACCACTCGCTCGCGAGCTTCGCGAACCACGCGGTCTTGTGCTCGTGCTTCGGCTCCCACGACCGCAGCAGTGCCATCAGGTGGTCCCACGCCGCCTGCGGGTCCACGTCGTCGCGCGGGATCAGTTCGATGCCGTCGCCGCCTCGGAAGAAGACGTGGTTGGCGAGGTTCACCCACACCCGGCCCTCTTCGCTGTAGGCCCAGTCCATCGGAGGCTCTTCGTTGAAGGTGTAGGCCTTCAGGTCGGGGCCCATCACGCCGAAGACTTGCATCGGCTTGCTCGGCTTCAGGGGTGTCTTCACTCGGCTGCCTTCTCGACTTTGGTGACGGTGTAGCTGGTGTCGCCTTTGCACGGCGCCTTGAAGGCCACCTCGGTGTAGGTGAGCTTCACCCGGTAGCCGACTTCGCTGGCCTTCTCCAGTTCCGCGACCACCTTCGGGTCTTCGGCACTGAAGGCCCACACGTTGGTGACGGTCTGGCTGGAGCCCTTGGCTCGCGACTTGAAGCCGTCGAGGACCAGTTCGCCTTCGTACATCTTGCAGATCAGGCCCTTGTGGCTGATCTTCTGGACGATGCCGGATCGAACCCCGTCGCTGTAATTCATGTTGCACCCGGCGAGCACGGCGGCTGCCGCAAGGACTGCGAGTCTCATGGACACTCCTTTGAAAGTGATACTGATTGCACTAGGGATGCGGCACTCTGTCCGCCCGTCACGCCTAGTCGGTACCACGCGGCGTTCCGCGCCCCCCGGGGGTTAAGCGGGACCCCGAGGGGAAGCATAAGAAAAGCCGGGCGGTGAGGCCCGGCTGAATCCACTCTGATTAGAGAGGTGGAGGAGACCCGGTCAGTGTAGCTTGGTCAGTCGCACATCGCAACGTACTCCGAGACTTTCACGACTTTGCGATCCAGATCGAACCCGCAGAGCGAGGCCCCGCCCGACCAGCGCAGCGCGCCCCAACTCGACTCGCGCGGCTTCCACACCAATTCACGGGCCTCGACTTCGCTGAACTCGCCGCTGAAGGGGGCCTCGTAGACGTAGGCGTCGCCGTAGGCCTCGGCACGATGCTCGACCACCTTCCACTCGCTTCGGGGGGCCACCGACATCTTGTAGACCTTCGGGGGCGCAGCGGGAGCGGGTGCCGGCTCAGCCTTGGCTTCGACCAGACCGAAATCCCGGGCGTAGCCCCACACCACACCGCCGTCCCCGTCGCGCTTCGCGCCGTAGCGCACGCGACCCGAAAACTTGCACTTGCCCTTCCAGAAGATCACGAACTCACCGTCGGCCCATCCCCGACGAACCCGATCACCGATCTTGAAGCTGGACATGCTGCCCTCCTTGGCAAAGTGGAAACCCCACGTACCTATTATAGCACGCGGGGGTCCATTGTCAAAGGTACTTGGCGGGGATGTCGACTTCGTACCCGAGCTTCGCTATCACGAAGCAACGCATCGCTGCGGGCAGCGGAGTCCTGTCGTAGTCGTTGTCGTTCTTGTCCTCCCCCGGCAGGAACTTCCTCGCGATCCAGTCGTTGTAGGCAGCAGGCGCAATCAACGAGATGCGTGCCTGCTGGATGATCGGGCCGGCTTGGCCCCAGTCTTCCGATGGGCGCCACAGCCGTGACATGCCATCGAAGTCCGGCAGCAGCAGATAGCTGTTGCTGGAGGCGTCGAGCCACCAGACTCCGTCCTGCCGCATGCCAAGGGCCTTGGCGACGGCGTAGTCGAGCGCGGTTCCCGTCAGGGCCATGGACCTCATTCGACCACCTTCGCCTTCGCACTGACCTTGTAGTCGGGTGCAGGGCCGACGACCAGATCGACGTTGGTCACCAGCATCGCCGGGTACTTGTCCCCGAGCGCGTCGAACAGCGCCTCCACGATCTGCTTCTCGGTGACCCGGATGATCCGCTCCTTCTTCTTCGGAGCGTCGGTGAGCGTCAGGAACTGGACGTGCGCCCGGTCATACCGGACCGTTTCCTTGCTGCCGACCCACGCTACGTAGACCCCGTTCTTGTAGACAGCCGTGACCAGCCCCGGGCCTTTCGGTCCGTCCATCACGTACTGCCCTGCTGTCATCTCTTCGATCTTCACTTCGGTTCTGGCTCCTCGTATTCGATCTGGACTTCGATCATGTCGGTGGACGGCTTGTTGGGGTTGATCTTCACTCGCCCCTGCAAGTCGCCGGCCTCGGGGTAGCGTCGCCGCACCTCGGCCACGACCAGTTCCATGACATTCTGCTGCGTGAAAATGACCCGGTGCTTCACGAGGTGGCTCCCGGGCCGAGGCGGTCTTCGCCCTGCCCCTTGAGAACGATCCATGGACCCGGGGGGTCCCCTTCTCCCGACCATGCCCGCAGGGCGGGGCCGGCGTCCCGAAGGTACTGGTAGCAGTACCGGTAGAGGTACCCGGTCTCGTCCAGCCCGCAGAAGATGCCGTAGGTGGTGATCAGAGCACGGATGCCGCAGACCCCGCGCCCGGGCACCAGCCGTAGGCCCACGTAGCCTTCTTCCTCCAGTTGCTGCTTCAGCGCGGGTGCAATCATGATCACTCCTCAGAGCTTGGTGGCGAGGCCGGTCGTGGCCTCAAAGCAGCGGACGAGGTCCTCCGCGTAGATGTCGTCGTCCCCTGCGATGGGCTTGTAGCCCTTCACCGTCGCGCGCCCGTACTCGACCTTGTAGAGGTCTTTGCCGTTCAGCGTGATCCGGACGTGGTTGATGCCGAACTTCGCCCGGGGGAGTCGGAAGGCGAGGAAGTTGCCACCGCCGACCAGCGACTTCGCGCCGGTCATGGCGAGGAAGCGGTTCCCGCCGAGTTGGCTCAGGATGGTCTTCGCAACCAGCATGCTATCCACACTCACTCCTTGAGAGCGGCGAGCGCCGCGTCGATCTTCGCGAGCATGTCGTCGCGCTGCTGGCACAGGGCGTCGTACCCCTCGGGGGAGCACCCCACCAGATCCACGACTTCGCGGGCTTCGCGCAGCAGCGCGGCCAGCTTGTCCCGCTCGTTCCGGTAGTCCATCATCCGGCCGAAGTCTCGGGCTCCCCGACGGACCAGTTCTCGCTTGGACGCCATCACGCCCACCCGATGCCGAAGCCGTTGTTGTAGACCGCACCGTACGGGCCCATCGCGGACATGCCGTTGTCCGCGTCGTAGATGCTGCCGCGCGCACCCTTGGCCGGGGCCTTCCAGCTTGCGGCCTTCAGGATGTCGCCGTTCTCGCGGTTCACGAAGCAGTAGACCGACTTGCTGCCCGGGCCGCGCGAGACCCACACCTTCATGTACTTGCTACCCTCGTCCACGCCGACCAGCGGGGCGAACCGGGCGCTCGACGCCGGGAACTTGCGCGCGTCGTAGTCTTCCAGCTTCGCGCTGTAGGCCTTGATGAACCCGTTGAAGGCCTCACCGAATTTCAGATCCACCATTTCGACCCTCCTTGGTCACTATGTCACTCGACACAGTTATGGTACCACACCCCCCGCGATTGTCAAACTATCGGCACGCCGTTCACGGCCACTGCTTCGACAAAGTACCGGGGCCACTTCTTCTGGACCATGTACTCGGCAAGGTCCATCGCATCGATGTTGTCCGCGTTGTCCACCGTGTGGACGCCGACCATCACCTCGCAGACTTCGGCCGTGGCAGGAAGCTCCCTGACCCTGACCCGCACTTCCCAGAACAGCATCGCCGGCTCCCGAAGCCCCATCACACGATGGGCCTGCGGAGGCCGGCTGTCAACTCAGGCCGAGAGGTAGACCTTGATGTCCGGGCTGTAGCCCTTCTCTTCGATCAGCACGCGACGGACCTCGTCGGCCTTGAGCCGCTTGTCCATCCAGACCATGTTGATCAGTCGACCGTTCAGATGTACGTCCCAGACTTCCACGTCACTCTCCTTCGGGCACGGCCCGCACGCTGATCCCCGGGGGGTACTCACCCCGGTAGATCAGAGACAAGGCGACTTCCGCCGCCGACATGCTGGACAGGTAAAAGACCCGGTCCAGCACCTTTCCGAAGAACACCACGTCCCACGCTTTCATCTTCAGTCCATCCGGCTGCCGCCGTAGGCCACGATCCCGGCGTCCGCCAGCACCCGGGCCATCGCGAAGGCGTGGGCCTCCTTGCGCGCGATGGACTGGTTGTACTCGCTGACCCAGATGTCGACCCCGCCGCTGTAGGACGCGCGGGCCAACTTCTCCTTCACCAGCCACCGGGCGAAGGCCGAGTTGCCCGGGCACACCTTCACCCACGCGAAGCCGCAGGCGCCCTCGGACACGTAGTAGGATTTGCCCATCCCGGAGACCACCATCGGGTTGGGCACGCAGGCCTTTGCCGCCTCGACGCCCGCCGCGTAGGCCTTGTCGAACAGCGCCTTGAACCCCTTGGAATCTGCCATCTCGACCCTCCTTGGTCAGTTGTCACTCAACACAGACAGTATCTCACAAATTGCACTTAAGTGCAACCCTCAGGCGACGATGTTGCAGTCCGCGCGACGGTTCAGCGGGAGGCGGAAGAGTTTGCCGTCCTCGGCCCGGATCAGGTAGCCGTACCGCCCACCCGCCTTGCCCAGCACCACGTAGCGCCGACCGCTCAGTTCGATCTTGTCGTTGGGCATCAACGGCGAGGCCTTCTTGAAGTTGCGCTCCGCACACCGTGCGCGCCACGCGAGAGCCCGTGCGTCATCCGACGGACCGAGCACCCCAAGCACCTCGGAGGGGCAGTCGTAGTAGAACGGATTCTCCTCCTCGCCCATGACCTTGACTTCGACTTCGCCGGCTGCCGGGAACCTACGGATCAGCGCGACCGCACCGACCACCCGACGGCCCGGCTCCATGCGGAGCGCCATGTAGAGCACGCCCCCGACCGATTTGGAGGCGACCACCTCGGCTCGGCTCGACATCAGCGATTTCACGATGTCCACCGCCTTGGCCCCCTTCTTCAGGGGAATCACGACGCTGCCCATCACTCGACTCCTGCCGGCGCGAAGGCCGGGGCGAACGCGAACACCGAGAACATCACCACTGCTGCCATCACCCAGAACATCTTGACCTCCTTGTCAGAAGAACATGAACTCTTCTTCGTCGGGAACCGGGACCATCGCGGCCTTCATGTCCCGCTCGACTTCCGCCATGAAGGCG
>WBZP01006691.1_pt1 | contig 11338 bp, 9 predicted proteins | sample 5204301 | NCBI WGS metagenome assembly WBZP01 (sample SAMN12412401, study PRJNA552823) | activated sludge metagenome | isolation source: activated sludge from nitrification reactor of wastewater treatment plant... | place: USA: Pennsylvania | collected 2017
GACGATCGCGCCCGGCACCGAGGTGAAGCCGCCGAGGATCAGCACCGGCAGCGCCTTCAGCGCGGTGAACGTGAGGGCGAACTGCACCCCGTTGCGCGCCCCCCACAGCAGCCCCGCGACCAGCGCCACGAAGCCGGCGACGCTCCAGACGATCGCCCAGATGTGCTGCAGCGGAATGCCGATCGACAGCGCCGCCTGGTGGTCGTCGGCGACGGCGCGCAGCGCGCGGCCCACGCGCGTCTTCTGGAACAGGATCGCGAGCAGCGCCACCAGCGCGCCGGCGACCGCCGCGGCGAAGAGGTCGAACCGCGACACGCCGATGCCGGTGGCGTTCATGATCCACTCGACCGGCATGTCCTCGATGCCGATGTCCAGCCCGTGCGGCTGCGCGCCCCAGAAGCCCTGCGCCAGCCCCTCGACGAAGAACGTGAGGCCGATCGTCGCCATGAACAGCGTGATCTGGGGCTGGTTGACGAGCGGGCGCAGGACGACGCGCTCGATCGCGATCCCCAGCACGACCATCAGCAGGAACGTGGCGACCAGCGCGCCCCAGAAGCCGGCCCCCAGCTTCTCGATGCTGACGAACGTCAGCGCGGCGAAGAACACCAGCGCGCCCTGCGCGAAGTTGAACACGCCCGACGCCTTGTAGATCAGCACGAAGCCGAGCGCCACCAGCGAGTACATGACCCCGGACAGCAGGCCGCCGATCAGGACTTCGAAGAAGAATTGCATCGCTCCTCCGCTGGCGTTCAGGCCGCGGGCACGGCGCCGGGGTTGGCGAGGTCCGTGCCGAGGTAGGCGCGGATGACGACCGGGTCGGAGCGGACCTCCGCCGGCGTCCCGTCGGCGATCTTCTCGCCGTGGTCGAGCACGACGACCTGGTGCGACAGGTCCATCACCACCCCCATGTCGTGCTCGATCAGGATGATCGTCGTGCCCCACTGGTCGTTGATGTCGAGGATGAAGCGCGCCATGTCCTGCTTCTCCTCGACGTTCATGCCGGCCATCGGCTCGTCGAGCAGCAGCACCTTGGGATCCATCGCCAGCGCGCGCGCCAGTTCGACCCGCTTCTGCATGCCGTAGGGAAGGCGCCCGACCGGCGTCTTGCGGATCGCCTCGATCTCGAGGAAGTCGATCACCTTCTCGACCTCGGCCCGGTGCGCGAGCTCCTCGCGCTGGGCGAAGCCCCAGTACAGCGCGCTCGACAGCAGGTTGCTCCTCATCCGCAGCGAGCGCCCGGTCATGATGTTGTCGAGCGTCGTCATCCCCTTGAACAGCGCGATGTTCTGGAACGTCCGCGCGAAGCCGAGCGCGGCCACCTCGTGGGGATGCGCGTGCGTGCGGTCCTGGCCGTCGAACCAGATGTGGCCGCGGGTCGGGCGGTAGACGCCGCTGATGACGTTGAGCATCGAGCTCTTGCCGGCGCCGTTGGGGCCGATGATCGACAGGATCTCGCCGCGCGTCACCTCGAAGCCCACCCCGGAGAGCGCGCGCACGCCGCCGAACTGCAGGTGGACGTCCTCGACGCGCAGGTACGCCTCGGTCGCCCCGCCGAGCAGCTCGCGCCGCTTGCGCAGCTCGCCCAGCGCGACCATCGCCTCGTCGCGGGTCTCGAAGATGTTCGGCCGGAACTTGGCCTTGCCGGCGTCCCTGCGGATCGCGTCGCGCGTCGCGGTGGTCACGTCGACGCGCACCGCGCCCAGCCCGTAGGTGACGTTCGCGTACTTCCCGCGCGCGGCGAAGCGCTCCCAGGCCTCCGGCGCGATCGCGCAGTTGGTGTACAGAACCAGGAAGTACCAGCGCCGCCCGGTCGCCGTCACCTGGCGATCGATCTCGTCGTAGAAGGCGTCGACCTCGGCCACCGTCTGGAAGCTGACGTTGGTGAAGTCGACCTCCATCGTCTCCATCGCGTCGTGGAACGTGATGCGCTCGCGCGCGCTCCGCCCGTCCGTCATTTCCCGGCCTCCCCGGCCGCGGCCACCGGAACGTCCCGGATCGCGAGCTCCGCACCGCTCAAGCCGGTGCGCCCGTCCTCGAACCGGACCATGATCTCGATGTACTGCGACGCCTTGCCCGCGTAGAGCGCGTCGATCAGCACCGCGTACTTCTCGGCGATGAAGCCCCGGCGCACCTTGCGCGTCCGCGTGAGCTCGTCGTCGTCCGGGTCGAGCTCCTTGTGCAGGACGAGGAAGCGGCGCACCTGGCAGGCGGCGAGCGCGCCTTCGCGCGCGAGTTCGGCGTTGACCTTGGCGACGCACTCGGCGATCAGCGCGTAGACCTCGGGCCGGCTGGCGAGGTCGGCGTAGCCGGAGTACGCGAGCCCGCGCCGCTCGGCCCAGTTGCCGACGGCGCCGAGGTCGATGTTGATGAACGCGCAGACGTGGTCGCGGCCATTGCCGAACGCGACCGCCTCCTTGATGTACTGGAAGAACTTGAGCTTGTTCTCGATGTAGTTGGGCGCGTACATCGCCCCGCCGAGCAGCTGGCCGACGTCGGCGGCGCGGTCGATGATCTTGAGGTGGCCGTCGGCGTCGATGAAGCCTGCGTCGCCGGTGTGGAAGTAGCCTTCGGCATCGATCGCCTCGGCGGTCGCGTCGGGCCGCTTGTAGTATCCCTTGAGCATCGCCTTGCCGCGTACCAGCACCTCGCCGTTGCCGGCGATCTTGACCTCGACGCCGGGCGCGGGCTTGCCGACGGAATCGAGCTTGATGTCGCCGTCGGGCTGCAGGCAGACGTAGGCGCAGGTCTCGGTCGAGCCGTAGAGCTGCTTGAGGTTGATGCCGATCGAGCGGTAGAAGCGGAAGAGGTCGGGGCCGATCGCCGCGCCGGCGGTGTAGGCGATGCGGATCCGGCTCATCCCCAGCACGTTGCGCAGCGGTCCGTAGACCAGCAGGTTGCCGATCCCGTAGAGCAGCCGGTCCCCGAACGCGACCGGCTTGCCGTCGAGGAGCTCGGCGCCGCAGCGGCGGGCGACGTCCATGAAGTAGTGGAACATCGACCGCTTGAGCCGCCCCGCGTCCTCCATCCGGATCATCACCTGCGTCAGCAGGTTCTCGAACACCCGCGGCGGCGCGAAGTAGTAGGTCGGCCCCAGCTCGCGCAGGTCGGTCATCACCGTGTCGCCGGACTCCGGGCAGTTGATGGCGAAACCCGCGTACAGCGCCTGCGCGTACGAGAACAGGTGATCGCCGACCCAGGCCATCGGCAGGTACGACAGCACCTCCTCGTCCGGACCGAGGCGATCGAACTCGCAGGCGCCGCGGGCCGCGGCCACGAACGCGCCGTGGGTCATCGACACGCCCTTGGGCTTGCCGGTGGTCCCGGACGTGTACAGCATCACCGCGACGTCGTCCGGCCGGCATTCGGCGAGCCGCGCGTCAACGAAGCCGGGGTTGGCGCCGTCGTGCTCGCGCCCGGCGTCCTGCAGCGCATCGAGCGACATGAGGAACGGCTGCGTGTAGTGGCGAAGCCCGCGCGGATCGTCGTAATAGACGTGGGCGAGGCGCGGCGCCTGCGCCATCACCTCGATCAGCTTGTCGACCTGCTCCTGGTCCTCGACGATCGCGAACTCGATCTCCGCGTTGTCGAGCACGAACACCATCTCCTGCGCGACCGCGTCCTGGTACAGCGGGACCGGCACGCCGCCGAGCAGTTGCGTTGCCGCGAACGCCCAGTAGAGGCGCGGGCGGTTGTCGCCGATGATCGCGACGTTCATGCCCCGCCTGAAGCCCTTCGCCGCGAGCCCGCAGGCGAGCGAGCGCACTTCGGCCGCGACCTGCGCCCAGGTGTACGACTGCCAGATGCCGTATTCCTTCTCGCGCACCGCCGGCTTGGCGCCGCGTTGCTGCGCATGATGGAACAGCAGGCGCGGGAATGTATCCAGTGCCTGACCCGACCCGGTGTCCGTCATGCCTGCGTTCCTCCTATCGCCGGAGATCACCGTCGCGCCCACCACCGCGGGCTTTGCGCCCGCGGACCGGCGGCGGCGTCTGTTGTTTTTCCGACGCCCGCATTATGGCGCAATTCCCCGTTCGCGCCAGCCGCGGAGACGCGTCCCTTTCGGCCCGCGATCGTCGTCGCGGCGACAGTGTCGTGGCCGGGCGCGCGGGCCGCAGAGGTAGAATGGCGGCCGCCGCGGCGTGGCGGTTGCGCCGGCGACTGCGCACGGCCCGCGGCGAACCCATCGGACCGACCTTGGACCAGCTCCCTCTGCTCACCGCACTCGTACTCGGCGTCGTCGAGGGCCTGACCGAGTTCCTCCCGGTGTCCAGCACCGGGCACCTCATCGTCGCCGGATCGCTGCTGCGCTACACCGGCGACCAGGCGAAGATCTTCGAGATCGCGATCCAGACCGGCGCGATTCTCGCCGTGGTGTGGGAGTACCGGGCGCGGTTCGGGGCCGCGATCGCCGGCGCCTTCTCCGATGCGCGCGCCAGGCGCTTCGCACTCAACCTTCTCGTCGCGTTCATACCCGCCGCCGCGATGGGCTTCCTCCTCGGCAAGGCGATCAAGGCACACCTCTTCGCCCCCGTCCCGGTCGCCGTCGCGTTCGTCGTCGGCGCGCTGGCGATCCTCTGGGCCGAGCGCCGGCAGAAGACCGCCCCGGGTGCGGTGCGCGTCACCGACGTCGACCAGATGACCTGGGTCGACGCGCTCAAGGTCGGCCTCGCCCAGTGCTTTGCCCTGATACCGGGCACGTCGCGCTCCGGCGCCACGATCATCGGCGGCATGCTCTTCGGGCTGTCGCGGACGGCGGCAACCGAGTTCTCGTTCTTCCTCGCCGTGCCGACGCTGTTCGCCGCGACCGGCTACACGCTGCTGAAGGACGGGCACCTGCTGCGCGCCAGCGACCTGCCGGCGTTCGGCGTCGGCTTCGTCGCGGCGTTCGTCTCGGCCTTCGTCTGCGTCCGCTGGCTGATCCGCTACGTGAGCCACCACGACTTCGTGCCCTTCGCGTGGTACCGGATCGCCTTCGGCGGCGTCATCCTCGCCACCGCGTACGCCGGCGTGGTCGAGTGGCGGTGAAGCCGCCGGGCGTCCCGCGCGCAGACCGCCCCGATCCTCCGTCGCGCCGCGCCGGCGGCGACCGCGGTGGTTGCCCGCCACGACGCTGGGTCGGCCCGGCTTGCGCCGTGCTCGGCGTGCTCGGCTTCTCGGTGAAGGCGATCCTGATCAAGCTCGCCTATGCGTGGCACCCGGTGGACGCGCTGACGCTGCTGGCGCTGCGGATGCTCTTCTCGGCGCCATTCTTCGCGGTTCTCGCGTGGTGGGCGGCGCGGCAGGCGACGAGCACGCCGCTGCAACCGGCCGACTGGCGTAGCGTCCTCTGGCTGGGATTCATCGGCTACTACCTCGCGAGCCTGCTCGACTTCCTCGGCCTCATGTACATCAGCGCGGCGCTCGAGCGGCTGGTGCTGTTCCTCTACCCGACGATGGTCGTGCTGCTGTCCGCGCTGCTGCTCGGCACGCCGGTGACGCGGCGCAGCGTCGTCGCGCTCGCGCTGTCCTACGCCGGCATCCTGCTGGTGTTCGCCCACGACCTCGTCGTTACCGGCGCGGCGAAGGCGTTGTGGACCGGCAGCGGCCTGGTGTTCGGCAGCGCGTTCTTCTACGCCCTCTACCTGGTCCGCTCGGGCAGCGTCATCGGGCGGCTGGGACCGCTGCGCTTCGTGTCCTTCGGCATGCTGGCCTCGGCCGGTTTCGTGCTGGTGCACTTCTTCCTGACCCGGGACGCGGGGATGCTCGTCGTGCCACCGTCGGTCTACGCGCTGTCGCTGGCGATGGCGGTGTTCTCGACGGTGCTGCCGACGCTGCTCGTCGCCGAGGCGATCCGGCGGATCGGCGCCAATGCCTCGTCGCTGATCGGCTCGCTGGGACCGGCGTTCACCATCGGCCTGGGCGTGGTCGTCCTCGACGAGCCGCTGCACCTCGTCCAACTCGCCGGCGCGGCGCTGGTGCTGGTCGGCGTGACGCTGGTCACCCGGGTGCCGGCATCGCGGCGCGCGGTCGACGCGGGCTGACCGGGCGCCCCGCGGTGCCGGCCAGCCGCGGCGAGGCCGGTCACCAGGCCGCGGGCAGCTTGCGCAGAATCGTGATCGTCCGGTCCTCGACGGCGAGATAGCCGCCAGCGACCAGGTCCTTCATCAGCCGGCTGATCATGTCGCGCGACGAGCCGACCCGCTCGGCGATGTCCTGCTGCGTCAGCTTCTCCGGGACGACCAGCCGGCCCTCGGCCTCGACGGCGAGCGAATGCAGCAGCCGGACCAGGCGGCCGTAGACGTCGGACAGCGCGAGGCTCTTCATGTTGTCGGTGGCGAGACGGGCGCGATGGATGAGCTTCTCGATGAGGTGGAGGGCGAAGTCCGGATGCGCGAGGATGAACTCGCGGAACTGCGCGCGGCCGACGACGGCGCAGGTCGTCGGCTCGGTGGTCACGACCGACGCCGAGCGCGGCGAGCCGTCGAGCGACATCTCGCCGACGTACTCGCCCGGGCCGTGGAAGTCGATCACCACCTCCTTGCCGGCGGCATTGCTCGCGTAGACCTTCACCTTGCCGGTGATGACGATGAACAGCGTGTCGCCGTGGTCGCCCTCGTTGATCAGCACCGCGTTGCGCGGGTAGCTGCGGATGACGCCCGCGGCAGCGATCTCGCGCAGCGTCGTTTCGGCGAGCGGGGCCAGCGGATCGTGCGACGGCGCGGCGGCGGTCAACGGAATCCCCCTGAGAGCGGCACGCGCAAATCCTAGCACGCAACCATCGCGTCGGTCGCCGCGCCGACGATGTCGGCCGCCCCTTCGACATTCGCCCGACCATCGATCCCCGCGCGTCGCGCGGGGCCCCTCGCCGGGTGGCTCAGTCGCGGCGGCCTCCGCGCCTGCGGGTCGGGTCGCTGTGTCGACGAGGTCGGCCGCCCCTTCGACATTCGCCCGGCCGTCGATCCCCGCGCGTCGCGCGGGGCCCCTCGCCGGGTGGCTCAGTCGAAGCGGCGGACGTCGTCGATTACCTTGCCGTCGTTCGCCAGTTCGCCGGCGCCGCGCAGCACGACCTCGCCGCGCAGCTTGGTCACGTCGCGGATCGTCGCCACGACGGCGGCGGGATCGACGCTGCCGGCCGGCGCCTCGACGTGCAGCGTCATCCGGTCGGTGCCGTCGGGATTGTCGACGACGAGGCGGGCGCGCCCGATCGACGGGTGACGGCCGACGATCGCCGCGACCTGCGACGGATGGACGAACATCCCCTTGACCTTGGCCGTCTGGTCGGCGCGGCCGAGCCAGCCGCGGATCCGCACGTTGGTCCGCCCGCAGGGGCTCGTTCCAGGCAGCAGTGCCGACAGGTCCCCGGTTCCGAACCGCACCAGCGGATAGTCGGCATTGAACAGCGTGGTGACCACGACCTCGCCGACCTCGCCTGGCGCAACCGGGTCCCCGGTTCCCGGGCGCACGATCTCGAGCAGCACGCCCTCGTCGACGATGAGCCCCTCCCGCGCGGGGCTCTCGTAGGCGATGAGGCCGAGGTCGGCCGTCGCGTAGGCCTGGTAGGCGGCGATCCCGCGCGCCGCGAGCGCATCGCGCAGGCTCGCCGGGAACGCCTCGCCGGAGACCAGCGCCTTGGTGAGGCTCGTCACCGCGAGCCCGAGTTCGTCGGCCTTCTCGACGATGATGCGCAGGAACGACGGCGTGCCGACATAGCCCTGCGGCCCGAGGTCGGCGATCGCCTGCACCTGCTGCTCGGTCTGGCCCACCCCGCCCGGAAACACCGTGCAGCCCAGCGCGTGCGCCCCGGTCTCCAGCATCGAGCCGGCCGGCGTGAAGTGGTAGGAGAAGCAGTTGTGGACGAGGTCGCCGGCCCGAAAGCCGGCGGCGTGCAGGGCGCGCGCGAGCCGCCACCAGTCGGCCGCCCTGCCTTCCGGCTCGTAGATCGGCCCGGGCGAGGCGAACACGCGGCGGATGTCACCCCAGCGCCCGGCGACGAAGCCGCCGAACGGGCGCGCGGCCTTCTGCTGTTCCAGGAGCTCGGACTTGCGCAGCACCGGCAGCCGCGCCAGTGCAGCGCGGCTGGTGATCGTGGTCGCGTCGACGCCGGCGAGAACGCGGGCATAGGCGGGCGTGCTGACCTGCGCGTGCGCGACCTGCCGTGGCAGCACGGCGAGCAGTTCGCGCTCCCGCTCGGCCGGGGCGCGCGTCTCGAGGGTGTCGTAGTGTTCGGTCATCGTCATCGTGCGGAAGTCCGGCGGGCAAGTCGTGCCCACGCGGACTGCGCCGCAGTCCGACGATCCGGACTGCGGCGCCGCCGGTGGCCGATGCGCTGGACGCCGCCACCCCGCGCGCCCGTCCTGCCGGACGCGCGGGGCCGGGGCTGCCCGCCGACCTTCCTCCTCCTGGTTCGCTTGTTCTCGTGATGGCCGCTGCGTCAGCCGTGCCGGCAAACGCAGCGCGTGCAACCTGCGGTCCGGCACCTTGCCGGATGGTAGGTCCTTCACCGCCGTCGCCGCAATGGCTGCGTGCACGCTGCTGCGATGCAGCGGGATCGATGGGCCAGACTGTCGCCGCAGCGACAGTCGCCGCCGGCCCGCGTAGAATCCGGTCTGCGGTCCGCCGTGACGACGGTGCCGCTGGCGAACGATGGGATTCGAACGCAGGCTGCGGCGCGATTCCGACGCGACAATGACCGATTTCCGGGCCATGCTGGCGATGACGCGGTGGGCGGCAACGCTGCCCGAGGCGCTGCGCGCGCGCGTGGTGGCGGAGACCGTCGTCTCCGTCTGTCCTGCCGGCTCGCTGGTCTGTCGCAAGGGCCAACCGGTGACGCACTGGATCGGCGTCGTCGACGGCCTGGTCAAGATGACCAACGTCTCGACCGACGGCAAGCCGACCACCTTCGTCGGCATTCCCACCGGCGGCTGGTTCGGCGAGGGCTCGCTGCTCAAGGACGAGCCGCGGCGCTACGACATCGTCGCGTTGCGCGACAGCGAGATCGCGTACGTGCCGCGGGCGACGTTCATGGCGCTGCTCGACGAGAGCGTCGCCTTCAACCGGTACCTGCTCGACCAGTTGAACGAGCGGCTGGGGCAGTTCATCGGCATGGTCGAGCACGACCGGCTGCTCGGCCCCGACGCCCGCCTCGCCCGGAGCCTGGCCGGTATGTTCAACCCGCACCTCTACCCCGGCATCGGGCCGACGCTGCCCATCTCGCAGGAGGAGCTCGCGCAACTCGCCGGACTGTCGCGGCAGCGCGTCAACCAGGCCCTGAAGCGGCTCGAGCGCGCGGGCCTGCTGCGCGTGGACTACGGCAGCGTCACCGTGCTGTCGGTGGAAGGCCTGCGCGCCTTCGACGGTTGAGAAGGCGCGCCGTCAGCGCCCGGTGAACGCCGCCGTCCGCTTGCCGAGGAAGGCGTCCATCCCTTCCCGCTTGTCGTCGGTGGCGCAAAGCAGGCCGAACACGTCGGCTTCCATCGCGTTGGCGTTGGCGAGATCGATGTCCTGTCCGCGCTGGACGAGGTGCTTCGCCATCTTCACTGCGATCGGTCCCTTCTGCGCGACCATCCGGGCGAGCTTCAGGCCCTGCTCGAGCAACTGGTCCGGGGCGACCACGTGGTTGGCGAGGCCGATGCGCAGCGCTTCGTCGGCCTTCACCTGCCGGCCGGTGCAAACGAGTTCCAGCGCCATCGACTTGCCGACGACGCGCGAGAGCCGCTGCGTGCCGCCGAAGCCGGGGCAGATGCCGAGGTTGACCTCGGGCTGGCCGAACACCGCCTTCTCGGACGCGACGATCCAGTCGCAGGCGAGTGCCAGCTCGCAGCCACCGCCGAGCGCAAAGCCGTTGACCAGGGCGATCACCGGGAACGGCGCCAGCTCGAGCGAGCGCAGCGTCGCGTGGCCCTCCAGCGCGAATTCCCGCCCTTCGACCGCCGTCATCCCGCTCATCGCAGCGATGTCGGCGCCGGCGACGAACGCCTTGTCGCCGGCGCCGGTGATCATCAGGACCCGCGCGTTCCCGCGCGCCGCGACCTCGGCGACGCCGGCCGCGATCTCGTAGAGCACCTGCGGCGAAAGCGCGTTCAGCTGCTTCGGACGGTTGATGGTGAGAAGGTAGATGCCCTGTTCCTTCTCCTCGAGTTGGATCAGCTCGAAGCTCATGGTGGTCCCGTGGTTGGTTGGGTCAGGTGTAGTCGTAGAAGCCGCGCCCGCTCTTGCGGCCCAGGAACCCCGCCGCCACCATCTCCTTCAGCAACGGCGCGGGGCGGTACTTGTTGTCGTTGAACTCGCGCATGAACACCTCCATCGTCGCCAGCACGATGTCCAGCCCGACGTAGTCGGCGAGCGCCAGCGGGCCGATCCGGTGGTTGCAGCCCAGCCGCATGCCCTCGTCGATCTCCTGCGCGGAGGCGAGGCCTTCCTGCAGCACGAACACGGCCTCGTTGATCATCGGGCAGAGCAGCCGGTTGACGACGAATCCCGGGCTGCTGCGCACGACGATCGGCGTCTTGCCGATCTGCCTGGCGAAGACCTCGATCCGGGCGACGACGTCGTCGTCGGTCTGCAGCCCGCGGATCAGCTCGACCAGTCCCATCACCACCGGCGGGTTGAAGAAGTGCATCCCGAGGAAACGCGCCGGCGCCGTCATCGTCGCGGCGAGCCGGGTGATCGAGATCGACGAGGTGTTGGTCGCGACCAGGGCGTGCGGAGCCACGACGGCGTCGACCTTGCGCAGCACCTCGCCCTTGACGCTCTCGCTCTCGGTCACCGCCTCGATGACGAGGTCGCAGCCGCGCAGCCGCGCGTAGTCGGTGCAGCCGTGGATGCGGCCGAGCGCCGCCTCCTTCGCCGGCGTCGTCAGGCGGTCCTTGCCGACCAGCCGGTCGAGCGAGGCCGCGATGGCGGCGAGACCGCGCCGGATCTTCGCCTCGTCGACGTCGACCAGCACGACGCCGAGCGCGCTCATCGCGCAGACCTGGGCGATGCCGTGCCCCATCGTGCCCGCACCGATGACACCGACTCTGGAGATCGCCTTCATGTCGCTCGCTCCCGGACGACAAGCGCTGCTGGCCCGATTATCCCCCCGGCCGGGGTGCGGCGGAACCACCGCGGCAAGCCGGCCGGTGGAGCGCTCGCCCCGGGGCGTCCGTGGTCCGGCGCGCGGCGTGGCTCGAAGCGCGTTCAGGCGTCGTCGAGCTGTGCGAGCACCGCCTCGAGCTCGTCGCGCGGGTCGGCGAAATCCGCGTAGTCCCTGCCGCCGGAACGGGCGTACCAGTAGCGGGCGTTGCCGGCATCGCCCTCGATCTTGTGCAGGATCGCGTGGATCCAGCACGCCGGCGCGTCGTCGAGCGCCTGGACGATC
>WBZP01006692.1_pt1 | contig 11338 bp, 10 predicted proteins | sample 5204301 | NCBI WGS metagenome assembly WBZP01 (sample SAMN12412401, study PRJNA552823) | activated sludge metagenome | isolation source: activated sludge from nitrification reactor of wastewater treatment plant... | place: USA: Pennsylvania | collected 2017
TTTGTATGAGTTTCTTGCACCGAGCTTCACTCGGTAATGCTAGACTAGACATTGGAACAGTCCTCTTCGAATTAGTTGTTGTTACAGACCTAATTCTAACGGCTGTTCCGTTTTAGTGTAATGTGTCAGGACAGCATACTTGAAGTATAGTCGAATACATGTTACAATAAGATATTATGTCTTTTTCTTTGCCCCTGCCATCTCAGATACGTTCAGAAGTGTATGAATATCTACGCGATAATCCTTTGATAGAGCTTTATGATCCTGAACAGAGAGATATGCAAATTGCTTGCACCGAAGACTCACCAAAAGCCTGGCCAGAAAGGTCGTATGGATTTGAGGGTACTTGGCTGTCGCGATGGGAGCTTATAGCCTTCCCTAAGGCAAAAGCTTTAGGGATAACTGAGCTTAACAGAATGTTAGAGGAGATAAAGCAAGGAATTCCTTATGCTCCAGCTTCAGTAACCCGAACCGACTTCCGTCATATCGGAGACATTCTGCGCTTTGGCAGCTTAGAGATCAGAGAGCTCGTGAATCCAGAGGGTATGCCAACAGGAGGCAACACAGAAGAAAGATGGTTAACAGGGCGCGTGCAATTGGCCTACGAACAAGATAAGCCGGTTCAGTCAACCACAATTCGTCTGTTACCCGGGCTACAGTGGTGTGAAAGCGCTCTACAAACAGGTATGTGGACCAGTGCGCGCTTTCTCGGGATAGTGGCTACAGATAGCTTCGAACTACAAAAGGCAAGTTAGCTAGCGTAGATTCTGCAACTAACTTATACGAGTACCGATAGCTTAGCTTCGGGGCATGTGGTTGTATAGGTGCTCGAGGCTGTAGTGAGTGCGGATGTTCGGTTTGAGTGCTTCGAGGTCAACGCCAATTTTGACGCCAGGGTTCATGATGTTGTATGGGTCAAAGATCTTTTTGACTTGTGCGAGCAAGGTGTAGCCAGTTTCGCCATATTGGCGCGGCAAATAGGCGCCACGAATGCGCCCGTCGTTATAGGAGGCCGATGAGCTACCGCCGAGCGCTTGTACTTGGTCGTAAAACTCACGCCAAACCTTGAACAAAAGTTGTTTGTCGCCAAGCTTTGAAAGGTCAAAGTACGGGTGAATATGCACGTTTCCCTCGCCTGCATGCCCCCAGATGGCTATAGGCTGTCCAATTGTCTTGCCGACATGTTGGACAGCGAGTAATAGCTCTGGCAGTTTGTCGACCGGCACAATGGCGTCTTCTACGCCTGGTACAGCCTTGTTCTGTTGTTCGCTGTGAGCGAGCAGATTGGCACTGGCGTGTCGAATTTTCCATAGCTTGTCCTGGTCTTGTTTGCTTGAGGCTTCGGTGTAGCTGATTGCTAAGCGCTCAAAGATGTCGCAGGCCCTTCTGACCGCTCGCTTCCTCGTGCGTTCTCCGGTGTCGTCGAACTCTACGAGAAGAAATACCTTGGGATACGGCTTGGTTATGCTTTTTTTGAGTTGGTTAGGGTTAAGGCTGTCGACGATTGTTAGTAGGGTACTGTCAACCATTTCGATCATGCTTGGCATGTGGGGTAGTTTACGGAGTTCGAGAATAGCTTCGGTGGCTGATTCGTATGTTTCGAAGCAGGCGGACAATAGCGTCGTCTCTGGGTTAAAACTTTCGGTTTCGAGTGTAATCTCGGAGATAATGCCAAGCGTTCCTTGGCTACCCACAAACAGTGGTGTAAGGTCGAAACTTCCGTCACCGTTTTTGACTGCTCCGAGGTTGTAACCGGCAGTGTTGCGGGCTACGTTTAGGTCGAAGGTGTCGAGCTGGTGCCTATGCTCCTCGATAAGTTTGTCGAGTTGTCGATAGATTTCGCCTTCGAACGTTGTCAAGCCAAGCTTTTTGTTCAGTTCTCGTTTGCTGAGGCGCTTTGTTTCTATGACTTCACCGTTGCTCAGCACGACGCGCAGACTAGAGACAAAATTGCCGGTTGGCCCGTATTTGAGCGACTTTTCGCCAGCGGCATTGTTTCCTACTGCCCCGCCCACGGTGCTGTATTCCAGGCTAGCTGGGTACGGAGGGAGAAAACGCTCGTGAGTGTGTAGGGTTTGCTGGAGTCGACCGTAGTTTAGGCCCGGTTCTACCATAATGGTACCGGTTTTTTGGTCGAGCAAGATTATGCGGTTCATGTGGGCCGGAAAAGCCAGCACAATGCCCTCGCCGAGGCATCCCCCAGAGAAGTCTGTGCCTGCTCCGCGCGCAGTTATGGGGATAAAGCGCCCTCGTTCGGCAAGTTGCCAGGCAAAACGAGCAGTTTTGCGGATGTCATGTTCGTTGCGTGGGTAGACGATAATGCTCGGGGTAATGGTAAAGATGCTATTGTCGGTCGAGAAATAGCGCCGTGCATCTGGACTAGTGCTAACCTCGCCCAGCAAATGCTCTTGTAGATAATGCGCGACTTTACTCATGTGTATACCCCATATATCGTTGCCTCCATAATACCATAACCACGATGGTGCCATCCAGCCAAAGTCGTGATATTTTGACATTGTCTATTTTGACTGGGCTCTGCGGTTCGTATCGCTCGTATGCAATAAGGCGGGATTGAAATATGGTTGTTACAAGGGTATGATGGACTCTGACTACCAGCGGATGTGGCGGAATGGTAGACGCGCTAGTTTCAGGTACTAGTGGGGGCAACCCCGTGGAGGTTCAAGTCCTCTCATCCGCACCAATACAACCAGGCGACCTGCAAAGGTCGTCTTGTTGTATTGTCGGAAGAAGACTTGAACCGGAGGCGTACATAGCCTGTGGCTGTGCACGAAATCAAAGCTTGGCCGAGCGGTCAGCCCTTTAGGGTGATAGCGAGCCGAAATGGCAAGCTCTCTCATCCGCACCAAAATAAAACACCCCGCTATCATGGGGGTGTTTTATTGGTTGGGCTATATTGCTATTGGGTGACGCCGGCAGTGTGGATTTTCCAGTTTGCTGCGTTGTTGTAGCGGTCAGCGTCGGTGTTGATCACTTGATTTTTTAGCCCATATACCGTGCCACGTACAAAGTAAAAGCTTCGTGGTTGGTAGAGCGCAACTGCAGGCGCGTCTTCTTGCCAGGCCTTTAGGAATGGTTGGTATTTAACTTTGCGAGTTTCGGGTTCGAGTCGGGTGCGACCACCTTCGAGTGAGGCGTCTGCGGCTTTAGATTTGTATTCGGAAAAGTTGAGGCGCGAACTAGAGCGTACGTCAGCTTGCGTGCTGTGCCAGTAGGCATACACGTCTGGGTCAGGGCCGAGCGATATGCCATACAGCACGGCGTCGTACGTATGGAAGTTCATAGTCGTTTGGAAATTCGCCTTTTCTTGGGCTTCAAGGCGGACGTCTACTCCAATGTCGCCCCACGTCTTTTTAAGCTTCTTCAATATAAGGAGGTTGTCTGTGGTCTCTTCGCCGTACAAACGGACTAGGAGGGGCTTGCCATCTTTAGATCGTAACCCGTTGCTCCCTTTTGACCATCCGGCGTCATCGAGGATCTTCTGTGCTTCTGAGGGGTTGTATGGGGCCTGGACGTACGTTTTGTCGTAGCCTACTTGATCTGGGAGTAATGGCGCACTGATTGGGCGAAACACACTGGCGATTTCCTTAGAGAAGTCGGTTCGATAGGTGGCTCGTACAAGCGCCTGGCGTACTTTCCCGTCTGCCAAAATACCTTCTGTTGTCTTGAAGAACACCATAACTGCAGCGGTATTGGGGAAAGAATAGGTGCGAACATTTTCGAGTTCGTTGAACTGAGCGGGCTTTTTGCTCAGGCCAGCAACCGCGGTGACCTCGTTTTGCGTAAATGCGTTTATAAGGGCCTTTTCTGAGGCGTACGTTTGTATGAGGAGACGCTCTAGTCCGGGCTTGCCAGTGTGAAACTGTTCATATGGTGCCAGTGCTATTACGCTCGTTTCTTTCTCTGATGCTGGATCACGCAGATCAAGTCCGACCCAAGCATACGGTCCAGCGCCAACTGGCTCTCGGGTGTTAAACGGATGTGCCCGAAGCTCGTTTGCGGGGATCTTGCTCAGGATATGGGCCGGCACAATCCCGGTGGTTAGACTGTATTTGAACGATGCAAGCGTACTGGGCAAAGTAAAACGTACGGTTCGAGCATCTAGCTTTGTGACGCCTATTCCCTGCCAGCTTGTGCGCAGAGCTGAGTCGGCGTCTGGGTTCTGAATAAGTTTGTAGGTAAAGACAACGTCATCGACGGTCAGTGGTTGCCCGTCGTGCCAGCGCAAGTTATCGCGTAAAGTCAGGGTATACACTCGGCCGGTGCTATCTATGTCCATACTTTTAGCTAGGTCGGTGGTGAGTTGGTTTGATTCGTTGTATTTCATAAGTCCAGAAAAAACCAGTCGGGAGACGGCGTTGTCGACAGCGCTACTGGCGTAGAGTGGGTTGGCGTTGCTAAACGTGCCGAGCATGCCTTCGGTATAGACACCGCCGGCTACGGGCAACTCTTTCTGGTAGAGTTTGGCTAGCCCAAAACTCTGTGCAATAGTCAGCCCCGCAACCAGAGTAACAAGCCCCAGCCAACCGACTACAAAGCGCCACACGGGCAAGATATTTTTTGCGCGGTTTAGTACATTGTGTTCGAAACTATCGTCGATTTGCTCGGCGACAGTTTCTAGACCCCTTCGGCGACGTCGAAAAAACCGACGTATACGAAGCTGGGTTGCTCTTTCGATAAAACTCAACATCCCCCCTTATGCGGTGATAACACCAGCAAGTAGCGACAGCGTAAAGACGAGCGCGCAGAAGATAGTCAGCTGATAAATAGTTTTGTCTGTGCCGCGTCGTTCGGTGTTGACGTCGCCACTACTACCGATGCCTGCACCCAAAGAAGCGCCACGGGTTTGAATAAGAATAAGGCCAGTCATAATCACGGCCGTAACGATAGAAACAATGTAATATGCACTCATGGTCTTTCCAGTATAGCGGTTACGAGGTAGTTTACCAACCCAATTATCATGCCGGTCACAACTGCCATAGTGAAGCTGGTAATGTGCAGAGGCGCATAGAGTTTACTGACTAAGTACACCGTAGCGCCATTGATGACGATCATAAAAAGACCAAGCGTGACCAAGAGCGCAGGCAAAGAAACCACAACCAGGAGTGGCTTTATGAGCGCGTTAATAATTGCGAGCAAGAAGCCGGAAATAAGCACTACGCTAATCCGACTATCGTAGGAAACTTTGTCAGTAAAGACCCCGGCCGCAATCCACAGGCCCAAAGAACACACAATCCACCGCAAGGCAAATCGATACACAAACCCTTGTTCAACTTTTTGTTGCATTATAGTGAAATTATACTGAATATGCTTGCTTGGGACAAGAGGCCGACAGGTTTTGGTGCCCGGTTTCAGTAATAAGGATGTCGTCTTCAAGTCGTATGCCAATCTTCTCTTCGGGTATGTACAGTCCAGGCTCGCAAGTAATGACCATACCTGGCCGGAGTGGCTGGTTGTAGTCGCCAACGTCGTGCACATCGAGCCCGAGAAAATGAGTGGTAGCGTGGGGATAATAGCGCTCGAGTGCTGCTGCGTCACTGGTGCCTTGCGCCAGTCCGAGCTCATGCAATTTTGCTGCCAGGTGCGATCGTACCGATGTTTCAAACTCACGAAAAGTCAGCCCAGGACGTAGCTGTTGAATGGCCGCCGCCTGAACTTCATGGACAGCCATGTAGAGTTCTTTGTGCCTCTGACTAACGGTGCCGAAAGCGTAGGTGCGGGTAATGTCTGCTGCATAGCCATGGACTTCCGCGCCTACGTCGAGGACAACAAAAGCGTCCTTGGCCAGCAGGCTGTTGTTTGCGACATAGTGAAGTGTCGTCGCGTTTGCGCCCGAAGCTACAATCGGGTCATAGGCGTGGCCTTGTGCGCCCTGAGTTGAAAACTGGTAGGTTATGTATGCCTCTATGGCCTGTTCGCTGTGTAGTCTCTGTGCTTCCAAGTCTATTTGAATAGACCGCAGAGCTTCCGAGGTGTAGTCGATAGCATGTTGTATAGCCCGAACTTCTGCTGGTTGCTTTATGACACGTAGCTCGGCGATGAGTGGTCGCAACTCCCTGAATTCTATTCGTGGGAAATGACGACGTAGCTTTTCCTGAGTACGTCTTTGGGCTGGGTTTACGAAAAACTGCCCATGTTTGTTGTAACTGGAGCTAGCGTCAAGGCTATACATGTAGCCTTTCTTACTTTTGGAAATCAGCGCATTTATATACTCGTAGGCTTCTTTAGCGCGTAGGACTGTCTGCACACCACTTTTGCGCGAAAAATCGTCGGGTTGCAACTGACCATTGAAGGCTTCTTGTACGGCCGAACGTTCAGGGATAATGAGCGCGTCGTCTTTGGCCTGTCTACCGACAATGATGACAATGTCAGGCTGGTCAACCCCACAAACGTACCAAACGTTGCTTTCCTGGGCAAATGGGAATGTCGTGTCGTGTTTGCGCTGTAAAAGACCGTTCCCCGCCAGCACTGCAACTGCACCATCGAGTTTTGCGCGTAGTGCGTCGCGGTTTGCAGAAAAGAAGTGAACATCGAACATGCCTGTAAGTATACCGCCAACCGCAGAGGAATTCACCTGGTGGGCTAAAACCCGCGCGTCAGACGCCACCAAATGCTTGGTGGCTTGGCAGGTTCTGCAACTTCAACGGTCGTAGCTGTTTCTACTGTGCCCGCCTTATACACAAGCTTTCCCACAACAGCATGCTTAGTCTGTGCGTTGTTGGGGGTCAAGGAGGCGGTGCGTACCATAGGCTCTTTGGAATAATACGTAAAACTTTTGCGCTCCCTTTCGCGCAATGTTGCCGTCGCTCCCCAGGCCGTTTTGGCTGTGCCGATGATTTTTTGTCCGGTTCTATGCGAGGTAAGTACATCTGGAGTTGATTGTGCCAACTGCACCGACATATCAAGTGCTTCTGTCAGGGTGCTCGCGCCAAGTACTGCTCCCACAAAACGAACAGGCTTGCCCTCAACCTCGCGGGTCTGTGTAAAGAGCAGTCCTCCAAGGTTCTCGAGGTTGTTGCCGGTTTTTAGGCCAGTAATCCCTTCTTGTCCCAGTGTTTTATTGTAGTTCTGAAGCGTACCGGCGAGCGGAAAGTTGGCTTCCTTCTGGCCGGCTATCTCCATCAGAACTGGTTGTCGTAGGGCGGTCAAACCGAGACGCACAAGATCTTGGGCCGTGCTTTTAGTGCCAGAGTCGTATCCGCTGGCATCGCCGGTAAGTATGGTGTTGCTCATGCCTATGTTCTTGACGAAGTTATTGGCGTACGCATGGTAGGCCTCCATTGTGCCAAACGACCAGATTGCCAGCGTGTCTGCAATATTGTTGGCCGAAGGAATCATAAGTGCCTGTAGAGCTTGATATTCGGTGAGTTCTTCGCCGATAAACACCGGCAGGTTTGAACCATTGCCCGAGACCTGGGCGTGATAGAGGAGATAGTCCGCCTCTGTTATGCGGATCTTGGGCCCTTGCTCACCCTTTTTCAAAGGATGCTTTTGGAGCACACAAAGCGCAGTTATAACCTTGGCAATGCTTGCCGTCGCAATCGGGGTCTGCGTTCCGCTGGTGTCAAGCAGGCCAAAGCCTTCTGCACCAATTGCTGCCTGTGTACTACCGCCTGGCCACGCAAGGTCGCCTGCTCTGCTTTGCGTAGGCGTCACGCCGTACAAATCAAAAGTTGCGTCTGGCAGTGGACGCAAAACATTCATCAGCAACGCCAGGGGCACCAAGATGCCTAGGATTGCAAACCGCACGCCGTTACGGGGGCGTGTTTTTGCGTTGGGCGTAGGGATTTTAACCACTCTCATTGCCTTAAACTATAGCAGTTTGACCGGGTTGTATCTACAAAAGCGCCCAAGGTATACTACATGTAAGAAGTGGAGAAACCTATGACCAAACAGTCAAAGACAACCGGCGCTACAAAAACGACAAAGCCAGCTATAAAACGACCGGTACCGTCATCGAGAAAACTTGCCCCCGCAAGCTACGAAAAGTTCGTGCCACGCAGTCTCCGAGCGAGCCGAACGAAGCCAAAATATCACACGCTCCCCAAGGCCCGCCTTATGTTCGGTGAGGCTATGCAGCTTCTATGGTCGGGGCGCAGGGTAACTGCTGGGATTACTGGGGTATATGCCCTCGGCTTACTGCTTTTGGTGGTGGGATTTTCGTTAGGGACTGACTTTACAAAAGTTCGTGAGGCCTTGCAGACGGAGGCCCAGACGGCTTCAGGCGTCAATAGTCTAGCTCTGCAAATAGTGTACCTCTTCGGCAACACTAGCTCTACTCCTAGTCCCGTTTCTGGTTTGTACCAGTCAATTTTGCTGGTTGTTTGTAGTTTGGCGCTCATTTGGGCGTTACGAGAACTTCGCCAAAAACGCGCCGTTACGGTCAAGCAAAGCTTTTACCGAAGCATGACGCCCTTGGTGCCATTTCTCTTGGTAGTGCTTGTCATTGGGTTGCAGTTTTTGCCCATGACCATCGGGGCGTACGTGTATGGTATTGTGACTGACTACGGTATTGCGGTTCGAGGCTACGAAAAGTTGCTCGCCCTGCTGTTGCTTGTGCTTGGGGCTTTGTGGTCGTTTCGTATGCTCACATCTTCATTTTTTGCGCCTTATGCGGTTACCCTGCCAAACATGGAGCCTCAACGAGCGCTCCGTGAAGTTCGTGCCGTTGTGGAGGGGCGAAGGCTGCTAGTTTGGCGCAAAATCTTGTTTTTGCCACTTGCTCTCATCATCACCATTGTCCTGGCAATTAGCCCGTTTATAGTGGTTGCGCCAGTGCTGGCACCGTGGGCGTTTTTCCTACTGTCTTGTGGTGCCTTTGCGGTTACACACGCCTTCATGTTCGTTCTGTACCGGGAGCTGATACGTGAGTGATTCTTCGACGCGCTACGCGGAGCTCTTGGAGCTTCTCAACGGCTATAGTCATGCCTATCACGTGCTCGACGCTCCGGTGGTCTCCGACGCCGTCTACGATTCGCTGATGGCTGAACTGAAAGTACTCGAACACGAGTACCCTGCACTTGTTCGCCCCGACAGCCCTACCCAGCGAGTCGGGAGCAAACCGCTCGAAGGCTTTACCAAAGTAGCTCATTCTCGTCCCATGATTAGCCTCAACGACGTGTTTTCCGAAGACGAAGTTGTGGCCTGGGTACAGCGCATGGATAAGCTTTTGCCCAACACACGGCATGAATTCTTCTGCGACATCAAAATGGATGGCCTAGGCTGTGCGCTGGTCTACCAAGACGGCGTGCTTGTCCAGGCCCTGACTCGCGGTGATGGACGGGTCGGCGAAGACGTGACGGCCAATGTCCGCACCATTCGCAACGTGCCCTTACGCTTACGCTCCCAGGCGAAAAATCAGGCATTTTTACAGGGGCGGACAGAAATCCGCGGTGAAATCGTCATGTACAAGGCCGACTTCGAGGCACTGAACCAGGCGCGTGAACAAGCTGGCGAAGCGACCTTCAAAAATCCGCGCAACCTAGCGGCCGGTACCATTCGCCAGCTTGACCCGGCACTGGTGGCGGCTCGACCTTTGCATTTCCTCGGCTACGATCTCCTGCGTGACGACGCCAGCGAAGTCCCCACCAATACCTACGCCTACGAAGCCCTGACTGACCTAGGCATTACGCGTAACCAGCAAGCCTCGGCCTTTACTACCCTGGCAGAGGTCATGGATTTTGTACACACCTGGGACACTCAGCGTCACGAGTTACGCTACAACACCGATGGCCTGGTGGTAAAAATCAATGACCGTGGGCAGTACGACGCACTTGGCACTGTTGGCAAAAACCCTCGGGGCGCTGTGGCCTACAAATACGCCGCCGAAGAAGCCACGACTGTGGTTAAGGACATCGTCATTTCTATTGGTCGCACCGGTGCTGCTACGCCGGTGGCGGTTTTTGACCCGGTGCAGGTGGCTGGCACCACCGTACAACACGCGAGTTTGCACAACGCCGACGAAATTGCCCGCAAAGACATTCGCGTTGGCGATACCGTGGTAATTTACAAGGCGGGCGACATTATTCCTCAGGTCGAACGAGTTATACCCGAACTACGCCCACAAAGCGCTCGGGCGTTTGACTACGAGGCGGAGCTGGCTCGCCAATACCCCGAACTGAGTTTTGTGCGCCCCGAAGGCGAAGCTGTGTACAGAGTCGAAGGTTTAACTGGCCCGCTTATCCTGAAACGAGCACTGCAACACTTTGCTTCCAAAGGCGCGCTCGACATCGATACATTGGGCGAAAAAAACGTGGTGGCCCTGGTCGATGCAGGTCTGGTGGCCGACCTGGCCGACATATATACGCTGAGCAAGGAACAGTTGCTAGAACTCGAGCGTTTTGCCGAAATTTCGGCCCAGAAACTAGTCAGTGCAATTGCCGAGAAAAAGTCCCCTGCTCTGGAACGCTTTGTGTATGGTTTAGGCATTCGCCATGTGGGTACGCAGACCGCCATCGATCTGGTGAAGCGCTTCGAAACGCTTGATGGTCTGGCACAAGCCACCATGGATGAACTGCGAGCCGTTGATGGCGTGGGCGAAGTTGTGGCCGAAAGTGTGGCGGCCTGGTTTGCCGACGAAGACAACATAGCACTCCTAGCCAAGATGAAATCTCTAGGAGTCGAACCGGTCTCCCAGGTGAAATCGGGTGGCAAGCTAGCTGGGCTTAGTTTTGTGGTGACGGGTACGCTCGAAACCATGGGGCGCGACATGGTGGCCGAAAAAGTCCGCGCCCTGGGCGGTACCTTCCAGAGTTCGGTCGGCAAAGACACGACGTATCTAGTTGCCGGAGGCAAAGTTGGCGCCAGCAAGCTCAAGAAGGCCGAAGCCTACGGCACCAAGGTCATAAACGAACAACAATTCCTAGAACTACTATGAACATACAAGACTACACGTTAGAAGATGGGACGCCGTGGAGGCTTTTTGTCCCGGAAGGACAACAGGAAGAGTGGGCGGTGTTGTGGTTACAGGGTTTTACGAGCACTATCGAGGGACATAGCGTGGGATGTCAGAGATTGAGTGAAGATTTGGGTGTGCCGTTCGCCATTTTGAACTATGCCGGACATGGTAATCACCCTACCCCACTCGAGCAGGCGACGCGAGAGCAACAACTGCGAGAGGTAGTTGCGGTATATGACGAGCTAGTAGCCAGGGGCTACAAGAAGATCATAGTGATTGGCGGAAGCTTTGGTGGCTACATGGGGGCGCTTTTGTGCGAAACTCGTACACCACATGCGCTTGTGCTTAAGGCTCCTGCGAACTATCCAGACGAGGAGTATGCCGAACCATATCAGAACACTTGCCGACATGCAGACAATAAAG
>WBZP01006694.1_pt1 | contig 11337 bp, 10 predicted proteins | sample 5204301 | NCBI WGS metagenome assembly WBZP01 (sample SAMN12412401, study PRJNA552823) | activated sludge metagenome | isolation source: activated sludge from nitrification reactor of wastewater treatment plant... | place: USA: Pennsylvania | collected 2017
CAGGCGCGGCTGGCCATCGACCAGCGCCACCATGTTCATGCCGAAGGTGTCCTGCAGCTGCGTCTGCTTGTACAGGCAGTTGAGGACCACGTCGGGAACCTCGCCGCGCTTCAGCTCGATGACGACGCGCATGCCGGACTTGTCGGACTCATCGCGCAGGTCGGAAATCCCTTCGATGCGCTTTTCGTTGACCAGATCGCCGATTTTCTCAAGCAGCGTCCGCTTGTTCACCTGATACGGCAATTCGTCGACGATGATCGCCTGCCGATTGCCCTTGTCGATGTCCTCAAAGTGCGTCCGCGCGCGCATCACGACGCGTCCGCGCCCGGTCCGGTAGCCTTCGCGCACCCCGGCCACGCCGTAGATGATGCCGGCAGTCGGGAAATCGGGCGCCGGCAGGAGATCGATCAGTTCGTCGATCGTCACCTCGGCGTTGCCGAGCAGCAGCAGGCACGCGTCGATGACTTCGCCGAGGTTGTGCGGCGGAATGTTGGTTGCCATGCCGACGGCGATGCCCGACGAGCCGTTGATCAGCAGATTCGGGATACGCGCCGGAAGGACCAGCGGCTCTTCCTCCGAACCGTCGTAGTTGGGCCCGAAATCGACCGTTTCCTTGTCGATGTCGGCGAGCAGCTCGTGTCCAATGCGCGCCATGCGAACTTCGGTGTAGCGCATCGCGGCGGCGTTGTCGCCATCCACCGAGCCGAAGTTGCCCTGCCCGTCGACCAACATGTAACGCAGCGAAAAGTTCTGCGCCATGCGCACGATCGTGTAATACACCGCCGTATCGCCGTGCGGATGATACTTACCGATGACGTCACCGACGATGCGCGCCGACTTTTTGTACGGCTTGTTCCAGTCGTTCGACAGCTCGTGCATGGCGAACAGCACGCGCCGGTGCACCGGCTTCAGGCCGTCCCGCGCATCGGGCAGAGCGCGCCCGACAATCACGCTCATCGCATAATCGAGATACGATCGGCGCATCTCGTCTTCGAGGCTGACGGGCAGTGTTTCTTTGGCGAAGGCTTCCATCGTCTATCCGCTTCCGACGCGACTTCCGGCGGAGCGTCGGCGTCCTGATCAAGCCGGACATTTTAGCACGCCGGCCGCGCGTCCAGTTCGTTGGCGCGCGCGTCGACAAGACTTCTCCCGGCCGGGCAGGAGCACCGGGAGGACGATCGTCCCTCCGCGAAGCGCCGACGCAGGCGCCGGCAAGCGGTCGCTCCGCCGGCCAAGCCACGTTGCGCGGCAAATGCCGTTCAGGTTGCCCGCGCGATCTGGTTTAATGCACCATGCGCAGCAACATCCTCGCTTTCGCTCTCGGCGTCGGACTGCTCCAGATGCAGCCGACGCTGCCCGCGCTGCCGCTGCTGGCCGGCGCGCTGCCGGCCGCGTTCCTGCTTGTCATCCTCGTCCGTCGCCAGCCCATCGCACGGCGCGGGCTGGCCGTCCTCAGCTGCGCGCTGCTCGGCTTTTCCTGGGCCGCGCTGCGCGCCGACTGGCGCCTGCACGACCAGCTGCCGGAAGAGTGGGAGGGACGCGACGTCCAGGTCGTCGGCGTCATCGCCGCGCTGCCGCACGGTTTTGAGCGCGGCGAACGTTTCGCCTTCGATGTCGAAACGGTAGAAACAGCCGGCGCACGCCTGCCGCACCGCATCAACCTCTCCTGGTATCACGGCTGGCTGGAAGACGAGTGGCGCGACGGCCTGGCCATCCGACCAGGCGAACGTTGGCGCTTCACGGTGCGCCTGAAGCGTCCGCACGGCAACGCCAATCCCCACGGCTTCGACTACGAAGCCTGGCTCTTCGAACGCAATCTGCGCGCCACCGGCTACGTCCGTCCGCGCGCCGACGCGCAACGGCTCACCGACTTCGTCCTCCGTCCAGACTACGCCATCGAGCGCCTGCGCGACCTGATCCGCCGCTCGTTCTTCACCGTGCTGCCCGACGCGCACTACGTCGGCATCCTCGTCGCGCTGGCGATCGGCGACCAGCAGGCGATCCCGGCCGAACAATGGCTCCTCTTCAGACAAACCGGCGTCACGCATCTGATGTCGATCTCCGGTCTGCATGTGACGATGGTAGCGGCCCTGTTCGCCGGCCTCGTCGGCTGGCTGTGGCGGCGCAGCGAGCGGCTGGTGCTTTTTCTGCCGGCACCGAAAGCGGCGATCGCCGCCGGCTGGCTGGCGGCCGGCGGCTATTCGCTGCTCGCCGGTTTTGCCGTGCCGGCGCAGCGCACGTTCTACATGCTGACCGTCGTTGCCCTGGCCTTGTGGTCGAGCCGCAACCTCGGCCCCAGCCGCAGTCTGCTGCTCGCCTTGCTGGTCGTTCTCGTGCTCGATCCCTGGGCCGTCCTCGCCGCCGGTTTCTGGCTCTCCTTTGCCGCCGTCGCGCTGCTCTTCTTCGTCGGCACGGCACGGCTGGGCGGCCGGCACGGCTGGCGCAGTGGACTGGCGCACTGGGGAGCGACCCAATGGGCAGTGAGCATCGGCACCCTGCCCCTGATGTTGCTGCTCTTCCAGCAATTTTCGCTTGTTTCGCCGATCGCCAATGCGCTCGCCATCCCGCTCGTCAGTTTCGTCATTACGCCGCTCGCCCTGCTCTTCGCCGTCTTCACCTGGCCGCTGCTGCTGCACGTCGACCACTGGCTGCTCGCCGCTCTGATGGAGTGTCTCGCCTGGCTCGCCGGCTGGCCGCTCTGGGAGCAGCCCGCACCGCCGCTGGCGGCCACGCTGCTTGCCGTCGTCGGCGTCATCTGGCTGCTCATGCCGCGCGGCTTTCCGGCGCGCTGGCTCGCTCTGTACCTGCTCCTGCCAGCCGTCTTCGCGCCAGCCGCACGGCCGCCGTCCGGTGAAGCCTGGGTCGATGTGCTCGACGTCGGCCAGGGCCTCGCCGTCGTCGTGCGTACCACCCAGCACACGCTGCTCTACGACACCGGCCCCTTGTACAGCGCCGAATCTGACGCCGGCCAGCGGATCGTCGTCCCCTACCTGCGCGCAACCGGCATCGAGCGGATCGACGCGCTCGTCGTGACCCATCGCGACAAGGACCACTCCGGCGGCCTGGTCGCCGTCCAGGAAGCTCTGCCGATCGTGCGCACCCTCTCGTCGCTGCCCGAGCTTGCCGGCGAGCGCTGTGTCGCCGGCCAGACCTGGACGTGGGACGGCGTCCGCTTCACCATCCTGCACCCGTCAACTGCCGACTACGGGCGCCAGACGGCCAAGACGAACAACATGAGCTGTGTGCTGCGGATTGAAAATGCCTTCGGTGGTGTCCTGCTCACCTCTGATATCGAGGCGCGCGACGAGCAGGCGCTGCTCGCCCCGGCCGCGGATCAACTCCGCAGCGACGTGCTGCTCGTCCCGCACCACGGCAGCGCGACGTCGTCGACGCCTGACTTCGTTGCCGCCGTCGCTGCTCGTGAAGCGATCATTCCGGTTGGCTACCGCAACCGCTTTCAGCATCCGCGCCCTGAGGTCGTGGCACGTTACGCCGGCAGCCGGCTGTGGCGTAGCGATCGCGACGGCGCGGTACGCATCGACCTGGCCAGCGCGTTGGCTCTATCGTCGTATCGCAATGAATATCGTCGGTACTGGCATGGACGCTGAAACGCTGAGCGGTGGTCTGCGCTGCATTCTTTGCTCGTGCTACTGCAGGCCGGCTCGAGCCTCTTGCTGACGAACAGAGGTCGACGCGGCGCTGGCGCGGCTCTTCGGCGCGATGCGTGATGCTCGAAGGGTTGCTGCTTTGAACGTGGTGGCGTCGTGCATTATGTGCCTTGCGGCGGCAGTTGCGCTGTGGGCGACGGTGCATTGAGGGGGAGGCCAGCCAGCCGCAAACTGGCAAGGGTGAGGCAATCGTTACGATGGAGACAATCGTCTATACTGACGCATGAACTTCACTTGGAACGATGCGAAGCGGCAGGCCAACCTGAAGAAGCATGGGGTTGACTTTGCTGACGCGTGACTGGTGTTCGCTGGGCATACCCTGACGCGCCCGGATACGCGCTTCCCCTACGACGAGGCGCGATTTTCCACGGTGGGGTTGCTGGGAGTCCAGGTAGTGGTGCTTGCGGACACCGAGACCGAAGACACGATCCAAGTCATTTCGATGCGAGAGGCGGAGCACCATGAACGAGAATGCTACTTTGCATTCCTCTGACGATCTCGATGAAGCGCCCGTCTGGTCGCCAGAAGATTTCGCGCAGGCGGTGCACCGCGTGAGCCTGCACTCCACACCGATGAAAAAGCAGAAGATCAACATCACGCTCGATCCGGATGTGGTAGCTTGGTTCAAGCAGCAGGCCGGTGGGCGTGGCTACCAAACCCTGATCAACGCCGCCCTGCGCGAAACGATGCAGCAAGAGTCGATCGAAGAGACGCTACGGCGAGTAATCCGCGAGGAACTGCGCTCGGCCTGAAAGCTGGGACTCGGCGGATTTCTCGCCCGCAAAGGCCACGGAGCGCCAGGCGTCAAGACGATCACGCTCGGATGGGCGGCCCGTCATTGCCTGTGCGGTCGGCCTACAGTTCATGCGCAAGGCGGCTGCGAGGTAGGTTGTGTATGAGGATAGGGTCACCTCTCGCCGCAGATACCTGTCAATTCGTGCCGGATCCGGCGCACAATATGGTCTTTTCTCAAGGTCGCAGCGCTTGCGCGGCGAAAGTCAGTCAAATGTCGCATACCCGTGCGGTCTCCCTGATGGTGCTCGTCACCTTCCTCTGGAGCATCGCTGGCGTGGTGACCCGCCATCTCGACAGTGCTGGCGGTTTCGAAGTAACTTTCTGGCGCAGTGCCTTCAATGCTGCTGCTTTGGCCGTCGGGCTGAGCATCCTGCGCGGGCCGACCCTTTGGCGCACTGTCCTGCGTTCGCCTTGGCCCGTCTGGTTCTCTGGAATCTGTTGGTCGGTCATGTTCACCGCATTCATGCTCGCCCTGACGCTGACGACGGTGGCCAACGTGCTGGTGACGATGGCCATTGGTCCGCTGCTCACCGCTCTCTTTGCCCGCATCTTTCTGGGTCATCGGCTGGCCCTGCGCACATGGGCGGCGATTGCTGCCGGCGGGCTCGGCATAGGCTGGATGTTCGGTCAGGAGGCACGCAGCGCAATGTCCTGGAGCGGAACGCTCGTCGCACTTGCTGTCCCCATGGCTGCTGCCCTGAACTTCACCATGCTGCAATTCGTCGCCCAGCGCCGTCCGAGGATGGGGCAGACCGGTCAGCAGGACATGCTGCCGGCTGTTCTGATCGGTGCCTTGCTGTCGTCAGCGGTCACTTTGCCGCTCGCCTTTCCGTTTCAGGCGTCACCTCGGGACCTGGTCCTGCTGGCGGTGCTTGGCGTTTTTCAACTCGCCATACCATGCCTCTTGGTCGTTCGCTTGTCGCGTGTCCTGGCGGCTGCCGAGATCTCGTTGCTCAATCTTCTCGAAGTCGTTTTCGGCGTCAGTTGGGCATGGCTCGGAGCCGGCGAGCGGCCGTCTGCCGGAACACTGATCGGCGGCGCGCTCGTCCTCGGCGCGCTGCTTGCCAATGAAGCGCTGGCCATCGTCTCCGCCACCAGGCGCAGGCAAGCGGCGGCCAGCGCAGCTGGCCGCCGCCATGGGGCGGCAGGCGTGCCCACAGTGCACGGAGCGGCGAAGGATTAACCTACATCAAGGCAAGTCACTGCTGCTTGCGCGACGATTCTTAGACGTCTACGACAAACAAGATGAAACTGCTCACCTTCCTGGCTTTTTTCCTCAGCCTGCTGCTGCCCGGCTGTCATGAGGCACCCGTTTTCAAATCCACCGACATTACCGGTGTCGAGTGGGGGAAAGACTTTGCGCTGACCGACCACCTGGGTCAGGCTCGTCGTCTGGCCGATTTCAAGGGCAAGGTAGTACTCCTTTTCTTCGGCTATACACAGTGTCCCGACGTATGCCCGACGACATTGGCCTCGTTGCGCGATGCGCTGCGGCAGCTCGGAGAGGGTGCCAGCCAGGTACAGGTCGTCTTCGTCACGCTGGATCCGGCGCGTGATACACCACCGCTTCTTGCCGAGTACGTCACGGCCTTTCATCCAGACTTCATCGGCCTGCACGGTGACGAAGCCACGACGGCGGCGGTAGCGAGGGATTTCAAGGTGTTTTACGTCAAGCATCCGGGTACGCTGGCCGGCAGCTACAGCATTGACCACTCGACCGGAAGTTACGCCTTCGACCGGCAGGGCCGCTTGCGCCTGCTGATCCGCCACGGTGAAGCCATTGACAACATCGCCGCCGATGTCAAGCTCCTGCTTGCCGGCAAGTAAGCACTCATTGCGGACCAACGCCATGCAGCATCTCCTTCTCTCGTTCGCTCTCCTTTCCCTTCCGGCACTTGCTGCGCCGGGCAGCGAAGCAATCAATCTCGACATCGGCACGCCACCTGTCGTCGTCGTCAAACACAGCCTTGCGCAGCGGACATCGAGATTGGTGCGCTTCTACGAGGCCGGCGTGCTCGGACTCGGCCACAACGGAATGATAAAGCTGCGCGACGCCAGTCGTTTGAACCTGGCTCAGCGACAAATCGCCGAAAAGCTGATCGACAACGAAAACCCCGATCGCAACTCCCTGATCTATGCCCTCGCCGAAGCGCACGGTGGTCAGGCCGCCGAGCCAGCCGCGCGGCAGGCACAGGTCAAGCGCTGGCACGAGCAATTCCGTTCGGGCTGGTGGGTTGAAGATGCGCAGGGAAACTGGTCCAGGAAGCCGTGATCGTTCTGCTTTCGGTGCGATAATGTGGCGCAGAGTGACCGGAAACGGCGCCTCCATCAAACTCATTTCTACATCGAAGGAGCAAGGCGTGAAAACAACCTCAATCCGGCTGGCGGTGGCCATGTCGATCGGCGTCGCGATCGGCACGGCACAGGCGGCAAACGTTGAAGTGAAGGACGCCTGGGTGCGCGGGACGGTGCCTGGTCAGCAGGCGACCGGGGCATTCATGCGCATAACCAGCCAGACTGATGCCGCGATCATCGCCGCCAGCAGCCCGGTGGCCGCGGTGACCGAGATCCACGAAATGAAGATGGATGGCGGAGTGATGAAAATGCGCGCCATTCCGCGCCTTAGTTTGCCGGCTGGAAAAACGGTTGAACTCGGGCCAAGCGGTTACCACGTGATGTTGATCAAACTCGTGCAGCCGTTAAGGAAAGGCGATTCGGTCCCCCTGACACTGCACGTCGAAAGCAAGGACAACAAGGTGGAAAAGCTTGAAGTGAAGGCGGAAGTGCGAGATCTGGCGGCGGGCGCGCCGGCCGCTGCCGAACACAAACAACACTGAGCCGGCAAAGCAGGCGCACGCGCGGCACAGATCGCCACCGGCCGACGCGCTTCGCCGAGCGCTGGTGCGCGCTCCCCTGGCGGTCAGGTTCTTGGCCGCGTGCCTGCACGCACCAGCTACTCCGCCTCACCGGTCCGCTGGCAGAGCGTGGCCGGCCCGGATCTCGCGGTCGATCAAGCGGGTTGTCCACCCGCCCGGTCGACGCGTAGTTCGTGATTGAGCCAAAGCAACAGCCCGAAGACAACCATTGCCCATCCCTGATGCGCGGCACCGAGAGCGACCGGAACGCCCAGCAGGAGTGTCGCGACGCCCAGACAGATCTGGGTCAGCACGGCCAACAGCAGGAGTGCAGCGGCAAGGTTGGCCGCCGGGGAAACCCCAGCTGACCTCACCTTCCAGCAAAACCACGGCACGAGAAAGACCAGCAGCCAAGCGCCCAGCCGATGGTTGAACTGGACGAGCGCCATGTTGTTGAAGAAGTTCAGGTACCACGGATCGAGCAGAAAACTCTCCGGCGGCAGAAAGTGCCCCTGCATGAGCGGAAACGTGTTGTACGCCTTGCCGGCCCGGATTCCGGCAACAAAGCCGCCGGTAACGACCATCGCGGCAAGCAGAATGGTCAGCCAGAAGCCGAAGCGCTGTAATCCGCGCAGCGTCGAGTTTCGCGCTTCATCGGCGCGCTCGGCGAGCAGTCCCAGCGCCAGCCAGAACATCGCGAAGAAGAGCAGAAAGGCCAACGACAAATGCGCCGTCAACCGGTACTGGCTGACGCGCGGATCATCGACCAGACCGCTCTTGACCATGTACCAGCCCATCGCTCCCTGCAGCCCGCCAAGAACGAAGATGCCGAGAAGCTTCGCAACCAGATCGCGGGCAATCTTGCGCCGTAACCAGAAAAAGAGAAACGGCACGAAGAAGACGACCCCGACCAGTCGTCCAAGGACGCGGTGCCAGTACTCCCAGTAGAAGATGTTCTTGAATTCGTCCAGCGTCATCTGGTGATTCACCTTCTCGAACTCCGGCGTTCTCCTGTACTTGTCGAACGTTTCCTCCCACTCTGCCCGATTGAGTGGTGGAATCACGCCGACGATCGGCTGCCACTCGACAATCGACAGGCCCGAGTGTGTCAGCCGCGTCACACCGCCGACAACCAGAATGGCAAGGATCATGGCACTGCAGACCATCAACCAGGTTGCGATCAGGCGCCGCGCAGCTCTATCCATTTTCAATATCACGATCAACAAGAAGGGCGGAATGCGGGAATGTCCAAGGGCTGGATTATATGCCTTCCGGCAAGTCCGCCGCATGCTTCAATGCGTGCGACAGGCGGTCGCAGCCTGTCGTCCGAAAGGCCCACGGCGGCTGGCCTTGCCCGGCATGACGCTCTTTCCCGATTCTTGACCTGAATCAAATCAATCGCCTCCCGGCTACGGGTATCCTTCGCCCGATTGTGCCCACCGGGGCCAACGGTTTCGAGCGAATCGACCGGCTAATCATCAGGCGCGGGCAGCGCCCAATCAGCGACGGAGGATCTACCCATGGCAGACCACAACGATGACGACATACCGTTCATGCAGCGACTTCTGGACAACCACTTCCTGCTGCTCTTTCTCGGCGTGGCGTCACCGGGGCTCCTCTACATTCTGTGGGGCATCATCGACATCATGAATACGCCGCTCGCCAGGTAAGCATTGGGACAACTTCAGGGAGAAGCAACTATGAGTGCAATCTTGCCGCCCTCCGAGCGGCTATGGTGGAAGCAACCGATCGACAAGGTGGAATGGGCGTGGATTGCGATCGCCTTCGTCTGGGGCATGGTCATGTTCGTCATGATGATCTATTGGCATATCTACGGAAAGCAGAACCTGTCCAACGAGGCTTACAAGACCACGCCCGAGATGTTCGCCGCAAAAGCCGAAAAGTTCATCGCCGAAAACACGATACGCACTGAAACCGATCAGCAAATCCCGGTCGTCAAAGTGCCGGCAAATGGCGAAGCCTATCTGATCGCGCGCCTGTGGGCCTGGTATCCGATACTCGAACTGGAAAAGGGCAAGACTTATAAGATCCATCTTTCATCGATGGACTACAACCATGGCTTCTCGTTGCAGCCGGTCAACATCAATATCCAGGTGATCCCCGGTTATGAACATGTCGTCAAGATGACGCCGACCAAGGAAGGCACCTACGCCATCGTCTGCAACGAGTACTGCGGCATCGGCCACCATTCCATGCTCGGCCGCATCTACGTCAAATAAAGGGGGAGAACAACTCGATGGCAACCACCTACCGTACCTGTCCGGTCTCCGGGCTCCAGTTCGAAGACCAGGCCGAAAAACTGATGCGCTGGAACGCCGTTGCCGGCGTTCTCTGGTTGCTGGTCGGCGGGATTACTGCCTTGCTCGTGATTCTCACGCGTTGGCCGGCGATCAAACTGCTGCCAGCCGACCAGTTTTATCTGATTCTCACCGCGCACGGGATCGACATGTTGATCCTGTGGATTCTTTTCTTCGAGATGGCCGTCCTCTACTTCGCTTCATCGACACTGCTCAGGTGTCGTCTGGCGGCACCCAAAGTGGCCTGGCTCGCTTTCTGGTTGATGGCCATCGGCGGCATCGTCACCAACATCGCGATCTTCCAGGGTGAATCGAGCGTCATGTTCACCTCGTATGTTCCGATGCAGGCGGCCTGGCACTTCTACCTCGGCATCATCCTGGTTGCTGTCGGTGCACTGCTCGGCGTTGCGGTGTTCTTCGGCACGCTGGTCGTCGCCAAACGCGACAAGACCTATCAGGGCTCGCTCCCCTTGGTCACCTTCGGCGCGCTGACCGCAGCGATCATCGCCACCTTCACCATCCTCGCCGGCGCCGGCATTCTCGTTCCAACCTTCCTCTGGTCGGTCGGCATCCTGAAGGAAATCGACGCCCAGTTGTACCGCATGGTATGGTGGGGTCTCGGACACTCGTCGCAGCAGATCAACGTCTCTGCGCACGTCGCGATCTGGTACTTGATCGCTGCCGTCGTCTTCGGCGCCAAACCCCTCTCGGAAAAGGTATCGCGTTTCGCCTTCCTGCTTTACATTCTGTTTCTGCAACTGGCCAGCGCGCACCATCTGCTGTCCGATCCGGGCATGAGTGCCGAATGGAAGGTGCTCAACACATCGTATTTCATGTACTTTGCCGTCATGGCCTCGATGATCCATGGGTTTACCGTACCCGGTGCGGTCGAGGCTGCACAGCGGAGAAAAGGCTATACGAACGGACTGTTCGAGTGGCTGCGCAAGGCGCCATGGGGCAACCCGGTGTTTTCCGGCATGTTCATCTCGCTCGTCAGCTTCGGCTTCCTCGGCGGCATCTCGGGTGTCGTGCTCGGCACCGAGCAGATCAACATGCTGATGCATAACACCTTCTACGTTCCCGGCCACTTCCATACAACGGTCGTCACGGGTACGACGCTGGCCTTCATGGCAGTAACGTATCTTCTCGTGCCGGTTCTCTTCCGGCGCGAAATGATCCTGCCCAAACTGTGCCAGATCCAACCGTACCTGTTCGGCATCAGCATGTCGGTTCTTGGCCTGGTCATGATGGGTGCCGGCACCCTTGGCGTTTCCCGTCGCCATTGGGACATGGCGTTCTCCGGCGCTCCATTCCAGTACGAATGGCCGGGCGCCGCCTACCTGATGATGGGCCTGACCGGCATCTTCGGTGTTATTGCGGTCATCGGCGGCGGCTTGTGGATCCTGCTTGTCGTCGGATCCCTGCTCTTTGGCAAGAAACTCGACGGCGGCAAGGTGTCCGACCGTCCGACGCCGATTCCGGCGAATACACAGGCAGCCTCCGCTTCGGCGCATGGCAGCGACCATGTCGGCGTGCCCGGCACCGTCGTCCTCGCGCTCCTCTTGTTCGTCTCTTTCGTTCTATACTACTTTGTCAACTGGAAATACCTCTCCGAAGTCTGGCTGCTGAGCTGAACGGACATGCTCCCTGCGCACTGGCGCAGGGACCTGTCGCCATCCGGCCTCGCTGCGGCCGGATGGC
>WBZP01006695.1_pt1 | contig 11332 bp, 9 predicted proteins | sample 5204301 | NCBI WGS metagenome assembly WBZP01 (sample SAMN12412401, study PRJNA552823) | activated sludge metagenome | isolation source: activated sludge from nitrification reactor of wastewater treatment plant... | place: USA: Pennsylvania | collected 2017
ACCGCCCAGTGAGAGGAAGAGATCGACGGCCGCTGATGCCGTGCAGAGGTTCAACGTGGCATTGCTGCCAGCATCGGGCTGGGCATTGATGGTGATGTTCAGCGTTGAAGAAGCGCTTGGGCAAGGCGCGGCGCCAGCGATGGTGTAGGTGTAGGCTCCGCTTGTCGCCGTCGCAGGTGTGATGCTGCCTGCGAACACTTGGTTGGAAGGGTCCGTCCAGACGCCGCCAGCATCCGGTGTGCCAGCGAGCAGGCCGATGAGCGCGGTGGCGCCAGCGGTCTCGCACAATGTTGTCGAAGCATCCGCGCCGGCATCGGGCAGCGCGTTGACGGTGACTACGACGGTGGCGGAGCTGCTGGGACAAGGCGCAGTGCCTGTCACGGTGTACACGTAAGGTCCTGCTGGAGCAACGGAAGGGTCGAAGATGCCGCTCATCGCTCCGCCGGGCCCGGTCCAAGTGCCCCCAAGGCTGGGCGATCCGCCAAGACCTGTGGACAGGGATGCGGGCGCGCTATTGGAGCAAAAGACCAGCGCTCCATCGGAACCTGCGTACGGCGAAGGGTTCACCGCAACGGTCACCGTGGCACTGGCATCGACGCACGGTGGAACTCCACTGACCGTATAGGTGTAGTCGCCTGGCGGATCGACCGCAGGATTGAAGGTGCCGCTCGATGCGCCTGCTGGGCCGACCCATGTGCCGCCCGCGGTCGGCGCGCCGCCAAGCAGGTTGATCAAGGCGAGCGGGGCATCGCTGGTGCAGGCGGTGAAAGCCGCGTCCGCGCCGGCATCGGGCTGCGGGTTCACGGTGACGGCGATCACCGCGCTCTGCGAGCAAGGCGGAGCGACAGAAGTGACCGTGTACGTGTAGTTCCCGGAGCCGTCGACAGCTGGGTCGAGGATGCCAGAATGCGGCGCACCACCTGGATTCGTCCAAGTGCCTCCGGCCTGCGGCGTTCCGCCTAAGGCACTGAAGAGCCCTGTTGGTGCTGAGGAGGAGCATAACGTGAGCGGCCCGCCGGTGCCCGCGCTCACATTGCATGCCTGTATCACCGCCGGCGTGGAGGGCACAACCGGGTCGAGCCCGCATGCACCGCTCCCCCATGACCCCGTCTCGCTATCGCCGAACGTGTTGAAGCTTACACCGAGCCCGAGTCCATTCACGCACGCAGGAGGGTTCAGCACGCTGATGGTCCAGCAGAATTGCCAGTTCACGACCCCGGTGCAGAAGTCGCCGAAGTTGTTGCCCGGGTTCCCGTCGGGAGGATTGTAATCGTAGAAGAAGCCCGGGCCTTGCGGGCCGACGTTCGTGGCCGCTGTGCCTTGCACGCTCGGATACCAGCCCCAAGTGCCGCTGCCGGAGCAACTCGCAGGGGGCGCGCCTGGCGTGAGCGTGCTCAGATCCCAGCCCGGACCGAAGTTCGCGACGATGCCCTGGAACCAATTCGCGTTGGTCGAGTTCCAGAAAGTCACCGTGAAGCAGAAGGTCACGGTCTCGCCGCAGCCATAGGTGCCATTCACCGGTGGCGGCGATTGCGTGAAGTTGTAACCGACCAGGCAAGGCTGGGCGCATGCGTTGCCGCATAGCAGCGCGAGCGCAAGAGGGAGATGAAGCCGGGTCAGGGTCACGTCTGGCGGATTGGCCGACCAAGTTTAACGACCCGATCGATACCCGACAGGTTGCCTTGCGCCCGATTCTCCGAGCGTGTTGTGGACAGGGGCCGTAATATCCGCTATTGAGCCACCACCGCGCCAAGGTGGCGCAAGCGACCCGAGCCACCTTCAATGAGAGCCAGACGATAGCTGCCAGCGGGCAACTCACCTCGCTGTATCCAGGCACGGCCTTGAGGAAGCCGGGTCTCACGTCGCGCTTCACGTCCTACTGCATCGATCAGAACGAGCTGGCTGCCGGGCACCGTGCCGCTGAGATCAACCGTGAAGCCATCGGTGAAGATGGTGGGGAAAGGCAGCGGAAGCTCCGAAGCCTCCTCTTCGACCAAACCAAGCGTGGTGCCCGCATGACTGTACAGATTGCTGAAACAACCGAGGTAGAGCATGTTCCCGCTCGCATGAAAAGTGTTCTGCGAGATCACATCCGCATTCTGAAGGCCGGTTTCGTAAACGCTGAAGCTCGCGCCGTTGTCCGTGGATCGAAGCACGTCCATGGGGCTGGCCGTATTGATGGCCCAGTACTTCCCATCGTAAAGGATCAGCTCGCCACCCACCGGATTGCTCGGTGTGCCTGTGGAATTGGTCCACGAGTTACCTCCATTGTTGCTGTACCGATAACCCAATCCGCTGATCACGACCAGCCTCGTCGACGTGCCTTGCACGCCGTAGCAGGCGAAATTCGAAGCGGCGATCTGATTCCAGGTCACGGCCAGGTTGTTCGAGCTGGCCAAGCCTGCCGTGGTCGCTGCGTATAGCAGGCTGCCGGCCTGCGCCGCCTGATGCACCACCATGTTCGCGGCAAGTCCATTGTTGCCGCTGAACCATTGCGCGCCGCTATCGGTGCTCCGATAGATGCCACCGCCACTGCCGATCGTGGCGGAGTAGACCGCGAGCGTGGTGGTGCCGAACTGGAAGAACTTCTTCGCATAGTTGCTGGAGCTGCTTGCGGGCAGACCCGTGTTCGAAAGCGCCCATGACGTGCCGCCGTTGGTGCTCTTGTATACGCCGCTCTCCGTGCCGCAGAGAAGCGCGCTGCCCGTATAGAACACGGAGTGCACCTGGGTGCCTGCAGGAAGGCCCGTGTTCGCTGGATTCCAATTCAGGCCGCCATTGGTGCTCTTGATCACACCGCTCGGATAGGCCACCATGTACAACGCGCCGCCCCCACTGGCAACGCTCTTCACCGCCTGGTAACCCGGGTGATTGATGATGCTCCATTGGGCCGAGGCCGTGATTCCGAACAGGCAACAGAATATCAGGACGATGGGTTGGAGTCGCTTCATGGTTGGTTCAATGGGGGGCGAAAATAATGGTGTGAGCCGAGCGGCGCGGGGGGTACTTTCGCCGCGTGAAGGCACTCCGCACCAAGGCTTTGCTCGCTGTGGTACTCGGCATTCTCATGCTGCCGGGCCTCATGGCACGGGCCTTCCCGCACGAATGCCATTCAGCGGTCGGTGCCGATCACGGGCATGATTCCGCCTGGCTGTCCGCCGACTGCCCCTTGTGCGACCTCGCCATGCCCATCGCCGAGGCCCCGCCGAACACAGCCACGGGCCTGCCGCTTCTTCTGCATCCGATTCAAAGGGTCGATGCACTGCTCCAGTTAGAGTGCGCTATGGCTGATTGGGCCGACGCGCGCGGGCCTCCGCGAGCCTGATCGCCAACGTCATCGGCTCGCGAGAAGGCGGGCCGCTTCGCGGGTTCCATCGCCTGTATTTCCATCGCTGTTGATCCTGTAGCACCTTGAGAGCACATCTCTTCATATTGGCCATCGTGGCCGTGTCTGCGGCCTCGTTCGCGCAGACGGGGCCGTGCACGCTCGTGCTCAGCGGACAGGTGTTCGATGAGCACGATGAGCAGGCCTTGTCCTTCGCTGAAGTCTTCATCGCTTCGCTCGGCAAAGGCGCCGTGGCCGATGAGCAGGGCCACTACCGGATCGAAGGATTGTGCCCGGGCACCTATCAAGTGCGCGTGAATCACCTGGGCTGCGAGCCGACGACCCGTGAAGTGCGGCTCAACTCCTCCATGACCATCGATTTCAAACTGGAGCACCACGCCGAGCAATTGCGCGAATTGGAGGTGATCCAGGCCAGGCCCGATGAACAGGTGGGCCAGCCGACAAGGAGCGTGGATCGCGAGGATATGGAACGTGCATCTGGCACAGGGGTAGCCGAACTGCTTGCCCGCGTACCCGGCGTCACGGTCCTTGCAACAGGGCCCACGATCGGCAAACCCGTGATCCATGGCCTGAGCGGCAATCGCGTGCTCATCCTCAACCAAGGGATCCGGCAGGAGGATCAGCAGTGGGGAAGTGAGCACGCGCCCAGCCTCGATCCACTGAGCGCCGACCGCATCACTGTGGTGAAAGGCGCGGCCAGCGTGCAGTACGGCAGCGATGCCATCGGGGGGGCGGTGATCGCCGAGCCGGTTGAGCTGCCGCGTCAAGCAGGCATCGGTGGTGAACTGCGCGGCATCGGGCAATGGAACGGCCGCGGCGGCGGCGGCAGTGCGTTGCTCGAAGGCGGATTGAAGGGAGTGACCGGCTTCGGCTGGCGCGTGCAGGGCAGCGGCCGCTATGTGGGTGATAGTGACGCCGCAGGCTACACGTTGAGCAACACCGGACTGCGGGAATGGAGCGGCAGCGCTTCGGTCGGTTACCGCGATCATCGCCGTGGCGTCAGTGTTTACTACAGCCGCTTCACGCGTGAGCTGGGCATCCTGCGCGCAGCGCACATCGGCAGCACCACCGACCTGCAACGGGCCATAGACAGCGGCGAACCTTGGTACACCGCTCCTTTCAGCTATGCGATCGATGCCCCGCGCCAGACAGTCGCTCATCATCTGCTGCGAGCGCACGGAAGCCTCGCCGTCAGCGACCGCGGTCGCTTGGAAGTGAACTATGGCTACCAGGCCAACGACCGGCAGGAGTACGATATCCGCCGATCGGGGCGAAGCGCCACGCCTGCGCTGGATCTCTGGCTGGCCACCCACACCGCCGATGCCGTGCTCAAGCATTGGCTGGGCAAGCACATGCATGGCAAGGCAGGAGTCGCGGCGTTGGCGCAGGAGAATTCGAACATCCCAGGGACGGGTGTGCGGCCGCTGATACCGGACTTCAGCAAGAAGAGCATCGGGGCCTTCGTGATCGAGCACCTGCCCGTGGGCGAGCGACTGGAGCTTGAAGCAGGCGCGCGCGTCGAGGGGACGGTGCTCAACATCCGCCGCTTCGATCGCGCTGGGCAGTACCAGACGCCAGAGCATCGGTTCACCAATGCGGCCTTCGCCTGTGGCGCGAACTATGTGGCGAGCGACAGTGCGCGGTTTCGATTCGGACTGGCCAGCGCCTACCGTCCACCGCATGTGAGCGAACTGTACAGCGAGGGCCTGCATCACAGCGCGGCGGCCATCGAGGAAGGTGATGCGGCGCTCGGCAGTGAGCGTTCCTTGAAGGCCACCTTGGACGCGGAAGCGGCGCTTTTCAAAGGGCGTTTGCGGATCGATGCCACGTTGCATGCGAGCCGCATCGACGGCTTCATCTACCTGCGCCCCGATGGCACGCGCCTGACCGTGCGTGGCGCGTTCCCGGTGTTCCGTTACACCGCCACGGATGCGCTCATGGGCGGTGTGGATGCGGCGGCCACTTTGCGGCTGGGCAAGAAGTTCGCTTGGCGCATGCGAGGCAGCACTGTTCGTGCTCGTGATCAGCGCAGGGATGAATGGCTCTTCCTCATGCCAGCCGACCGCGTGGAGAACGGGCTCCTGATCCGCATGGCCGCCATCGGTCGCTGGCGTGACTTTGAGGCGGGCGTTACGCATCAGGCCGTGTTCGAGCAGCACCGCGTTCCGGAGGGACTCGACTTCGCGCCACCGCCTGCGACCTATCACCTTTTCGCCCTTTCCGCCTCCTCAACGCGCTTGATCGGGAAAGGCGAACTGCGCATCGGCCTCCAAGCCAACAACCTCTTCAATGAAGCTTACCGCGACTACCTCGACCGCTTCCGCTATTTCGCTGATGCGCGCGGCACGGACATCGTGCTCAGTGTGCGTTACGCGTTCGGCTCACGGCTATCGGGGAACTGAATCCAAACAGCGCTGCCGCACGCACCATTTTCCGAGGCTCAACAGTCAGTGAAGAACGAATCAGGAGCGCCGAACGGCACCAACGAACCACGTGATGAGAACAATGAACATCAAGCACATTCCAACTCGGAAACTGTCTCTTGCCCTTTCCGTCCTCCTCGCGATCGCGGCGTGCAAACCGGAGAAGCCTGAGTCGCCTGCGAACACCCCGCCTCCGAACGAAGAGGAGTTGATCACTTCGGTGCGGGCTTATTTCACCCATTCCATCACTAATGAGGTGGTCGAGTTCAGCTGGGTCGATGCGGATGGCGATGGCGGGAATGCGCCTATGATCACTGGCGGGGAATTACAGCCTGGCGCGACCTATGCGGTGAGCCTTCTGCTGCTGAATGAGACCGAATCGCCGGCAGATACCATCAGTAACGAAGTGGCCGCCGAAGCAGAGGAGCACCAGTTCTTCTTCTCCACCACCGGAGGCTCACTCACGTGGGTCTCCTACGGTGATGCCGACCCCAACGGCCTGCCCGTCGGTCTGGTCACGGAGTGGTCCACTTCCGTGGCGGGAGCTGGGGACCTCACGATCATTCTGCGCCACGAGCCCAACAAGAGCGCGGCGGGGGTGAGCGGCGGCGACATCACCAACGCTGGCGGCGAGACCGATATCGAGGTGCTGATCCCGTACGCCGTGCTATAGGCGTTACGCGCGAAGAGGCGGCGCATTGCGTTGTGCATGGACATGATTCGCCGCGCCGCACTGCTGCTCGTTCTGCACACGCTCTCCGCTTGCAGCCAACCCGCCAATCAGCCGCTAGGCGATAGCGGCGATTCCGAGGAGCTGGCTGCGACGCCGGTGATCCGGCCCTTGTCCACCATCATCGACTCCTTGAAAATCGATGCGAGGAGCATCGGCTTCAAGGTGCATAAGGCGCAGCGGCGATTCGAGGTGCTATCGCGGGGACGTGTGCTGAAGTCCTATCCGTGCGTGCTTGGAGAAGCGCCTGTTGGCGACAAGCTCCACCAAGGCGATCGCAGGACGCCCGAGGGAACATTCACGTTCCGAAGCAAGCGCGTGCACGCGCAATGGCACAAGTTCATCTGGGTCGATTACCCGAACGCCGAGAGCTGGCGGCGCTTCAACGAGCGCAAGACGCAAGGATTGATCCCGCGTGGCAAGGACATCGGCGGCGAGATCGGAATCCATGGCGTGCCCGATGGAATGGACCACTGGGTCGACTCGGGGGCTGACTGGACCTGGGGCTGCATCGCGCTCAAGAACGCGGACGTGGATGAGATCTATCCCCTCATCATCCCGGAGCGCACAATGATGGAAGTGGTGCCCTAGGGCTTGATCTCCTCAGGGAACAGCTCGGAGTAGCCCGTTCGCTCATCCTTCCGCCGAACGAATCGCACGCCGCCGATCTCCTGCAGCACGATCTCCAGCGTGGTGCGCACCAAGGTGCCTTCCATCAGGTGCCCGCCGCTCATCCTCCCTTCGGCGTCGGCGACGGCGAGGTGGAGGTGCGAACCGTGACGTGAGATGGTCCCCGAGAGCGCGCATACCTCCAAGTCGCCGGTCAGCCTGCTCGCCTCCTCCTTGCCGCCGTATCGGATGGCCGCCGTGCTCACGCTGCCAACCGCGCTCACCAACGAAGCCGCCTCGATGCCTTCGTGCTCTGCCCACTCACGCAGTCGGCCGAGCACGTCCTGACTAGGCAGGAGCCGCAGTGCGTGCACCGTGTAGGGCCGTCCGTGAGCGGCGATCATGGATCAAAGCGGTTCGGGAACTGTTGTTTCAGCGCAGCGATGCCGTCGCGGACTTTGTCTTCCTGTTCTCCTTTGAAGGCTTCCAGCTTTGCCGCGAGCTTCTCATCGGCGGTAGCCAGGATCTGCACGGCCAGGAGCCCGGCATTGCGCGCGCCGTTCACAGCCACCGTAGCCACAGGCACGCCGGCCGGCATCTGCACGATGCTCAACAGCGAGTCCCAGCCGTCGATGCTGTTGCGGCTCTTGATAGGAACGCCGATCACCGGCAGGGTGGTGAGCGAGGCCACCATGCCGGGCAGGTGCGCCGCGCCGCCCGCACCGGCGATGATCACTTTGACGCCCCGCGCTGCCGCGCCCTTGGCGTAGGCGAACATGCGCTCTGGCGTGCGGTGGGCGCTCACCACCGTGAGCTCATGCTCCACTCCGAACTCCTTCATCGTGTCCAAGGCTTCGCGCATGACCTCCAGGTCGCTGCGGCTGCCCATGATGATGCCGACCATGTTGTTTCAGTTGTTCGTTATCGTTCGCCCGGGCATTCGAGGGACCACCTTGCAGTGCACTCTGGTCACCGCGATGGCCTGATCGAGCCCAGCATGGTCCCCGGCCAGTGCCGTGACGTGACCCATCTTCCGGCCGGTCCGTGTTTCCTGCTTTCCGTAGAGGTGCAGGAATGTTCCAGGCACGTGCAGCACATCATCAAGGCCTTTCACTTCGACAGGACCGGTACCTCCTTCGCCCACCAGGTTGATCATGGCGGAATGACCATGCAGTCCCGTGTCGCCGAGCGGCCAGTCCATGTAAAGGCGAAGAAGCTGGTCGAACTGGCTGCTCGGGCAAGCCTCAATGGTGTGATGCCCACTGTTGTGCGCGCGTGGAGCCACCTCGTTGACGAGCAGTTCGCCATTCCGCGTCAGGAACATCTCCACGGCATACAAGCCCGGTTGCGCGAAGGCGGACGCCACGCGCCGTGCAAGTGCCATCGCCGCCTCGTTCTGCATGGCCGTGATGCGGGCCGGCGCGCGCAGATGATCGACAAGGTTGAAGCGAGGGTCGAAGACCATTTCCACCGGTTCATACGCAACCGTAGCGCCGATCGCGGAGCGCACGACCAATACGGCCAATTCCATGTCGATCTCGACGCGCTGCTCCAGCACGCAAGGTGTTTCGAATGCGCGATCCAGATCAGCCGCGCCTTGCACCCCCATCACGCCTTTGCCATCGTATCCCCCGATGCGTGCCTTCAGGAAAGCGGGCAGAAGGTGCGGGTGCCCTTGGAAGTGCAGGCCTGATTCGAGCAGGGCGAACGGGGCCGTGGGGATGCCATGCTCAGCATAGAACTGCTTCTGCAGGCCCTTGTCCTGGATGATGCGCAGCACATCCGGGTCAGGGACCACGCGCTTGCCCTGTCTTTTGAGCTCGTGGAGCGCTTCTACAGAGACCTGTTCGATCTCGATGCCAACGATATCCGCATCCGCCGCGAAGCGGATCACGGTGTCCGCGTCACGGAAATCGCCCACCACGAAACGGGTGGCGATCGCTGCGCACGGCGCCGAGGGATCGGGATCAAGCACATGAACGATGGCGTTGTAGCGCAAGGCGTTCTCGATGAACATGCGGCCTAGTTGTCCGCCGCCGAGGAGCGCGATTACGGGGGGCTTCGCCATGGGCGGCGAAGATACCCGGCCGTGCGGGAGCGCTCAGCGCCGTCGCCGATTGTACTTCGGTGACCGCAAGCCGGTCACACGGTATCCTGCTGAGAGCATCAGCGAACGGTTGCGCGGGAAATAGGTCGCGTCGTCCACCAGAATCGGACTTAAGCCCATATAGCAGCGTAAGCCAAGGTCCAGGCCACGCACAAGGTCGGCTCCCACGCCTATGTGCACGCCGTGTTCCCAGTGCGCATAGGAGTCCGTCACGTCGGCGGTTCCGCTCGGACTGCGCTGCTGCGCGTGCAACAGACGCTGCGTCTGGAAGCCTGCCTGCGCATTGAAGACGTTGCCGATGTACATCTTGAGCGATACGGGCAGTGACGCATGGAGCGTGCGCACCGAGGCTTGCCCGCCCTCGCTGAGCAGGTATCCAGCCCCCATTGAAGCGATCAGCAGTTCGGGCTGGATCTCCATGCGCGGCCCTGCTCTCAGCGCGAAATACGCGCCCGCTGCCTCACATGGTATCATGGTGGAGCTCATCCTGGCGGATCGATGATCACTCATGCCAAGCGAGGCTTTGATTCCGAGCGCAGAGTACTGCGCGTGCAATGAGCTCGAGATCAACAGGGCCGATAGCTGGAGGGAGAGGCGTGCCATGGCGCAGTACGGAATGACAGGTGCGCAAACGGGCCTCGCACGCTGGGGTTTCGGTCGTTGAAGCGCCATTCGCCCGCCGGGTCGAGGGTGGCGACCAAGGTGTCCGAATCGACCACGGAGCGCCGCTTACCTCGCCAGGACTGCGATGGCGGCACGAGGGTCCGCAGCGCCGAAAACGCTATTGCCCGCCACGAGCACGTCCGCTCCGGTGGCCAGGAGCTGCTCGGCATTCTCCGTTCCAACCCCGCCGTCGATCTCGATCAGCGCCTTGGAGCCGGTGCGGATGCGGAGCGCCTTCAAGGCTTCGATCTTCCCATAAGTGCGCTCGATGAACTTCTGGCCGCCGAATCCTGGATTCACGCTCATCAGGCAGACCACGTCCACATCGGCGAGCACATCGGCCAGCAGCTCCACGGAAGTGTGCGGATTGATGGCTACTCCGGCTTTCATGCCTGCCGCTTTGATCGCCTGGATGCTGCGATGGAGGTGCGTGCAGGCCTCGTAATGAACCGTGAGGATGTCGGCGCCCGCATCACGGAAAGCGGTGATGTACTTATCGGGCTCCACGATCATCAGGTGCACATCGAAGGGCTTCTTCGCATGCTTGCGGATGCTCTTGATCACCGGCAGCCCGAAACTGATGTTCGGCACGAATACGCCATCCATCACATCGATATGGTGCCAGGCGGCCTCGCTCTCCTCGGCGAGCCGCACCGCGTTGCCGAGCTCTGCGAAATCGGCCGATAGCAAGGACGGAGCGAGAAGGTGCGGCATGGCCGCGAAGGTAGGCCGCGGCTTCAGGCGGTTGTCAGTCACCGTTTGCGCGCGCCTTGCCGCGGGGACGGACTGTGGCCAGCGATGAACCGTTCTTAACCGAGGTATGCCTTCAGCACCGAACTTCGGCTGGTGTGCTTCATGCGGCGGATGGCCTTTTCCTTGATCTGGCGCACACGTTCACGGGTGAGGTCGAACTTCTGGCCAATCTCCTCCAAGGTGTGCGGCTGGTTGCCGTTGAGCCCGAAATAGAGCCGGATCACATCGGCCTCGCGGCCCTGCAGGGCGCGAAGGCTGCGCTCGATCTCGTTCCGCAGGCTGTCGGTCATCAGGCTCTCCAGCGGGCTCGGCAGGTCAGGATTGCTCATCACGTCCATCATGGTGCCGCTGTCGCCGTCGTCACGGAGCGGTGCATCCATGCTCACATGGCGGCCCGTGTTGTTGAGGCTGGTCTTCACTTCCTCGAGCGTCATCTCCAGCACTTCGGCCAGCTCGTGCGCGGTGGGCGGGCGCTCGTGCTCCTGCTCCAGGCGCGCGAAGGCTTTGTTGATCTTGTTGATGGAACCGATCTTGTTGAGCGGCAGGCGCACGATGCGGGCCTGCTCGGCCAGGCTCTGCAGGATCTGCTGGCGGATCCACCACACGGCGTAGCTGATGAACTTGAAGCCGCGCGTCTCGTCGAAGCGCGTGGCGGCCTTGATCAGGCCGAGGTTTCCTTCGCTGATCAGGTCGGGCAAGCT
>WBZP01001489.1_pt1 | contig 11331 bp, 10 predicted proteins | sample 5204301 | NCBI WGS metagenome assembly WBZP01 (sample SAMN12412401, study PRJNA552823) | activated sludge metagenome | isolation source: activated sludge from nitrification reactor of wastewater treatment plant... | place: USA: Pennsylvania | collected 2017
TTTCAACTTTTTAATGATGTGAAAATTTATCCCGTTTAGAGTATAATTGGTTAAATTTATTGATAACGGTTGGTAGTTTTTTTGTTTTCCTATTTCTCTTTTTTGTAATAAGAATTAAAAAAATACGCCCGATTATTAAGCCTGTTTTTATTATTATCGTCCACGTCCTGTTGTTTTTCTTTTGGATTAGTAGTGAAGGGTTATTAGGCTCTATTTCCTCTTTAATCTCTATTTGCATTTTTATTGTAGCCCTTATAACCCCTTTGTCTTACAACAAGTGGGCTTTGCTTCTCTCATTTGTTTACTATGCGTTGATGATTAATGTGGAGTTTGTTTTCCCGGAAATCATCCTTCCTTATGATTCTCTTTTTGCCAAAAAATTAGACATTATTGTTGGGGTAATTTTTACGTCATTTGTTGTAGGAGGCTCTTTCTATTATTTGCGTTCGGAGTATGAAAAAAAAGTAAAAGAAGTAAAAGCGCAATTTGAGGAACAAAAAAGGCTGAATGAAGAATTGGATAATTTCGTTTATCGAACTTCTCACGATTTGCGAGCCCCTATTTCTTCTTCTTTAGGGCTGATTGATTTGATTAATACAACAGCAAATGAAGCAGAAAAAGTATATTATTTGGCTTTACAGAAGAAAAGTTTGCTCAAAATGGACCAGTTTATTCATGAAATTTTGAACTATTCCCGTAATTCCCGACTAGAAATAAGTCAAAATCTGATAAACTTTCAGGGAATTATTAAGGAGGCGGTTCATCAAATTGAATATGCAAATCCCCAATTACATTTGACCGTAAAGAGTACAATAGAAGATAATTTGACCTTTCTTTCTGATAGCCTACGTTTACAAGTTATTTTCAATAATATCATTAGCAATGCTTTTCGGTATTTTGATGCAAAAAAAGCAAATCCTTTTCTCAGTATCGTTATCACACAAACCTCAGGCAACGTACAAATCGTATTTGAAGACAACGGGCAAGGGATAGATAGTAATAGCCTTCCCAAAATCTTTGATATGTTCTATCGAGCGAATAAGAAATCCGAAGGCTCCGGCGTAGGGCTTTATATTGTAAAACAAAGCATTGATAAGTTACAGGGTACGATTACTTGTACTTCTACCTTAGGAGAAGGTGCTCGGTTTGTGGTTTTATTGCCAAAAGTTTTACACTGAATTTTGAAGAATTGGCCTATATTTACTCCATTTTCGATTTTATGCAAACTCTCGTTAGGGTAGTAATTTTTGCTTAATTCCTGCTTGATACGCTGAAATAAATGAACTTTTTATTCCGTTTAACTTAAAACGATTCTTTCACACTTAATTTATTTGTTGTATGCGAACCTACTTGCTCGTCTGTTTTTTTGTTTTCTTTGGTGCAGGAAAAACTTTTTCCCAAATCTATGGCTATAGTCTTCAAAAAGATAGTATTTATTTTACCCTAAATATCGAAGACTGTGCAAAAGTAAGTACAGATAACGGGCGTATCCTGGATATTTCCACGATAAAAATCACGGCTGTTGCTTTGTTGTCGGACTGGAATAACTGGAATAGAAATAATCCTGCCTATCTGCTCAAAAAAGTATCTGAAACGAAATATACTTTTACACAGCCTGTTAAAGAAGCTGGGGAAGGTACTCACAGTTTCAAGTTTTTGATAAATGGACAATATTGGGTAGAGCCCCCTTCGCAGGCTACGAATTCGAGCCCTGTCTCGGGAGGTGATTACCGCTATCAGAACTGGTTGATTTTTCTGCCTAAAATAGTGCCCCTAAGTAATGGACCTATGTATGAAATGAAATTGAATATTAAGCACTTACCCAATAATACCCTGATAAGTCTGAAAGAAGGGAAAACGATTCTCTATGCAGATACTTGTAAAGCAGGTAAAAAAAGATGGAAGGGAAGTACAAAGGCTCCGGCAGTAGCCTATATTTCTGTTTCTGATGTAGAGAAGCCTTTTCCGCTTATCCTGGAGAATAAAAAATATACGATAACGGGCGTTTACAAGAAAAATCAAATCAAACACTTGAAAATAACCGGTTCTTCTCTTACGAATGACTATCAAGTGTATGTAAAAGATGTGGCTAAGTATGGAAAAAAAATGAACAAGGTAAGCGCAAAATCTCAAAAGTATATAAGCATGGGCGATAGTGCTAAAGCAATGCCTTATTTTAAAGCTTTTGTCAAAACAGATAAACAGCAAAAAAAATATGAGTATCGCTCTATGTTGGCACATCCTTCTTCTTATTTTAGTTTGATGATTTTTTCATATAATTGGCATTCCTATTCTTTGGATTCGGCAAAAAACGTATTTGCACGCTTCTCTCCTGCTGTTAAACAGAGTGCATTGGGTAAAGATATCGCATTGGGATTGGAAAATGGGAGTAAAATTCATGTTGGGGACGAAATGAGGAATTTCACTTTGCCTGATACAAGTGGGAATGACATTGTACTTCAAAGTTTTAAAGGGAAATGGATTATATTGGATTTTTGGGCGAGTTGGTGCGGACCTTGTATGGCAAATATTCCTAAAATCAAGGATTTGATGAAAACATACAGCGATAAAAACTGTGTACTTGTCGGGGTTTCCGTTGATAGTGATAAAGCAGCATGGCTCAACGCAATCCGAAGAGAAAAGACGGATTGGCTACAACTTTGTGATTTCAAAGCACAAGGTTCACCTCCAATTTTATCCTATCGGGTGCAGGGTTTCCCCACCTATGTTTTGATTAGCCCTGAAGGCAAAATTGCCTGTCCCCCGACATCGAATATTGACGAGCTAAAAAAGTACCTGGATGCTTTAGGCTTACAATAACCGGACTCGTATTAATCCCGGGTGTTGGGTTGAGTTTCCGGCTTTGTACTGCTTTGTGTGGCATAGCCCAAAAACAGTATTGCCTTAGTCGGGGGAGTCTCTTTTGAAAGAGTAGCGTTAGGCGAAGCCCCTCTTTGCATAAAAGAACCCTTACAAAAAAGAGAGGAATGGAAATAATCCACTCCTCTCTTTTTGTTTACATGAGCCGAATGCATTTAGCTCACTTTTTCGGCCACCATATTTCTTATTGTTTCTATTACCGCATTTTTGTCATATCCGCATTCTGCCCATAACTCTTCGGGGGTGCCGTGATGCACAAAGCGGTCAGGGACACCGAGCCTTTTAATCTGCGCAAAATAAGCATTATCTGCCATAAACTCAATCACGGCAGACCCGAATCCGCCGGTGATGCATCCGTCCTCGATTGTGATAATCTTTTTGTAGCGGGCAAAAACCTCATGCAGCATTTCTTCATCTATGGGTTTTACGTAACGCATATCATAATGAGCGGGATAAATGCCCTCTTTTGCCAATTCAGCGAAAGCCGCTTTTACAAAATTCCCCGGATGACCGATACTGAGTACCGCTACTTCCTCTCCTTCCGCTATTTTTCTTCCCTTTCCAACAGGGACTATTTCAAGTGGTGTTTTCCAATTTACCATTACGCCTTCTCCTCTTGGGTAGCGAATGGAGAAAGGCCCCATATTTTCCTGAGAAGCGGTGTACATTAAATTTCTTAATTCCTGCTCGTCCATAGGTGCAGAGACCACAAGGTTCGGGATACACCGGAAATAGGCTAGGTCATAAGCACCATGATGCGTTGCGCCGTCCGCACCGACTAATCCTCCTCTGTCAAGGCATAATACCACGTTCAGGTTTTGGATACAAACATCATGAATTACCTGGTCATAAGCCCTTTGCATAAAGGTAGAATAAATATTACAAAAAGGAACCATCCCCTGAGTGGCAAGTCCTGCGGAGAAAGTGACTGCGTGCTGCTCTGCAATCCCCACATCAAAAGCCCTTTCCGGCATTTCCTTCATCATAAAGCCCAGGCTGCAACCGCTGGGCATAGCGGGCGTTACTCCCATGACTTTCGGGTTCTCCTTTGCGAGTTCTATCATTGTCCAACCAAACACATCCTGATATTTAGGCGGTTTAGGAGTAGTAGAAACTGATTTTTTGATTTCGCCGGTTATTTTATCAAATAATCCCGGTGCGTGCCATTTGGTCTGATCTTTTTCGGCAAGTTCATATCCTTTTCCTTTTACCGTTACTACATGCAAAATCTTGGGTCCGGGAATTTTTTTCAAGTCATCCAGAATTCTTGCCAGATGAACCACGTCGTGTCCGTCTATCGGACCGAAATAACGGAAGCCCAAGGCTTCAAAGAGCATTCCCGGTTTGGATTGAGATGCGGTAAGCATGTCTTCCAGTTTAGCGGCAAGGTTGCGGGTTGCAGGGCCAATGCTTTTCACTTTTCCGAGTAATTTCCATACATCATCCCGTAATCTGTTGAAGGTATTGGAAGTGCGGATATCGGTAAGGTATTCCATCATTCCCCCCACATTCGGGTCAATAGACATACAATTGTCATTGAGTATTACAAGCATATCTGCATTTGCTCCTCCTCCGTGATTCAGGGCTTCAAAAGCCATTCCGCCCGTCATCGCCCCGTCTCCGATTACTGCGACGACCTGACGGTCTTCTCCTTTTTGTCGGGAGGCAATCGCCATACCTACAGCCGCAGAAATAGAGGTGGAAGAATGACCTACTCCAAAAGTATCATAGATAGATTCTGAGCGTTTTGGGAAACCGGATACTCCTTTATAAATTCTATTGGTATGAAAGGTTTCTCTTCTGCCGGTGAGAATTTTATGCCCATACGCCTGATGTCCCACATCCCAAATCAACTGGTCATAGGGAGTATTGAATACATAATGCAAGGCTGTGGACAATTCAACTACCCCCAAACTTGCCCCAAAATGCCCTCCGTTTACCGAAACCGTAGAAATAATAAAATCCCTTAATTCATCACAAAAAGGGACCAACTCTTCCAAGGATAATTTACGCAAATCTTCGGGAAAGGTAACTTTGGCTAATAATTCACCCGGTTCTATTTTCATCATACCATTTAAACGTTAAAGAAAATCCTAATGCTTATCTCTGCCGGAGCAAAACTCCGTATCAGCATAAACATACAAGACGTAAAAATGTTGTAAAAGTTACAAAAAAATTGATTGTGTACAAAAGTGGAAACCTAGTCCTGTTCATCTATCCCGTAGGGATAAAATGTCGGTAGAAAGGCGAAAACCCCCATCACAAATGCCGTTTTTTCGTGCTTTGCACGAAAAAACGGATAAAATGCGGGGGTATTCTCTCTGTTTTCTACCGACATTAAGTGCCTACGGCACAAGCAAAAATAAAAGGTCTCCACTTTGGAACGTAACCAAAAAATTACGACACTTTTTGTGCTATGCCATCTATTTAAACCGCCCGGAAACCTACAGGTCAGAAAATTTCTCAAAATAAAAAGCCCGTCTGTAGCTGAAACCGATTGGTTATCCGAAGCTGATCATCTGCTAAAGATTGTTCTACAGGAACATTATATGACCCTCCGATTATTATATTTCGGTAATAAAGTTCCAGTCCGGTTTGTATCCCTGCTTGTGTTCCCCCCGTTCCATAGACTTTGGTGGAAAGCGATTTATCCATTTTATTTTTTTCCATATAAATCCCGGCATTGAGCAAAAGTCCGGCGTTTCCCACTTTTTTCAGATAAAACGCAGACAAAGAGCCGGCATAGCCGGAGCCAAAACGGTATTGATTCCGGTTTGCTGTATTGAATTTGCCTGTAAAGCTGCTATTTATTCCCCATTTTTTATACCGAAAAGTATATTGAAAAAAGGCCAGAAAGTCTGTACTTCCGCTTCCGGGCTGCATACCCGGCAAAATCAACGCTCCGTTTTCCGTTGTCTTCGCAAAACTTCCGGTTGGCACTTTTATTCCTCCTCCTGCCCAAACGCTGTGCTTCCCTGCTTTTTTCCAGGTAGTGTCAGCATCCGTGTTGAATATTTGGTAATTGACAAAAGTCATTGCATCCCCTAATCCGCTGATTCTTTCCCGCTTTCCATTTTCATAAAGGGAATTGACACTAAAGGGTATAAATGCAAGTACCTGAAGCCTTTTCAAAGGATAAAACCTCAGGCTCAACTCTCCTGTCTGAAATTGCTGATTTCCTCCCGATGCATGAGGCGACGTCATCGACAAGGCTGTGTGACGATAGCGAAAGCCTGCATAGTTTTTGTGAAACAAAGGCAAGGTCCCAAAGTTAATTCCTGAAGCCCCGCTTCCACAAACATCACAACTAAAAGCAGACCCGTACGAAAATAATATGATTATGATTGGTAAAAAGTAACTGATTTTTTTCATGATTTGAAGTTATTTACATAAGGCAGATTAATATTCTGAAAGCATCTTATTATTGAGAAAAGTTTGATCTGTAAGCGTATATAAAAAAGCGATGATTTTTTGTTTTTCCGTTTCGGTCATCGGGATACCCAATTGCCCGTTTTGTTTCAGCAGGGGGTCAAGGGTTGGGCTGTCTTCCACACCTGTTGCATAATGATTCAACACGCTTTCCAGACTTTGATAGCGTCCACTATGCATATACGGGCCGGTCTTTTCCACATTTCTCAGGCTTGGCACTTTAAATTTGTAACGGTCATTACTATCAAGGGTGATTCTCTCCCTTCCATAATCAAGGATATTTTTTCGGCTGATTCCGTTATTGCGGTAAGACAAGTCTGAAAACAATTCCCCTTTGTGACAAGAAGCGCATTTTTGGGTAAAAAGCACGCGTCCTTCTGCCTCCTCAGCAGTAAAGGCTGCGCCTTCGTTTCTCACATATCGGTCATACTTAGAATCCGCAGAGATACAAAGAAGCTGAAATTGAGAGAGGGCTTTCAAAAAACGATCTGTTGTAACCTCTTCCGAGCCGAAGGCTTCTTTAAACATCGGCGGATACTTTGAACTATTTCTAATTTTATTGAGTACATTCGGCATAGTTTCTGCCATTTCGTGCGGGTTTTCGATGGGAGCGGGGGCAAATAAATCCAAGTCAAAAACGCCTCCATCCCACATAAATTCTTTTTCCCAAGCCAGATTTTGTATGGGCATTGCATTGCGCATCGTCAGTAAGTCATTGAATCCATGACTCAAATCATGTCCGTGATGCGTAAAACCCGCAAATTGCTGATGACAAAACCCACAACTAATTGTTCCGTCTTTGGAAAGAATTCCGTCGTAAAAGAGGGCTTTTCCTAATGCAAATCCCTCTTTTGTAACCGGATTTTTTGAGAGATCATACTCCGGAGGCGGAAAATTGGAAGGGATATAAAAAACGGGTTCTTTGGGCGGCTCTATTACCTCAGGGGTTTTTTCACACCCTCCTGCAAAAAAAGCAACACTTGTAAGAAACAACAAATATCTGAATATCCTTTTTTTCATACCTATTTTTGTTTAGATTTTTTATACATTATTATAAAGGAGTCGTTCTGCAATCTCAAGTTTATTATTTCAGGATATAAAAACGGGGAAGAGGGTGGAATTAATGCGTTTATATCCTGTAAGGAGTGGCTACAAAATAAAGTACTTATTTTCACTTGTCTTTTGACCCAAAAATTTTGTTGGATTTTCGTTTACAATGCGCTGCATTGCTCCTCAAATCCGCCTTATTATGGAATAAAACTTATGTGCGAAACTCTGAGTACTTTACTTCTTCGTCATTCCTAAGTCCGAAAATGCAAGGTTAACGTATTAGATTAATGTTCATTGTGTACGTGATGTACTTCGAACATACTCTGATAGTTATTCGCAATATCAACAGAGGTAGGATTAAACATAATCGTAGGATTATCGGCCAACTTAATATTTTTTACTCCTGTAAAAACTTTAAGAAGATCCGCTCCAATATGAACTTCAGGCGTTTTGTCGTCTCTGACGGTTGCCTTTTCTCCCATAAAAGAAAGCGAGGTCGTCTTGATATTGTTAATTGTAGGGCTGCTATATCCGCCAAATCCACCAATATGATAGTAGAAATTACGCTGATTGGTAACAGAATCCAATGGTACAGCAGGGGAAGTTCCTTCCATCTTGAAAAAGATATATCCGGAATTCCACATCCAATACATGTCTGCGCCCACTCCTCCTACGTCCAAATCTCCGGTTCTTTCGGAAGCATTCATTGTATTACGCAGGCTGTCCACCCCGATTGTAAACGAAATTTCTGTATAGTCGTCCGCAGGGATATCATTAAGGGTAATTAATTGAGAAGACGCAACCTCTTCTCTTACAAGATGATACGATTGTGGCGCAACAAACTCTTTTCCGTCCGCATTTTTCAGTTTGATATTACTGATGTAATAACTAAGTTTTGTAACGCTGAATTGTTCACTGCTTGCATTGGTATAAGTTCCTGTGTTAAGCACAAAGTCGCTTTCTCCAACCATGTTGTCAAATTCAAGTTTAATACTTCCTTTTTCGCCGGGTTTAATTTTATCCGGATTACAGGCAGTAAATAAACTTAAAATTAAAACGCTAAATAAAGATGAAATAATAATAAATGATATTCTTTTCATTTTGATACTAAATTTTGAGTTTTTTGAAATTGTTTTATTTTCCGGAATCACAAAAATAGACTGTCTTATTTCTCATCGTTCTAGGGGCATCCACAAAATGGGCAACCCTTTACAATTAAAAGTACAATTGTTTCTATTTGTAATTTCCTCCGGAGGGGATTAGACGGGTTTATGCTGACTGATAGAAAACGAGCATCGCTTCATACCTAAATCAGAAAACCCTGATGACATACGGTTAAGTGTTCCACCCTCTTCCCGTTTATTTATTTTCAAACGCATGCCCTACTTTCGGAATACAATCCTTCCAAAAAGATAGCAAGAATCGTTACTTTCTGGCTGAAAATAGAATTATGCGTTTCAATATGCCGGAGATTCAGGCAAAAGATAAAGGAGGGTGGAAAATTTCTGCAACCGATTTACAGGAAATCATCCTTTTTGGGGGCAGAAAGGCACGCACTTCGGAAGGGGTTTTTTCCGGAAAAAGCGCATCGGGTGTAGGAGTAATAAATGTCAGTTCCACATACTTAAACACAACGGGAGCCTGAGATTCATTTTTTTCTGACTCTCGGATTTGTTTGGCAAGATAGCACTTGCCGTCACAATGTAGTTCAGGTTTGTCTTTATTCACACATAAATTCTGACTGATGTAATGCTTATTCATATAATAATACATAACGTGCCCCATATTATTCAAAATAAAGGACAGACTAAGCGTCACTAACAGAAATATGTAAACGAACGGCTTCAATCGTTTTGGGTTTTAATTTGGAAAACCTATCAGAGGCTCCCCGCAAATACAACTACTTTGGATAAAAAATAGTTTGGACTACAATTTCTTTTTATTCATACTTATTCTGCAAAATACATTTCGACCTCTCCCCGATTTTTCACCTCTATTTTCCCTCTATAAGAACAAGCGACCTCGTTTTTTATAAATTCGTAAGTATTTTTTGAGAGATTAATTTTGCCCGCTTCACTGCTCGATTCCATACGGGAAGCCACATTCACGGTATCGCCCCATATATCATAAGCAAACTTCTTGGTACCTACTACGCCAGCAACTAAAGGACCTGAGTGAATTCCAATTCTAATTTCAAAGTATGGTTTATGTTGACTTTTTTTCTGAACCTGCCAATCAGTCATAAAGTTTAGAATCTCCTTTGCTGCAAGTACCATATTTTTTGCATGCTCGCTATTGTAGTCCGGAATCCCGGAAGCTACCATATAGGAATCGCCTATGGTTTTTATTTTTTCAAGATTATATTTCAAAATAATTTTATCGAACGCTTTAAAGCAATAATCCAAATCCGCAACCAGCTCTTCCGGAGAGAGTTTTGTGGCAATTTCCGTAAACCCTTTAAAATCCGTAAACATCACCGTCGCCGAGGTATAATACCTTGCCGTTGCCTTTCCTTTTTGCTTTAGTTCTTCGGCAACACTCATCGGCAAAATATTAAGCAACAACTCTTCAGAGCGTTCTTTTTCTTTTGCGATAATGGTGTTTTTTTCTGAAAGTGCATTATTGTATCCCTTTTCTTTCCGGAACCGATAAAAAACCCCTCCCGCTAAAAGCAGCATAAAAGCCGTAACTGCCAGAAAAAACTGTTTTTGTACGGACTGAATCTGCACTTCATTTTGTTTTTCTTTGATTTCCAGGTCTTTATTAACCAAAGCTAACGAATCTGTTACCTTCTGATAAGAAAAAGAATCCAATAAAAATTTTTGCCTTAGTAACATTAGCGACGTTTTGGCTTGCTCAGCACTCATGTTTTTCACTGCACTTTCCTGAGATTTTATCATTTCTGCCAGCAATTTTTTTTCCTTTTCCAGTTTTTGAATCTCAGCCTCAGACAACTTTTTATCCGGGCTTTCAATCACAATAACCGAAGGGGCTGCGGGCAAGACATCTCTTTTTTCTGACGGAGATACCGTTTTTGCTTTTTCAGTAGTTGGGGGTTCTATTGGTTTGATTGTCATTAATTTTCCTGACTCCAAATCTTTAATTTTAGCTGCATAGAGTTCTGCTTCTTTTGTGTCTTTTTTTTCTTCAGACAAGGCTTTCAGGTAAGGCAAAATTCTGAGTTGAGAGCCTTTGTCTGCACTCCTTTCCGCTACATTGAGTAAATCTTCAAACCTTTTGGCAAACTTTTTTATCTCACTTTTTCTTAACCCTGCTGCTTTTTCTTTTTCATACTCCTTAATCAATGCCTCTATTGCGTCTTTGGTTTTTCCCAATTCAGAAAGTCCTGTTTTTAATACAGAATCTTTGGTAATCGGTGTATCATACAGGTTTTGTTTTTTTTGTGAAAAGGCAGTTAAATATACGCTTAGTGTTACAAAAATGAATAAAAATACTTTTAATCTCATAGGTTTAGTAGAATAGGAGGTGAATAAAAAGGTAAAAACTTCTGGACATTCATTATTCCGAAAAGCAAAATTACTCTTTTTTGCGGAATAATAAAAAAAACTTAAAAAAACGACATAAAAAACAGAACCGGAAAAAGTAAGGAACAAGAATTCTACACTAACTCATAAAAGGGTTTTACTAATCAATCCCCCTTTCTTACTAACTTATAGAAAAGAACGTCCCTCCTTATTTCAACCTTTGTACCGTTAAGTGATTCTAAAAACATCCCTTGATTAAAAACCTTTTATTTATTTTTTTACTTATTAAATTTGTTTTTTATGAAAAAACTTTTTTTATTTTATGCCTTTATTCTCGGTATTATTATACTGACACAAGCCCAAACCAATACCCGGGTTTTGGGTACAACTGCCGATGATGAATTCAAAAGTATTGCTCGGGCAGCAAATGGAGATTTGATTTTAGGAGGAAACGGAGATCAAGACTACCTGCTAATGAGAACCAATG
>WBZP01006696.1_pt1 | contig 11331 bp, 10 predicted proteins | sample 5204301 | NCBI WGS metagenome assembly WBZP01 (sample SAMN12412401, study PRJNA552823) | activated sludge metagenome | isolation source: activated sludge from nitrification reactor of wastewater treatment plant... | place: USA: Pennsylvania | collected 2017
TACTTCTTCCTCAAGCACCGCAACGAACCGCGCGGCGTCGGCGGGATCTTCTTCGACGATTTGAACGAGGGGGGCTTCGACCGTTGCTTCCGCCTGACGCGGGCGGTCGGCGAGGCCTTCGTCGACGCCTACCTGCCGATCGCGGAACGCCGCCGCGCCCTGGCCTATGGCGAGCGCCAGCGCGACTTCCAGGCCTACCGGCGCGGGCGCTATGTCGAGTTCAACCTGGTGTGGGACCGCGGCACGCTGTTCGGCCTGCAGTCGGGCGGGCGCACCGAGTCGATCCTGATGTCGCTGCCGCCGGTGGTAAAGTGGCGCTACGACTGGAAGCCCGAAGCGGGCAGCGCCGAAGAAAAGCTCTACACCGATTTCCTCAGGCCCAGAGACTGGGCCTGATCACCCCTGGCGGCACAGCGCGGCCGCGCTGCGATACGCCTGGTTGGATTCTTCGCTGCGACCCAGTTGGGCGAACAGGGTAGCCAGTTCGACATGGGCTTCCTGACTTGGCTGCAGTGCCAACGAGGCCTCGTAATAGCTCTGCGCCTTGCCCCACAGTTGCTGTTCCCTGCAAAGCCTGCCAAGGGCCAGCAGCAGGCGCGCATCCTCGGGATGCTTCTCCAGCCATTTCTCGGCGCGCGCAATGCGCCCCAGCGTATCGCCGCCGCGGCACTCGGCATATAGCCCGGCCAGTTCGGTATCCCATTCCACATCGACCTGCTGTTCGATGATGCGCTGCGCCCTGGCGCCTTCTCCGGCGGAAATCAGGGCCCGCGCTGCCGCCGCCGCAAGGCGGGAGACGCGCCGCTCTTCGGCGGGAACCGCCTCCCAGTAGGCCACCAGCGCGCGGGCGTCGCCTTCGCGGCCGCGCAGGTTCTCCAGATGGGCGCGCTGCTTCAGCGGGGCGGCGCCCTCGGGCGTCAGGGCGCGATGCTTCTCCAGCTGGCGCGCCACCTTCAGCACGTCGTCCCAGCGGCCCAGGCCACGGTGCACCCTGAGCGCCAGGCGCAGCGCCGCGATGTGCCGCCCGCCGCTCGCCTGCAGCGCCTCGATCGCCGCCAGGGCGGCATCGAAGCGGCGCGCATCGACGTGCAGCTCGGCCTCGGTCATCAGTCGCGCGGCATGGGCCTCGGTGTCGTGCTCGGCGGCGCGCTGGAGCCACTCCGCCTCGCGCCGCCCATCGCGCAGGAAATGCGCGGCGCGGGCGGCGACCAGCGCGGAGAGCGCCGGCGCCTCGCCGGCGTCATGCGACAGCGCGGCGTTCTTCAGGGCATGGCCGTAGCGTCCCTCGAAGAGCTGCTGCACCGCCTCGCGCAGGGCGCGACCGGCCTTCTCGCGACGCTTGCGCTCGCGAAAGTCGCGCACCGCCCGAGGCAGGCGCAAGGTATGGGAGACCAGGCGCAGCAAGGCATGGCCGAGCAGGAAGCCGCCGACGATCAGCACCACGAACAGGTTCAGCGACAGCTCGAGCCGCCAGGGCGGCAGCACCACCAGCACGTAGCCCTCGTTGTAGCCGAGCGCCAGCGACACGCCGACGGCGAGCGCGAACAGCGCCAGCAGCCACAGAAGCATGCGCATCAGCCGCCCCCGGGACGCGGAACGGGCGGCAGACCATCCCGCTCCTTCGCCACCTTGAAGTTGCGCAGGGTCGTCAGGCTCTCTTGCAGGGAGGGCAACTCGCGTCCGACATCCGCGGCGGCCAATTGCCTGAGCGTCGCCTGTGCCGACTGCACCGGCTTGGCGCGGGTATCGAAATAGCGCTCGATCCAGGCCTGCGCCAGGCGAATGTCCTGCTGGAACGACTTGCCATCGCGCTGCAGCAGCGCCAGGCGGGCGTTAACCAGCCGCAGCTTGAGGTTCTCGCGCAGGAAGAAGGCGTGGCTCGGCGAGAGCAGGGCCGGATCGGGCCGGTCGAGCCGTTCGATGCGGACCAGGCTCCGCAGCTCCTGCCACAGTTCGCCCAGCAGCTTCTCCCAGTAGCCTGACAGCGCGGCCGGCTTGAAGAAGTCCTTCGCAGGCTCGGCCCGCGGCTTGGCCTCGAAGGCCAGCGGCAGGGCATCCACGGCGCCGACCACGCTCTCGATGCGCAGGGCGATGCCGGGCACGTCGGCCAGCGGCTGGGCCTTGAGCCGCTCGATGTCGCGGGCGATCACCTTGCGCAGCGGCAGCAGCGGGGCCCTGCCGGCCGCGGCGAGGCGCGCGTCGGCGCCCTGCAGGGCGAGCAGCGCCGCCTCGACGTTGCCGGCCAGTTGCAGCTGCTGGGCGGCGGCGTTGAGCGCCGCCTCGGTCTCGGCCAGCAGGCGCTCGTCGCGGTTGCGCGTCAGCTCCTGCACCATGGCATCGAGCGCCGCCTGCTGGCTCTGCGATTCGGCCAGCTTCGCTTCCAGCGCGCCGGTCTTGGCCTGCAGGGCCGCCAGCGCCTCCTGGTTCTGTCGGGCCAGCGCGCGCGCCTCGCCGGCAGCCGCGTCGCCGCCGGCCAGGCGGCGGGCCACTTCCTGCTGCAGTTCGGCCATGCGGGCGCGCGAATCGATCCACTGCCAGGCCATCAGGGCCAGTGCCGCCAGCGCCAGCCACACGGCGGGCTGGCGCAGCGCCGAGAGCGCCTGCTGCTGCCGGCTCGGCCTTGCCGCCGATGTCAGTGCGTCCTGTTCCATGATCCCATCCGTTTCACCGCCCCGAGAAATGCGCTTCCAGTCCCTGCAGCAGGCCGACGTCGCCCGGCCCTGTCACGACGACCCGGGCGAAGCCCATGGCCCGCGCCGCCTCGCCGATGCGCTGGTGGGCGACGAACAGCGGAACGCGCTTGAGCGCCGCCGCATCCGCCGCGCCGACCATCGCCACCAGGTTGTCCAGCCCCTCGCTGCTGGTCACCGTCAGCGCGTCGACCGCGCCCTGCGCCAGCGCCGTGCGCAGGGGCCCGGCGTCGATTCGCGGCCGGCCGCGCCGATAGCAGGGAATGCGTTCCACCCGCGCGCCGCGCGCCGCCAGCGTCTCGCCGAGCAGCTCGCGCCCGGCATCGCCGCGAAAAATCGCCACCCGCCGGCCGCGCAGGGCCTCGGCCTGGAGCTCGGGCCGCTCCAGCAGCGCCTCGCTGTCGAAGCGTCCGCCTTCCGGGGCGAGGATGCGCGCCACCCCGAAAGCGGCGATGCTGCGGGCGCTGGTCTCGCCCATCGCCGCGGCCGCAACCTTGGCGGGCCAGGGCCGCTTCTCGGTGATGACGGCAAGCGCCTTCCGCGCCGCGTTCGGACTGACGAAGATGGCCAGGTCGAAACCATCGATGCGCGCCGCCGCGTCCCGCAGGGGCCGCGGGTCGTCGGCATCGAAGATCGCCAGTACCGGGAAGCGCAGGGCGCTGCCGCCGCGCGCCTCGATCTCCCGCGCCAGTTTTTCCGCCTGCTCGGCCGGTCGCGTCACCACGATGCGTTTTCCACGCAAGGCGCTCATGCGCCCAGGGCCGCCAGGATCTCTTCCGCGCCGCGCGCCCGCAATTCGTCGGCCAGCGCCTGGCCGAGCGCTTCGGCATCCTTCGGCTCACCGCGCAGCTCCGCGCCGGCCATGCGGCTGCCGTCGGGCGCGGCGACGAAGCCGCGCAGTCGCAGCCGGCCGTTGTCGATTTCGGCGAAGGCGCCGAGCGGCACCTCGCAGCTGCCCGCCAGGGCGCGCGAGACGGCCCGCTCGGCGCGCACGCAGGCGGCGGTGTCCGCGTCGGCCAGCGGCGCCATCCAGGCCGCCACCTCGGGCCGCGCGGCCAGCGCCTCGATGCCCAGCGCGCCCTGCCCGGCCGCCGGCAGCGACAGTTCCGCCGGCAGCACGGCGCGAATGCGCGCCGACAGGCCGAGGCGGGTCAGGCCGGCCGCCGCCAGGATGATGGCATCGTACTGGCCCTCGTCGAGCTTTCTCAGGCGGGTATCGAGGTTGCCGCGCAGGCTGGTGACGGAGAGATAGGGAAAGCGGGCGTGCAGCTGCGCCTCGCGGCGCAGGCTGGAGGTGCCGACCACCCCGCCGGGCGGGATGTCCTCGAGGCTGGCGTACTTGCCGGAGACGAAGGCGTCGAGCGGGTTCTCCCGCGCCGAAATCGCCACCAGGGCAAAGGCCGGCTCGAGGGTCATCGGCACGTCCTTCATGGAATGAACCGCTATGTCGGCCCGTCTGTCCAAGAGGGCGGTCTCCAGCTCCTTGACGAAGAGGCCCTTGCCGCCGACCTTGGCCAGCGGCCGGTCGAGGATCTGGTCGCCGCGGGTGGTCATGCCGAGCAGCTCGACCGCGCAGCGCGGATACAATGCGCGCAGGCGGTCGCGCACATGCTCGGCCTGCCACAGGGCGAGGCGCGATTCGCGCGTGGCGATGACGATGCGCTCGGGTTGGCTTTGATTCACTTGGGAACTCTCGGAACGAATATGCTGCGCGGCTTGCGACGGGTGGGGCTGATTCTAGCATGGCTGCCCGCGGCCCTCGCCGCGCCGGCGGGCGGGATTGCCCCGGCGCGCGACCTGGCCGCCGATGGCCGCGCCATGCGGGCCCAGGGGACGGTGATGCTGGTGCTGTTCAGCCAGGCCGACTGCCCCTGGTGCGAGCGCGCCCGGCGCGAAGTGCTGCTGCCCTTGCAGCGCGAGCCGGCTTCGGCGCGGCGTCTGCTGCTGCGCGAGGTGGCGCTCGACGCCGACACGCCGCTGACCGGATTCGACGGGCGGCGCAGCAGCCAGCGCCTGTTCGCCGAGACGGCTGGCGCCCGCTTCGCGCCGACGCTGATGGTCTTCGGCCCCGACGGACGGCGCCTGACCGAGCCGATCGTCGGCTTCCTGACCGCCGATTTCTACGCCGAATACGTCAACCGCGCCGTCGATGAAGGCCTGGCCCGCCTGCGATCGCCGTCCCGCGCAGACTGACTTTTATCCCAGCCGGAAAAAATCGCGCATCTTGCCCAGCAGGCTGGCGTGGCGGCGCTGGCGCTCGCGGGCGTGGGCCTCGGCGCCGAGTGACTGCTGGGCGGTCTCGAGCTGCATGGTGCGTTCGGTGAGGATCGCCGCCATCTCCTCGGCGATGGCTGGGCGGGAATGGAGGATGTCCTCGAAGCCGGCCTTGTCGAGGCGATAGCATTCGACATCGCGCTTCGCCGTGACGGTGGCGCGGCGCGGCTCGCCGGTGAGCATGCCCATCTCGCCGAAGACGCTGCCGGCCGGCAGGCTGGTCAGCAGGCGGCGCGCGCCGTCCTGCTCCAGCCACACCTCGACCTCGCCCTCGACCAGGATGTAGAGCCAGTGCGCCACCATGCCCTGCCGGGTGATGGCGTCGCCGCCGGCGAAGGGCGCGTAGACCAGGCGCCCGGCCAGGGCCTTCAGCTCCGCTTCGCTGAAGGAAGCGAAGATGCCGACCCCGCGCAGGGCCTTCAGGCGGCGGCCGAGCTCGCGCTCGCGTACCGCCTCGCGATGCGCCTCGTTCTCCTTGGTCATGTGCACCGAATACTCGGGCTCGGCCAGCCGCAGTCCGGCCCGCTGCAGGGCGGCCAGCACGTGGCCGCGCACCGCCGAGTCGGTGGGATCGTCGGCGCGCGGGTCGGTCAGCCAGTAGCGCAAGGCGTAGCGGCCGTAGCTCGGCCCGAACTCCATCAGCACGCAGTTCGGCGCCGGCTGGCGGGCGACGCTGGCGATATCGGCGCCGGCCAGGGCCTGCTCCACCGCCTCGATCACATGCGCCGGCGGAGCGCTGTAGTCGACGTTGAACCAGATCCAGCGCCGCCACGGCTGGGTCGCCTGCTCGGGGCTCCAGACCACGGTGAAGCGGCCCTTCATGAGCAGGCTGTTGGGCATCACGATGGTCTCGCCGTTCTTGGTCTCGATGGCGGTGTAGCGCCAGCGGATGTCGGCCACCCGGCCGACCACCTCGTCCACCTTGATCCAGTCGCCCACCTCGATCGAGCTGTCCAGCTGCAGGGCCAGGCCGCCGAGGATGTTGCCGAGGGTGTCCTGCATCGAGAAGGCGATCACCGCGGTGATCACCGCCGAGGTGGCGACGATGCCGGAGAGATCCACTCCGGCCAGGCGCAGGCGCACCAGGGCGAAGCCGATGTAGGCCAGGATGACGACAATGTCCTCGACGATGCGCGGCGGCTGCAGGCGGAGCGCCGGCAGCAGCACCCGGAACAACAGCAGCCCGGCCAGGCGGATCAGCGCCACCCCCGAGCCGACGACGAACAGCTCGTGCGCCGAGGAGGCGCCGGCGGTCAGGCCGCGCGCCGCCAGGATCCCGGCGCCGAACTGGCCGGCCAGGCACGCCAGGAACACCCCGAAGGTATAGCTGACGGAGCGGCGGTCCGCCGGGCGCAGCTGCCAGAGCAGCGCTGCCAGCGCCACGGCCGCCGCCACCACATAGGGCGATTCCTCGCGCCAGAAGTAGGTCCAGGCCGGATCGAGCAAAGCGGACATCAGCACTTGGCCTCGCCGGAGAAGGCGGCCTTGACGGCCGGCCACTGCCGGCGCGACACCGGCAGCTTCTCGTCGAGGCCGGAGAGCAGCACCGCCCAGTGGCTTTCGCCGTCCTCGGCCGCCACCCTCTCGAAGCCGGCGATCGCCGCGCGCGCCACCAGGCAGTTGCGGTGCACCCGCACGAAGCGCAGCGCCAGCTCCTCCTCCAGATGGGTCAGCGACTCGTCGAGCAGGAACTCCCGCTCGCGGGTGCGCGCCGTGACGTACTTCAGCTCGGCCTTGAGGTAGAGCACTTCGGCCACCGGCACCAGCAGGATGCGGCCGCGCTCCGACACCGAGAAATGGCCGCGCGCGCCAGGCGCCAGCTGCGCCAGTTGCTCGGGCGAAGGCTGCCGGGCGCGGCGCGCCTTGGCCAGCGCCTCGGCCAGGCGCGGTGCCCGCACCGGCTTGAGCAGGTAGTCCACGGCGTTCAGCTCGAAGGCCTGCACGGCGTACTGGTCGTAGGCGGTAGTGAACACCAGCGCCGGAGGATGCGCCAGCTTGAGCAGATGGCGGGCCAGCTCGACGCCGTCCATGCGCGGCATGCGGATGTCCACCAGCGCCACATCCACCGGCTCGGATTCCAGCAGGGCCAGCGCCTCGAGGCCGTTGGCCGCCTCGCCGGCCAGCCGGTTGGGCACTTCCGTGGCGATGTCGGCGAGCAGGGCCTTCAGGCGGGCGCGCGCCGGCGCCTCGTCGTCGACCACCAGCACCCGCAGCGCATCGGCGTTCATGCCGGCTTCCCCTTGCGGTAGGGCAGGCGGATGCGGACGCGGAACAGCCCGTCCTGCGTTTCCGTCTCCAGCCGCGCCTCCAGATCGTAGAACAGCATCAAGCGCTCGCGGATGTTCTCCAGCGCCATCCGGTTGCCGGCGTGCTGGTTATGGGCGCCATGGTAGGGGTTCTCCAGTTCGATGCGGATCTCCTCGCCGCTCAGGCCCAGGCGGATGGTCACCGTGGCCGGCTCGGCGGCGGGCTCGATGCCATGATAGACCGCGTTCTCCAGCAGCGGCTGCAGCATCAGCGGCGGCACCCGGGCGTCGCCCGGGCAGCCCCGGTCCTCCCACACCACCCGCAACCGCTCGCCCAGGCGCAGCCGCTCCAGCTCGAGGTATTGCCGGCACAGGGCCAGCTCTTCGGCGAGCGTCACCAGAGCGGTGTTCTCGGCCATCAGCACCCGGAACAGGTCGGAGAGCTCCTCCAGCGCCTGCTCGGCCCGGCGCGGATCGGAGCGGATCACGCCCAGTACCGCGTTCAGGCTGTTGAACAGGAAATGCGGGCGGATGCGCGCCGTCAGCGCCATCAGGCGCGCCTCGGCCACGGCCGGCGAATAGGCACGGTTGCGCAGATCGAAGTAGGCAAGGATCGTCGCCGCCACGAGCGCGCCCCACAGCGCGGCGCGCGGCAGGCCGGCCAGGGGCAGGCCGGGCGGGCTGAGCAGGGCCTGGAACAGGGCGGCGAGGACGGCGCCCGCCACCCCGATCGCCGTCACCGCGGCGGCGTAGGGCAGGCGCGCGAGCGACCGGTTGGCCGCGTAGAGCAGCAGCACCGCGGCGATCAGCGGCGGCTCGACCAGCGCCGCCAGCTCGACCAGCTCGCGCGGCAGCAGCCCCAGCTCGCCGTTGCGCGCCAGCGCCGCGCCGAACGCCAGCAGGTTGACCGCCAGCAGGATGCGCAGCATGACGCCGAGATTGCCGAAGTCGGGCAGGCGCGTCGCTTGCGGGTTTTGCCGTATACTCATTTGCTGTTTTGCAAGGCTGCAATCACCGAACCGATTATGACAGATCACAGCAACGATTCCAGCGCCAAGGCCTGGTCGGGCCGCTTCAGCGAACCGGTGGCCGAACTGGTCAAGCGCTACACCGCCTCGGTGGCCTTCGATCGCCGCCTCGCCCTGCACGACATCCGCGGCTCGCTGGCCCACGCCCGCATGCTGGCCCGGCAGGAGATCATCGGCGCCGACGACCTGGCCGCCATCGAGCGCGGCATGGCCGCCATCAAGCAGGAGATCGAGACCGAGGAGTTCCAGTGGTCGGTCGACGACGAAGACGTGCATCTCAACATCGAGAAGCGCCTCACCGCGCTGGTCGGCGACGCCGGCAAGCGCCTGCACACCGGCCGCTCGCGCAACGACCAGGTAGCCACCGACATCCGCCTCTGGCTGCGCGAGGAGATCGACGGGCTCGAGGCGCTGCTCAAGGCCTACCAGGCCGCCCTGCTCGACCTGGCCGAGGAGCACGCCGCCACACCGATGCCCGGCTTCACGCATTTGCAGGTGGCGCAGCCGGTCACCTTCGGCCACCACCTGCTGGCCTATGTCGAGATGGCGGCGCGCGACCGCGCGCGCCTGGCCGACTGCCGCAAGCGGGTCAACCGCCTGCCGCTCGGCGCCGCCGCCCTGGCCGGCACCTCCTACCCGATCGACCGCGAGTTCGTCGCCAGGGAGCTCGGCTTCGACGGCATCTGCGCCAACTCGCTCGACGCCGTCAGCGACCGCGACTTCGCCATCGAGTTCTGCGCCGCCGCCGCGCTGGTGATGACCCACGTCTCGCGCTTCTCCGAGGAGCTGATCCTGTGGATGAGCCCGCGCGTCGGCTTCATCGACCTGGCCGACCGCTTCTGCACCGGCTCCTCGATCATGCCGCAAAAGAAAAACCCCGACGTGCCGGAGCTGGCGCGCGGCAAGAGCGGCCGCGTCTTCGGCCACCTGATGGGGCTGCTGACGCTGATGAAGGGCCAGCCGCTGGCCTACAACAAGGACAACCAGGAGGACAAGGAGCCGCTCTTCGACACGGTCGACACCGTGCGCGACACCCTGGCGATCTTCGCCGACCTGGTCGCCGGCATCCGCGTCAAGCCCCAGGCCATGCGCGCCGCGCTGCGCCAGGGCTTTGCCACCGCCACCGACCTGGCCGACTATCTGGTGAAGAAGGGCCTGCCCTTCCGCGACGCCCACGAAGCGGTGGCCTTGGCGGTGCGCGCCGCCGAGGCGAAGGGCTGCGACCTGGCCGAGCTCGGCCTCGAGACCCTGCGCGGCTTCTCGCCGCTGGTCGGCGAGGATGCGCTGGAAGTGCTGAGCGTGGAAGGCTCGCTGGCCTCGCGCAACCACGTCGGCGGCACCGCGCCGGAGCAGGTGCGCGCGGCCATCGCCGCGGCCCGCCGCGCCCTGTAGACGCACAGGCGCGCCCGCTCATGGACAAGATCGGCAAGTACCAGGTCATCAAGAAGCTCGGCGAGGGCGCCACCTCGGTGGTCTACATGGCGCACGACCCCTTCGCCGCGCGCGACGTCGCCATCAAGGTGGTGGCCAACAGCGTCTTCTCCGAAGGCGAGCGCGGCAAGCTGGCGCGGAAGCTGTTCGTCACCGAGGCCTCGCTGGCCGGCAAGCTGGTGCATCCGCACATCGCCCAGATCTACGACGCCGCCGCCGACGCCGACCCCAGCTACATCGTCATGGAATACGTCGCCGGCGGCACCCTGGAGCCCTACTGCGCGCCCGACCGCCTGCTGCCGCTGGCCGACGTGGTCGAAATGATCTTCAAGTGCTCGCGGGCGCTCGACTTCGCCTACCGCCTCGGCGTCATCCACCGCGACCTCAAGCCGGCCAACATCCTGCGCAGCGGCGCCAGCGGCAGCGACGTCAAGATCTCCGACTTCGGCGCCGCCATCACCACCTCCAGCGACCAGACCGCCATTGCCGGCATCGGCTCGCCGGCCTACATGTCGCCGCAGCAGGTGCAGGACTGGCCGCTCGACCACCGCACCGACATCTTTTCCCTCGGGGTGGTGATGTACCAGCTGCTCACCGGCCAGCTGCCGTTCCAGGGCAGCAACAACGTCAGCATCGTGTACCAGATCCTCAACACGGTGCCGCCGCCGCCCTCGCACCTGCGCCCCGGCATCCCGCCAGTGGTCGACGCCGTGGTAACGAAGGCCATGCAGAAGTCGCTGGAGGAACGCTACGCCACCTGGGACGCCTTCTCCTTCGACCTGGCCGAGGCCTTCCGCAACGAGCACCTGGCCGAGACCCGCAGCCAGATCGCCGACAGCGAGAAGTTCAACACCCTGCGCGGCCTGTCCTTCTTCCGCAACTTCAACGACGTCCAGCTGTGGGAGGTGCTGCGCTTCTCCGACTGGCAGCGCGCCAAGCCCGGCACCTCGCTGATGCGGGAAGGCGAGGCCGGCGCCACCTTCTGCATCCTCGCCTCGGGCGAGGTCAAGGTCACCAAGAACCAGAAGCTGCTCAACATCCTCTCGGCCGGCGAATGCTTCGGCGAGATGGCTTACCTGGCCGAGGAGGCCGGCACCCGCGGCGCCGACGTCGCCACCCTCGGCGAGGCCACCGTCATCAGCGTGCCGACCGAAGCGCTCAAGCGGGCCTCCGACGGCTGCCGCCACAGCTTCGACCGGGCCTTCCTGCGCATCCTGGTGGAGCGCCTGTCGCTTGCCAACACCCGGCTGACCTCGGTATAACGGCGGCATGGCCGAGACCGAAAAGATCGGCAAGTACGAGGTGCGCGGCAGGCTGGGCGAGGGCGCCACCAGCACGGTGTGGCTCGGCTGGGATCCGTTCGCCCAGCGCGAGGTGGCCGTCAAGGTCATCCATCCCGAGGTGCTGCGCGACCGCGAGCGCGGCCGCCTGTTCCGCCACCTGCTGGTGAACGAGGCCTCGCTGGCCGGCAAGCTGCTGCATCCGCACATCGTCCAGATCTACGACGCGGTGGTGGACGACGCGCAGAGCTACATCGTCATGGAATACGTCGCCGGCGGCACCCTGGAGCCCTTCTGCACGCCGGACAACCTGCTGCCGCTCGACCGCCTGGTGGAGATCGTCTTCAAGTGCACCCGGGCGCTCGACTACGCCTACCACCTC
>WBZP01006698.1_pt1 | contig 11330 bp, 11 predicted proteins | sample 5204301 | NCBI WGS metagenome assembly WBZP01 (sample SAMN12412401, study PRJNA552823) | activated sludge metagenome | isolation source: activated sludge from nitrification reactor of wastewater treatment plant... | place: USA: Pennsylvania | collected 2017
GCGCCCACAACAGATAGGGACCGAACTGTCTTGCGACGTTCTGAACCCAGCTCACGTGCCGCTTTAATGGGCGAACAGCCCAACCCTTGGGACCTTCTCCAGCCCCAGGATGCGACGAGCCGACATCGAGGTGCCAAACCTCCCCGTCGATATGAGCTCTTGGGGGAGATCAGCCTGTTATCCCCGGAGTACCTTTTATCCTTTGAGCGATGGCCCTTCCATGCGGAACCACCGGATCACTTTAGCCGTCTTTCGACCCTGATCGACCCGTCGGTCTCTCAGTCAAGCACCCTTATACTAATACGCTCTTCGCATGATTACCGTCCATGCTGAGGGTACCTTTGCAAACCTCCGTTACTCTTTAGGAGGTGACCACCCCAGTCAAACTACCCACCATGCACTGTCTACATTTTCTGTGTTAGGACTCAAATAGCCAAAGGGTGGTATTTCAACGTCGGCTCCCCGACAGCCAGAACTGCCAGATCAACGCCTCCCACCTATCCTACGCATCAACAACTCAAGCCCAATGCAAAGCTGTAGTAAAGGTTCACGGGGTCTTTCCGTCCCGTTGCGGGTAATCGGCATCTTCACCGATACTTCAATTTCACCGAGCTCGTGGCTGAGACAGTGCCCAGATCGTTACACCATTCGTGCAGGTCGGAACTTACCCGACAAGGAATTTCGCTACCTTAGGACCGTTATAGTTACGGCCGCCGTTTACCGGGGCTTCAGTCAAGACCTTCGGTTTAACCCTAAGCCCCTTCCTTAACCTTCCGGCACCGGGCAGGTGTCAGACCCTATACTTCTTCTCTCGAATTCGCAGAGTCCTGTGTTTTTGCTAAACAGTCGCCTGGGCCTCTTCACTGCGGCCCCTCGCGGGGCGTCTCTTCTCCCAAAGTTACGAGACCATTTTGCCTAGTTCCTTAGCCACGAATCACTCGAGCGCCTGAGGTTACTCACCCCGACTACCTGTGTCGGTTTACGGTACGGGCTCTCTGTACCTGAAGCTTAGCAGCTTTTCCCGGGGGCCACTTCAACGCACTATCAACTCAGTCCGAAGACCTCGTCGTACTTTAAACGCGGTATTCCGTCTCCGCGCGGCATCTCCACAACCCCGTCCCTGCATCGCAGTACAGACAGGCGAAGGAATCTTAACCCTCTTCCCATCGGCTTCTCCTTTCGGATTATCCTTAGGACCCGGCTTACCCTGATCCGATGAACGTAGATCAGGAACCCTTAGTCTTTCGGCGTGGAACATTTCCAGTTCCATTATCGTTACTTATGCCTACATTTGCTTTTCCTAAGACTGCACCGCGCCTCACAACGCGGCTTCGTCGTCTTGGAATGCTCCCCTACCACTCTCTTGCGAGAATCCAAAGTTTCGGTACATAGTTTGATGCCCGTTTATTTTCCGCGCAGGAACGCTCGACTAGTGAGCTGTTACGCACTCTTTAAATGAATTGCTGCTTCCAAGCAAACATCCTAGCTGTCCATGCATTCCCACCTCGTTTATGCAACTTAACTATGTTTAGGGACCTTAACTGTTGGTCTGGGTTGTTCCCCTCTCGCCCCATGACCTTCGCACCCTGGGGCTCACTGCCGCTGCTAAATGATGGCATTCAGAGTTTGTTAAGGGTTGGTAGGCGGTGAAGCCCCCTAGCCTTCTCAGTAGCTTTACCTCCATCATTCACTTCACGACGCTGCACCTAAATGCATTTCGGGGAGTACGAGCTATCTCCGAGTTTGATTGGCCTTTCACCCCTATCCACAGGTCATCCGAGAGGTTTTCAACCCTCACCAGTTCGGTCCTCCAGTCCGAGATTATCGGACCTTCAACCTGCCCATGGATAGATCACACGGTTTCGCGTCTATCCCATCTGATTATCAAGCGCCCTGTTAAGACTCGCTTTCGCTCCGCTTCCGTACCTGAAGTACTTAGGCAACCAGACAGGTATAACTCGTAGGCTCATTATGCAAAAGGCACGCTGTCACTACGTCCAATGAACGCAGCTCCAACCGCTTGTAAGCGTATGGTTTCAGGGTCTTTTCACTCCCTTGCTTAGGGTTCTTTTCACCTTTCCTTTACAGTACTTGTTCGCTATCGGTCTCCCGGTAGTATTTAGGCTTACCAGATGGTGCTGGTGGATTCAGACAGAGTTTCACCGGCTCCGCCCTACTCAGGATACTGCTAAGTGGCACATTAATTCCGCTTACGGGACTTTCACCCCCTGTGGTATGTTTTTCCAAAACACTTCTGCTATTAATGTACTTTCTATAACGCAGTCCTACAACCCCTGTGAGCACGCTCACAGGTTTGGCCTCTTCCGCTTTCGCTCGCCACTACTTACGGAATCACTACTTGTTTTCTTTTCCTCCTCCTACTTAGATGTTTCAGTTCAGAGGGTTTGCGACTTCTTCGTCATATCTTCAATATGACAGGTTTCCCCATTCGGACATCAACGGATTAGCGGTCGTTTGCACCTACCCGTCGCTTTTCGCAGCTTACCACGTCCTTCGTCGCCTCCGGGAGCCAAGGCATCCCCCATACGCCCTTATTTCGCTTCCATTTCTTCGCCTCTTTCAATGTATCCTAAAATACACCTATAAGACTCTTCTCTTCCATCCTACCTCTAATCAGGTTCGCTCTTATGGCTCGATTTACTTTCTTTTCTTTCTTAAACCTTTCTTACTTCAAATACCTAAATTACTTCAGGTATTCTCCTTTTAACCTTCCCAGTCTTGTCAATGAACTTTTTAGTCTCCTTCGCGTAACTTTCAACTCCCGGATCCAAGGCTATTGAATCCTACCGATCTACTTATTACAGAAACCAACGGTATCTTTATCCGGTCTCGAACCGAAACATCCCGCCTTTGCAGAATGTGCCTCCTATCAGGCTCAAAATTTGAAAATCGTGTGTTTTTCATTTGGGGCTGCAAAGGTACGATGACTCGTTTTAAACCGCCAAATTTTTGAATACTTTTTTTTGATTTTTTTTCAGTGCGGCAGGTACTTCCTGATCTGTTTATACAGCCTTCAAAATGTCCTTATCCGTCCCTGTTTTCAAAAGCGGGCGCAAAGGTACGATCGTTTTTTATATCTACAAGCTTTTTTTAAAAAATTTTTTCATTTTTTTTCAAAGAGGAAAAACAAATTGCTGTACCTTTGTTGCCATGCCCGATATACGCACCGTAAAAGTCACCCGATATGCCCTGCCCCTGCGCGAAGGTGGCTCCCTGCCCGCCCTGACAGAGGCCGACGACGGCTTTATGTATGTCCTCAAATTTCGGGGAGCAGGACAAGGCCCCAGAGCGCTCATTGCCGAGCTGGTGGGCGGCGAACTGGCCCGGGCAGCCGGATTGCGGGTACCCGAACTGGTTTTTGCCGAATTGGATGCCGCTTTTGGCCGCACTGAAGGAGACGAAGAGATACAGGACCTGTTGCGGGCCAGCGAGGGCCTCAATCTGGGGCTGCACTATTTGTCGGGTGCGCTGACCTACGATCCGGCGGTGGTGCCGGTGGAAGCCGCCCTCGCATCGCGCATTGTGTGGTTGGATGCGTTTCTGACCAATGTGGATCGGACGGCCCGCAACACCAATATGCTTTTGTGGCACCACGACCTGTGGCTGATTGATCACGGAGCAGCCCTCTATTTTCACCACAATCGGGAGACGTGGGCCGAGCAGGCCGTCCGGCCCTTTTCGATGATTCGCCAGCATGTGTTGTTGCCCCGCGCCTTAGCCCTCCGGGAAGCACACAGCCACATGACCGCCTGCCTGACCGAAGAAGTGATCCGATCTGTGGTGGCGCTCATCCCGGACGTGTGGCTCACAGAAGACGATGCGCCCACGGCCCTGCGGGCGATGTATGCCGACTTTTTGCTGACCCGTCTTCGGCATTCTGATGTATTTTTAAATGAAGCCCTCCATGCCCTTGCATCCCTTTGAATATGCGGTTGTGCGCCTCGTACCCGAAGTGGAGCGGGAGGAATTCCTGAACGTGGGCGTTATTCTCTATTGCAAAGCAATGGGCTACACTGAAATGCACTATGCGCTGGACGAAGCCCGCCTGCTGGCGCTGTATCCCCAGGCAGATATGGCCGACCTGCGCGCGCATTTAGCAGCCTTTCAGGCCATTGCGCAGGGGGCCGATGTACCCAGCCCGATTGCCCGATTGGACGCTGCGGCGCGCTTTCGCTGGCTGACTGCCCGGCGCAGCACAGTGGTGCAGACATCGGCAGTACATCCGGGGCTGTGCGCACAACCCGACGAGGCATTGGCCCGGCTGTATGCAAAATTAGTCAGCCTGTAAAAATCGAAGCAGCACCCTTTTTTGCACTTAGTCAGATGCTTCACTCCGTTCAGCATGACACTCGGGTTAAAATACATGGCGGTTTTTTCCAAAGTGAACATCGCCGGCGCTCCCGGTCGTTCATTGCGCCTGACCCTTCCCTCACGCCTTTATATATGGTGTTGATCGGTATTTTTAGGATTTGACGAAAGATGCCGTTATTTTTGGGAGATTATTTATCCTTTCCGTGGGCATCTCACAGCTGATTTCGTCATAGGTGACACAGATACCCTTTTGACTAAACGTATGAGCCACCCCGGGTCTTCTGTTCATTTTTCATCATCATCACCCATGTACAAATTTTTTCTCCGGAATGTGTGTCTGTTGGCGCTCCTTCCTGTTTTTTCTTATGGTCAGGCCCTTAAACTGCCGGATGCAGGCACCAATCCACCCTGTATGGCAGGCCGACAAATAGGCGTGACGGAAATAGAGGTACGTTGGAATGCACCGGGCGTTAAAGGCCGGGAAGGCAAGATTTGGGGTACCCCGGTAGCCCCTTATGGATTCACCGTGCTGGGTTTCGGCTCTGATTCCGAATCACCCTGGCGCGCCGGAGCCGACGAATGTACCACCATTTCTTTTTCCACAGATGTCACCATTGAAGGCAAACCGCTGGCGGCAGGCAAATATGGTTTTTTCATAGCCTTAGGAGAGGAAAGCAGCACCCTTATTTTTTCAAAAAATACGACGGAATGGGGCAGTTACTTCTATGATCCCGCTTTAGACGTGCTGCGCGTGGCTGTAAAACAACAAAAAAACCAGCCACAAAGTGTGGAGTGGCTGGCATATACTTTCAGCGACCAAAAAGAAAATGCAGTTACCGTGGCTTTGGAATGGGAACGCTGGCGTATTCCTTTTAAAGTAGAGGTGGATATAAAGGCCACTGCTTTGGTTTCCATCCAACGGCAACTGACCGGCAGCCTCGGCTTCGATCCCCCCAGCCTCACAGCGGGTGCCCAGTGGTGCCTCACTAACGGGGTGAACTACAATCAGGCATTGAACTGGATCAACCGGGCCACTGACCCCCGTTTGGGCGGCCTCAAAAACTTTGCTGCCCTTTCCACAAAAGCGGGCATTTTGCGCAAAATGGACAAAGGCGAAGAAGCCGACAAAACAATGGCCGAAGCAGTGGAAAACGCCGGTGTACTGGAATTACACGGATATGGTCGCCAGTTGCTGCGGGATAAAAAATACCCCGAAGCACTCGCCATTTTTGAAAAAAACTACAAACGGAACGGCGACACCTGGCCGGTACACGTCGGTCTGGCACGCGGTTATTCGGCCAACGGCCAGGTGGGGAAAGCGCTTGAGCACGCCAAAAAGGCGTTGTTGCAAGCGCCGGACGACATCAATAAAAAATCGCTGGAAGACATGGTCAAAACCCTCAGCGAGGGCAAGGCATTGAACCAGTAGGCAGGACGAAGAAGTCTTCGGAAGAAACAAGGGGCGGGTATGTCCAAGCAGTCGTCAAAAGGCGTTTAGCAAAATGGCATACTCGTCCCATTTGGCATCGGCGCGCTTCATTTCCAACAGGTCGCCCAATTCGCCCTCGTAGAAAGCATCCAACACATCGGCGGTGCGGGCGGTGCGCAATTCTATGGTGCCTTTCTGTACCTGTTGCATGCGCCATTGCCAGGTTTTGCCCATGCGTTCCAAAATAGCCGAACAGGCATCTGTGTACGGGGGAGCCTGTGGGCCGATGGCAAGGCGCGCCTCCCGGAAAGCATCGGCGGTGCGGGCAATCAGCTGTCCTTCTTCCAATATAAAATAGGCGGTAAAGGGCCAATAGCCATCGGGGGGCAACAGGTGGGCATAAAGTACCAGCTGGAGGTCTTCGCCATTGCGGATCATGTCGCGGCGGCGGGTAGCCCCACTCCATTTCAGGTCTATGATGGCCAGCTCGTCGCCGCGTTGCAACACAATATCGGCTTTTCCCTGTACAGGCAGGTTTTCAAAAAGGCCGTCTAAGTCCATTTCGGTACCTGCCACCGTCCAGCCATTGTTGCGCACCAATTCCACAAAAGTCCAGGCAGCATTAGTAATGCGTTTTAAAAAGATGTTGCATTCGGGTTCGCGTCCATAAAGCAGCAGCGTGGCCCCTTCGCGCTCCAACAGTTGCTTCGACTTGCTGTCTATCCATTGCCGAATGTAGTCGCGCTCCATGCTTTGCAGGTCTTCCTGTAGCAGCATTTCAAAAAAACGGTGGGCAAGATTGCCCAATAACCGATTGTCCGAATCAATACTCAGCAGGCCGGTGGGTACGAGGCGCAATTTTTTAAAAAGCCAACGGTGGGGATAGTAGAACAGGGCCTCCAGATTCGTGGGCGTTTCGTATTCGGGCGCGGGCAGGTATTCCGGGTGGCGCAGGTACAGGTGGGCAGGTGCGCGCCGGGTCTGCACAGGGGCCAGTCTTTCGGCCTTCGGAAGTACCCACTTTTTTCGCAGCGCGGGGTCTCCTTCAAGGCTGTCTAAGGTTACAGTCATTTCTCCCAGATACTCTTTTTTAAAGAATGCTTCCAGATCGCCTCCAAGAGGGCCGGGCGAAACGGCGGTTCCTTCCACGTATTCTGGCATAACCAGCACCCATGTATCGGTGGTCAGCAAGACGGGACGATGGTGCAGGAGCAATTGCAGGCGGCTTTGGTCGGCATTTTTTTGCAAACCTGTTCCGCAAACCGATGCTATATATTGGCGTTCGGGGGCCTGCCATTTGTCGGGTGGAGGAGCATTTTGCTGAAAGCGATAATTCCACCATACCAAAGTCTGAACGGGCGTTGTCAGTGCTCCGGCGGCATGTATGTAGGGGAAGCTGCCAGTCTGTGCCGCAACGGGCTGCAGGGGGGCCGGTTCATAGACGGTGCGTACAATGCGCTCCAGATCGAGGAAGCCGATGCGGGTCTCCGGCAGGGCCTCCAGCAACTCCCCAATGCGCTGTGCCTGTTGGGCCAGTACAGAGAGCGCCGTATAGCGCGGATGGTTTTCGTCGTGTGCTTCGCGCGCCCACTCTTCTAAAAAAGTGTAAATTTCGATCACCTCGCGCACCGGCACCTGGGTCTCGGAGCGGTAGCGCCGCCGGTCGAACCAAAATTCGTATTGCCGCCGCGCCGCATTGGTGGTTTCGGGTCGCTCCAAGTAGCCATAGATGGCGGCAAACCAGGTGTCGTTGAAAAGACCGGGTTTCTGAGCAAGCACCCGGGCTATTTCTATCGCCAAACCCGTATCTAAGGGCTTGAGCGGCAGGGTGACAAACTCCATGATTTTCTGTACATCCACCGGCTCCCATAAAAAGACCGTTGCCAGCTTGAGTACCTGTAAAGAGGGCCGGGCCAAAGAAGCCGACTCTAAGCCCATGGGCGGCATGCCTTCAGCGGTAAAATGCTGATCGGGCAACAGGTTGAGGTCGGGCAGCAGAAAAAGCGGGTGGAAAGTGGGGTTTTCACGGAGCAGCTGGGCAAGATGCCGGGCGGCCGACGCATCGTGTCTGGCCTTAGCAATCAAAATATTGCCTTCTCCGGCACAGGGAGGCAGTGGCTGTAGATGTTCCTCTCCCATCAGATAGCGTTGGAATCGGCCCAACGGCGTATCGGGCGGGGCCGCCGGGGCAAAAATTCGGGGGCTTACTGACACCCCTTTTTGTTCCATCAGGTGAAAAAAACGCCGCAATGCCGGAGGATACCATTCCACGGGTTCATAGACCTGAAAATGCAGGGGCGGCAGGCCGTCACTTTTGGCAATTTGCGCTAAAAGAGCTTCAAATCGCTCAGCAAAGCCCAGAGTTTGGGCAGTCAGTGCCGGGTCGGCAATTTTAATTTGATAAAAGACCTCAACAGCAGCAAAATCGCGCAGGCGGGGAGGGAGAGTTTCGGTAAGATGAAAATCCCATCCGCAAAGCAGGAGTTCGTCGCGCATATCCAGCAGAGCGGTGGCGGTAGCAAAGCGATCCGCCTCCAAAGAGCGGGCATAAAAAGGCTGCCCGACACTTTCCTGTACATGGCGGGTGAGGGCCTGCCGATATAATTCTATGCGCAGGTATTCGGTATTGGCCGGACTGCCGGACAATCCCCATTGTGCTTCTCCCCACTGAAGCAGTTTATGAGGGCCGACGTACAGTTCGCCCTGTCGCCATTCCTGCGCCACAGGTGCGTGGACGGGGCCGTCGAAGTCTATGCCAAAGTGGATATACAAGATAATCAGATGTTGAGTCGGGGTGTCAGGTGACAATTCGGGGCAAAGATAGGCATTCTAATTGAAAAACACGCCCCCCATCTGTCATCCTGTAAGCTCCTGATTGATCGGGGGGCTGAAACATGACACGAGTCACATCTGTCATCCTGACAAACATCCCATCCCCACACGGCCCGACTCCGTCACCGACGCAGGTAAGGCAGCAAGGCATCCAAAAAGAACTTAACCGCCCAGTTGGGATATCGAAACCGCATATACGGCCCCCAAAAGGGAACCGAACCGGGCAGCCCCCCGGAAGCAGCCTGGAAAGGCAGTATTTCCATCAGGAAGGCGCAGGCGGCATGGTCATAAGGAGGATGAGCGGTATCCCGCCAGAGTTGATGATAGAGAACGCTCAGTTGGGCATTGCCGGTGGGACAAAGGAAGCTGTAATCGCCCTGCCAGTCGGGGTCATAGCGCCCGGCGGTGCGCTGACGGGCAGTGCGAACCTCCCAAAGCCGGTCGGCGACGCGACGAGCACGGTCGGCCAGCCCGGACTCCTCCAGGAGGCGGGCGCTGTGCCAGAATCCTTCTAAGGTATAGGCAATGGTATGGGTAAAAGCCGCTTCTCCTGGGCCAAAACCCGCATCCGCTATGGTGTGTTCCGGCAAAAGGCGGGTAGCGTAAAAAAGCAGTGCCCGCCGGGCTTTTTCCTGTATGTCCTGCCAGGCGGCCTCCGGCCAAATGCCTGCTTCCCGGAGGGTGCGTGCGCCGATGAGCCAGCCCCATACGGCCCGTGAGTAGTAGGTGGGGACATAGCCCGTGCGGTAAGCGCCTTTTTGCCAGCTGCCGTCCGGCTCTGCGCACCCGTCTAACCAGGACACCGCCCGACGGAGAGCATTGGCACAGGCGGTGCGCTGCTGCTCCGGTGCGTCCGGCGAGGAGGCCACCCGCGCCAGCCCAAACATGATCTGTGCGGTATTGAACACGCTGGGGCGCGTGGTCTGTCCTGCCATGCCCCCGGCATAGCTGCCATCCGGCTGCTGGATGTCGCAAAGCCAGGCGGCACACAAAAAAGCGGCATGGCGGTAGCGCGGGTCGTTGCGCAGTGCGGCATAGTCCAGCAGGGTCTCTATGAGATAGCCAGTGGTTTCGGGATAAGCAGCCGACCAGCCACGCAAGGGCATATAATGGTGGGCCGAACCGCGCTGCCCTGTGGCGGCGATGCTGCGCAACAGCCAGCCGAGGGCGAGGTCTGCTTTTTTATGTAATTCGGAAGAAGACGGAAAAACAGGTACCAGAAAATTCAGATTTTTGTGCAAATATAGGAAAAACCTGCTCTGCTTTGTTAAAACAGGCATAAAATGGTTTTCTTTTCGGCTTTCCGGCTGTCTGTCGCTTCCTGTTTCATATTTGCGCCTTACTTTTGCCTCCTGAAGGTCTTTTTTTGTTTTTACCATTTTTCATTGTTTTCCTGTGCGCAAGTTTTCCGCAGATTATATTTTTCCCGTCTCCTCTGCCCCGCTTCAAGATGCCGTGCTGATTACGGACGATGCAGGGGTGGTGCTGGCCATCGAACCCCGCAACCAGCACGATCCCGCAGGCCTGGCCCATTATCCGGGTGCTTTGGTGCCGGGTTTTGTGAATACGCACTGCCATTTGGAACTGTCCCACATGCAGGGCAAGGTGCATACCGGCACGGGGCTGATTCCCTTCATTACCGGGGTGGTGACGCAGCGCAATGCGGCACCGGAAATCATCGGGCAGGCGGTGGAGGATGCCCACCGCTATATGTACGACAACGGCATTGTGGCCGTGGGCGATATTTCCAATACGACCGATACTTTCGTCGTTAAATCCGACAGCCCCCTGCGCTTTTACACTTTTGTGGAATTGTTTGATTTTTTGCAGGATGCGGGTGCCCAAAAAGCCTGGGACGACTGGAAAAAGGTATATGACTCGTTGGAGCCGCCCCACGGCAGCCGAAAGGCATTTGTTCCACATGCCCCTTACAGCGTCAGTGCCGCGCTCTTTGAAAAAATACGCCATTTCAACGCAGATACGGAGACCACTGTCAGCATACACAATCAGGAAACCCCGCCCGAAAACCAGCTGTTTCTGAACAAAACAGGGGCCTTTCTCGATTTTTACAGTGGTTTTGGCATTTCTTTGGAGCATTTCACGCCCGCCGGCACGTCTTCGATCCATTACGCTCTGCAACACCTGAACCCCCGCCAGCGCAATTTGTTTGTCCACAATACCCTGACAACCCGCGATGACCTGCGCACGGCCCTCGCCTGGAGTGACCGCACTTTCTGGGCAAGCTGCCCCAACGCCAATCTCTACATTGAAAATCGCCTGCCCGATTATGCGGCTTTCTTAGAAACCGGCGCACGGGTGACGCTGGGTACAGACAGCCTCACCTCCAACTGGCAATTGTCCATTCTGGAGGAAATGAAAACCATTGCCCGCTACCAAAGTTATGTACCGTTTGAGACTTTGTTGCGCTGGGCCACCCTTCACGGAGCACAGGCATTGGGCTTTGACGATACGCTGGGCAGTTTTGAGGCGGGCAAACAGCCGGGTGTGGTGTGGTTGGAAGGGTTTGCAGGGCCGGAACAAGCCCTGTCGGCAGAAGTACAGGCACGGCGGCTGCTGTGAAGTATTATATGTTGAAATTTTAAAAGTGTTATATTATCACATTATCACATTATCACATTATCACATTATCACATTATCACATTATCAAATTAAATTTTTGTCTCTTGACCTGGACGGTTGCCATTGACCAATTTCGCGCTTACCTGCTCTTGGAGCG
>WBZP01006699.1_pt1 | contig 11329 bp, 11 predicted proteins | sample 5204301 | NCBI WGS metagenome assembly WBZP01 (sample SAMN12412401, study PRJNA552823) | activated sludge metagenome | isolation source: activated sludge from nitrification reactor of wastewater treatment plant... | place: USA: Pennsylvania | collected 2017
AAGGGTCCAGCGGAGCCACATCTGAACAAAGATCACGACCATGCCCTTGCTGAGGAACCAGATGGCACCCCAGACCGGGCCCGAGAGGAACGAGCCGAACGGGCTGTTCCAGCCGCCGAAGAACAATGTCACCAGGATCCCGCTCACCGCGAACATGTTCGCATATTCCGACAGGAACAGGAGCGCGAAGCGCATCCCGCCGTACTCCGTGTGATAGCCGCCCACGAGCTCAGACTCCGATTCCGGAAGGTCGAAGGGTGTGCGGTTCACTTCGGCGAGGGATGCGATGAAATAGATGAATGCGGCGATCGCGAGGAAGGGGAATTTCTGGAAAATGAACCAGTTCAGGACCGATCCCGACTGCATCTGGTTGATCGCCTGCATGTCGAACGTCCCCGCCACCATCACCGCCGCCAGCAACGCGAGCGCCACCGGGATCTCATAGCTGATGATCTGCGCCGCGGAACGGAGCGAGCCGTAGAGCGACCACTTGTTGTTCGATGCCCAGCCGGCCATCAGGAGGCCGATCACGACGAGCGACGAGATCGAGATGATATAGAAGAGCCCGACGTTGATCTCCGCACCAACGTACGCCGCGCTGAACGGGATCGCGGCATAGGCCGCATACGAACCGGTGAACACCACATACGGCGCGAGGATGAAGAGCTTCCTGTCCGCGGCCGTCGGGATGATATCCTCCTTCTGGATCAGCTTCGCGATGTCCGCGATGGTCTGCGCCCAGCCATGCCACCCGCCGGTGAGCATCGGGCCGAGACGGTCCTGCATGTGTGCCGAGATCTTGCGTTCCCACCACACGGCGAACAGCGCGAACGGGATCACCCAGACCAGGGGCACGAAGGCCATCAGGGTGTAGACCAGCACCTCGTTCGACAGCAGATTGAGAAGTTCAGTTTTCATAGGTGATCAGGGCTCGCAGTTCAGCGCACGTTGTTAACGATCGACCTCGCCGAGGACGATATCGATGCTCCCCAGGATCGCGACCACATCCGCGATCATCGAGCCGCGGCACATCGACGGCAGTGCGGAGAGGTTCACGAAGCACGGCGGACGCACCTTCACCCGGGCAGGGGTCGTTGTGCCATCCGCGACGATATAGTAGCCGAGTTCGCCCTTCGGGGTCTCGGTCCGGACGTAGATCTCACCCGCATCGGGACGGATGCGTTTCGGGATGGCGGACTGGACATCGCCGGGCACGAGCATCTCAACGGCCTGCTCGATGATCCGGACGCTCTGTTCCATCTCCCGCGCACGCACCATGTAGCGATCCCAGCAATCCCCCACCGCACCGCGTTCGCCGGTACCCACCGGGATGTCGAACTCGAACCGGTTGTAGATCGAATACGGATCGTTCTTCCGGAGGTCCCACGCCACGCCCGATCCACGGAGCACCGGTCCGCTGGCGCCGTAATTGATCGCGACCTCGGCGGGAAGCACACCCACGTTCGCCGTGCGCTCCACGAAGATCTTGTTGAAGGAGAGCAGGTTGTTCAGTTCCACGATGTTCGGCTTGAAGTACGTGCAGAAGTCGCGGACCTTGTCCTGGAAGTCCGGCTTCACGTCGTGCGACAGGCCGCCGATCCAGTTGTAGTTGTACAGCAGACGGGCGCCGCAGGTCTCCTCGATGATGTCGAGGATGTGTTCGCGGTCGCGCATGCAGTACAGGAACGGCGTGAACGCACCGATGTCCAGCCCGTACGTCCCGATCGCGATCTGGTGGCTGACGATCCGGGAGAACTCGGCCATGATCACGCGGATGACCTCCACGCGTTCGGGCACCTGGATCTTCAGCATCTTCTCCATCGCCACCACATAGCCGAACTCGCTGCTCATCGCGGCGACATAGTCCATGCGGTCCGTGTACGGCACGATCTGCTGATAGTTGGACATGTGCTCGCAGTGCTTCTCGAAGCAGCGATGGAGGTACCCGATGTGCGGGATCACGTCCACCACGATCTCACCGTCCACCACGAGCTCCAGACGGAGCACGCCGTGGGTGGAGGGATGCTGTGGGCCCATGCTGATGACCATCTCTTCCGAACGGAGCTGGCGCCCGAGTCCGGGGACGGTTGCGGGACGGCGTCCCTTCTCAACGTCGGTCACGATAACGTCCATTAGTACGGTACCTTCATGCCATTGTAGAACTCGGGGACCTGATAGTCCTTGCGCAGCGGGTATCCCTCCCAATCGTCGGGCATCAGGATGCGGCGCAGATCGGGGTGGCCGTCGAACACGATGCCGAACATATCGAAGGCCTCGCGCTCGTGCCAGTTCGCCGTCTTCCAGACCGCTTCCACCGAGCCGACGTGTGGCTGCTCGACGGTGACGGCGACCTTGAGGGTGATCTTATGATTGAATTTCGTGGAGTGGAGGTGGTACACCACGCCCAGCTTCCCCTTGGTGAGGTCCACGCCGCTGAGACACATCAGCGCATCGCACAGCGTCTTGTCGTTGTCGCGGAGGAACCGCGCGACCTCGGGCATACGGTCGGGGGCGATGGTGATGAACGGGTCGAAGACGCCATCCAGTTTCGACTCGAGGATCGCGTCACCGAAGGTTGCCTTGAGCAGGTCGAAGAATTCTTGGGGGATCATGGTCTTTGCGGATACGTGGTTTGGGTCGGTCGTCACGCCGGTTTCTTGATGATCAGGCGCTCGTTCCGGATCTTCTCCTTGAGCTTCAGGAGTCCCTCGAGCAGCGCCTCCGGACGGGGCGGACAGCCGGGGATATACACGTCCACCGGGATGATCCGGTCCACGCCCTTCAGGACATGGTACCCATGTTCCCAGTACGGTCCGCCGCAATTCGAGCAGCTCCCCATGGAGATGACATACCGGGGTTCGGCCATCTGGTCGTAGAGGGTCTTGATGCGGGTCGCCATCTTCAGCGTGACGGTCCCCGCCACGATCATCGCGTCGGACTGACGGGGTGACCCGCGGAAGAAGGTACCGAAGCGGTCGAGGTCGTAATGCGAAGCGCCGGTCGCCATCATCTCGATGGCGCAGCAGGCGAGACCGAACTGCATGGGCCACACCGAGGAAAGGCGAGCCCAGGCGAGCAGGGTGTCAACGGATGTGATGACCACATTGCCGTTCTCAAAACGCTGATCCAGAAGTCCCATCGTCGTCCCGTTATACTACGAGTTCTTCTTCAGTGAGGGGCGTTTCACGCACGCCGAAACCGCGCTCATAGCGCGGGATGCGCGGCGCCGGACGGTCCCAGTCCAGGTCCCCGTTCCGCCAGACATAGGCATAGCCGGCGATCAGGATCCCGAGGAAGATGACCATCTCGACGAAGGCGAACCAGCCAAGGGCACCGTACACCAACGCCCACGGGAAGAGGAACACGACCTCCACGTCGAAGATCACGAAGACCAGGGCGATGACGTAGAAACGGATGTTGAACCGGATGCGGGTGTCGCCCACGGGCGTTTCACCGCATTCATATGTGGCATTCTTGCTGGGATAGGGGCGCGAGGGGCGCAACAGCCACGCGAAGATCATGCCGCCGGCAACGAAGACAACGCCGACAAGAATGAACAGCAGAATCCGACCAAACTCGGTGAGCATGAATCAGGACCTCCGGATACCGCCAGGTGAGAGGGTCAGTGAGAAGTACTGCGCTGGTAACGCGAAACGTGACCTAATATAAAAAGAATGAGCAGGAATGTCAACCCGACGTGCCGTGCAAACGGGCGGAAATAGGCCAAAAATGAAAACGGCGCCCTCCCCGCGATGCAGGAAGGACGCCGTGAATCTTGCGCAACCGCCGGTCAGGCGGTGATGTCCGTTTCCGGACTCGAGGGACTGGGGATCACCTCACCGTGACTGTTGTACACCTGCACAGGAAGATGGCGTGCAGGCTCGTTCACGCGGGCGTCCTCGACCTTCGGCTCTGGTAGCTGCGCCTTGACGGTCTTGACCGTGGTGTGTTCGGACACACGTTCAGGCGGGACCGCGGCGAAGGTCTGCACAGCACCACCCGCGACACTGTTGCTTGTCATGGCACTTCCCCTTTCTGTCGTCCTGCCGGTCCCTCACTGGGACAGCGGCAACAAAAAAGGATGCAAAAATCACGCCACCAACGATGTGTCAAAGCAGCGCGATTTCGCGTGCTCACTGTGACCCGTCAGTACACATCGGTGACAAAGCCGGGCAGATGCGTAAAGCTCCGCATCACGACTTGTGCACGAGATACCGCTTCACCTTCTGCGTCGTGGTCTTTTCGAACTCGTGATCACGCACGTAGAACTTCCGGATCTGCTTGAACGCGGCGACCTCACTGTTCACTTTCGCCACTTCTTCACCGATCACTTCCTTGATGAGCTCGTCGGTGATCTGTACACCGCGCGTTTCGGCATATTCGATGAACGCCTCCGCATCGGGCACGATCAGCGCGGCGATGATCTCATCATGCTTCTCATCGGGCTCACCGTAGATCATCGACTCGAGGACGAACGCACTCCGGTGCAACAGGTCCTCGAGTTCCTCCGGATAGACGTTCTCTCCGCGGCGCGAGATGATCACGTTCTTCTTCCTGCCGGCGATGTGCAGGAAATCGTCCTCATCCCGGAAACCCAGGTCGCCCGTCTTGAACCACTCCCCTTCCTTCACCTCACGCGTCAGATCCTCATTCTTGTAGTAGCCCAGCATCACGTTGGGACCTTTCGCCCAGATCTCGCCCACACCCTCCGCATTCGGCGCATTGATCCGCAACGTCACCCCGGGCAACGGCAATCCGGCCGCCTCATCCTTGAACGCATCGGGCCGGTTCAATGCGAGGATCGGTGAGGTCTCCGTGAGGCCATACCCTTGCAGGAACGTGAAGCCGAACTCCCGCAGTCCCCGGGCCACCATCGGATCCGTTGCCGCTCCGCCGGCGATGAAGATCCGGATGTGCCCGCCGAACTTCTCATGGATCTCCCGGAAGATCGCCTTCTTCGCGTTCTTCCATCCCACCTTCTCCAGGATCGTGGTCACCTTCACCAGTGGGCCCATCACCATCGATGCCAGTTTCCGTTCCTGGATGGATTTGTGTATCCGTTTGAACATCTTGTCGAAGAGCAACGGCACACCGAGCAACATCGTGGCGCGGGAGGACTGCAGATCGTCCACCACGGTCTTCAACGACCGGGCATAGTGCACCGACGCACCCGTGTACAGCGGACAGAGGAGACCGCACGTGCATTCATACGTATGATGCATCGGCAGCACGGAAAGGAACCGGTCCTCCGGATGGATGAAGACCATCCGCACCATGCTCATCAGGTTCGCCGCGATGTTCCCCTGACTCAGCATCACCCCCTTCGCCCGTCCGAGCGAACCGGACGTAAAGATGATCTCCGCCAGCCTGTCGGGATCGATCTCCGGGAGATCGGTGATACTGCAGCCGTTGCTGTTCTCGATGAGTTCAAGCATGGAGTGGGAGCCATCGCGCTCTTCGGGCAGGTCCATGTTGATATAGAGCTTGAGCTTCTTCATCGAACTGCGCCGCTCGTTCAGGATCGGCTCGAACGCATCCGAATACACCACCGCCACCGCATCAGACTCGTGCAGGATGTTCAGGATCTCATTGATCGTGAGATTGCGGTCGATGGGGACGATCACATGGCCGAAACACATGCAGGTCAGATAGGTCAATCCCCACTGCACACGGTTCTCGCCGATCACCGCGACATGACTCCCTTCCCGCAACCCGAGGTCCTTGAGGGCCGTCCCGAACTTCAGCACGTGGGTCAGCAGCGACGTGTACGTCAGGCGTGGGATCGGGGTCTGCTTGAGATCCTCGACCGCGAGTTTACTCCCATAATACCGCGACGACCGGACGACCATATCCTGGACGGAACCGATCGACGGAACGGTGTGCAGTTTGATATCAGGTCTCATGGTGATCTTCTTTTCCGGCCCCGTGATGCAGGGCCACGGCCATCAGAGTTGAACGGGGGATGCGTGTGCCGCCAGGGCCTTTCCCGACGCCTGTTCCACATCGGCGTGCAGGCTGTTTCCGTGCGCATCCATGGTCACGATCGCCGGGAATCCCTTGACGGTGATGTGCCACATGGCTTCAGGCGTACCGAACTCCAGGAAATCCACGCCGGTGACGCCGGTGATGCAGCGGGTGTAGAACTGTGCCGCGCCACCGATGGCGTTGAGGTACACCGCGCCCACGTCCTTCAGTGCGGCGAGCGTGCGTGCACCCATGCCGCCCTTGCCGATCACCGCGCGCACCTTGAACTTCTTCAGGATGTCCGCCTGGAACGGCTCCTCGCGTCCACTCGTGGTCGGGCCCGCGGCGCCCATCGTCCAGGTGTCGCCATTCTTCAGTGCCACCGGGCCGCAATGATAGATCGCCGACCCCTCGAGGTTGACGGGGGCATCGTGCGTCATGAGGTGATGGTGTAACGCGTCGCGCCCCGTGTGCATCGCTCCGTCGAGGATGACGACATCGCCGACCTTGAGCTGACGCACCTGCGCTTCGCTCAGGGGGAGGGTCAGACGGATCTCCCTGCCGGTGAGGGGCAGGCCCTCGGAGCGTGCCATCGTGATCGCCGGGGAGTCATCGCGATAGAGCCAGCTGCGGATCGCACCGGTGGCCGGATCGATGATCACCCCGAGACGCCGGAAGGCCCAGCAATCGTACGCCACGGACACAAAAAAGCTGGCGGGCAGGCGGTGATACGATCCGACCTTGCAACCGATGAGTGTCGATTGGCCACCGAAGCCCATGGTCCCGATGCCGAGGCCGTTAGCGGTGGTCATGATGTATTCTTCCAGCTTCGCCAGCTCGGGATTCGGATTCACGTCGTCCAGGAGCCGGAACAGTTGCTGTTTCGCGTAGCTGTAACCCGAGGTGCGGTCGCCGCCGATCGCGACGCCGATGGCACCCACCGCACACCCGTGTCCCTGTGCCTGCCACACGGCATGCAGGATGCATTTGCGGATCCCATCCATCGTCCGGTCCGCGCGCCCCAGGTGCGGCAATTCCATGGGCAGGGAATACTGGATATTCTTGTTCTCGCAGCCGCCCCCTTTCAGCAGCAGACGCACATCGATATCGTCTTTCTCCCACTGCTCGAAGTGGATCACCGGGGCGCCTTCACCCAGGTTGTTTCCGCTGTTCTTTCCGGTCAGCGAGTCCACGGCGTTCGGACGGAGCTTCCCCATCTTCGTGGCTTCGGCGATCGCTTCCCGGATCGCGGCCTTCATCACGATCTGATTGGTGCCGACCGGCGTCTTGATCTCGAAGGTCGGCATGCCGGTGTCCTGGCAGATCGGGGCCACATCATCGCATGCCATATCGATGTTCGTCGCGATCGTCTCCAGCGCGAGCATCGACTGCGTGCCCGCCTTTTCGTGCTCACGCGCGGCGAGGATCGCGCGACGGGCATCCGGCGGAAGGTTCGTCGATGTCTCGATGATCAGCTTCAGCATGCTCTCTTTGAACTGTTGCATGGTGCCTCCTCTAGTGGCTATAGTCTGGCCGGACCGCGTACGGGATCGGGTCGGGGATCCCTGCCTGCTGGAATCCGCGCAGGCGGAGCGCACAACTGTCGCACACCCCACACGCCTCCTCCTGTTCCTGATAGCAGGACCAGGTGAGTGCGAGAGGCGCACGGAACTCCATACCCCGTTTCACGATCTCCGCTTTGGTCATGTGTAAGAGCGGTGTCACGATGGCGATCCCGGAACCCGGCTTCGTGCCGGCCGAGATCATGGCATTGTAGGCAGCGAAGAACGAACCCCGGCAGTCGGGGTATCCGGACGAATCCTCCTCGACCGCCCCGATATAGATCGACCGTGCGCCGATCACCTCTGCCCAGCTCACCGCGACGGCAAGGATGTTCGCGTTGCGGAAGGGGACATAGGAGGTCGGGACCTCGGTGGCCGTGAGGTCGGCACGGGTGACGGGGATCGCGTGATCGGTCAGGCTCGACCCGCCGATGGCGGCCAGGTGGGTCATGGGCACGACGAGTGTGCGCGCGACGCCGTAGTGCCTGGCGATCTCCCGGAACGCGCGCAGTTCGCGCGTCTCCGTTCGCTGACCGTAGTTGGCATGCAGGAACGCGAGTTCATCGTGGTCACGCGCTGCCGTTGCCGCGGTCACGCAACTATCCATTCCCCCGCTCACCAGCACGATGGCCGGATGGTCTTTTCCCATCATACTCCCCGACGTTGAGGATCCCAGAGATACTTTTGGAGTTGGATCTGCAGGCGGCCGCGCACCCCGGTTTCGAGCATCCAGGCGGCAAGATCGGTCGGCGAAAGGACGCCGAACACCGGTGAGAAGTGGACAGGACAGCGTGAGGAGAGGCCGTAGCGTTGCTCGATCTCACATGCCCAGAGGAAATCCGCATGGTCCGCGATCACGAATTTCACCTCGTCCCGCGGGGTCAGCAGGGGGATATTCGTCCAGAGATTCCGGTCGGCCATACCGCTCCCCGGACATTTCACGTCGACGATGCGATGGACACGAGGATCGACGCGCCCGATTGCGAGACTGCCGCCCGTTTCCAGCAGGACCTCCGATCCACCGTCACACAATGCCGTCATAAGATCATAACATCCGGGTTGGAGGAGGGGTTCGCCCCCGGTCACTTCCACGAGATCACATGCGTACGAGGAGATGGTCGAAAGGATGCTGTCGAGGGACATGGACGTCCCACCGGTGAAAGCATACGCCGTATCGCACCACGCGCAACGGAGGTTGCATGCGGAGAGGCGGACGAAGACGCAGGGACGCCCTGCGTAACTGGATTCGCCCTGGATGCTGTGGAAGATTTCGTTGACGACGAGATCTATCATACCCGGGGGGATTGTGCGGCCCGGGTATGGTAGGGAGATTCCGTCCGAAAAGCAAGGAGATCAGACCGCGATCGGGACCGCACGTCTGCGATTGAGGACCGTGGTAGCAGCGGCAGCGAGCAGTTCACCGTCCACCGGTTTGACCAGAAAATCGTCGACCCCGAAGCGCCGGCCGGCGATCATCACGTCGCGGTCGATACGGGTCGCATGAAAGAGGAATGGCACCGTGGTCAGCGCGCTGTTCGTCCGTAGCCAGAGGAACAGGTCGAATCCGCGTGCACCGGTGTCGAAATTGATCTCGGAAACGATCACATCAGGGATGACCATGGAAAGGAGTTCCACCGCCTCTTCGTACGTCGCGGCACCGGCGAACCGGAATCCGCGCCGGCCCAGGACGTCGGCAAAGTGCGTGAGCAGACGCTCGTCCTGATCCACCACGACGATCAGGTCATCCTTCCCGATGGAGCGGCCCGGTGCGGCCGTGCCTCCATGGCGGAGAACAGTACCGAACTCACGGTCGATGCGCTCCTTCAACGCCAGCGATGCGGGATGCGCGGGATCAAGAGCCAGGGCAGCGTCCAGCATCCGGCGTGCAATAGGGTACCGTGCCATCGCACAGCAATCCTCACCCTTCTTCACATAATGCTCGATCTTCATCTGCATGAACACTTCGCGCGAAGTCATCGCGATCACTTCCTCATACGGTATCAGGGAATTGGCGTTACGATCCGGTGATGCAATATACATCAGCCGGCCCGCCGGGGGTGTGCCCTGTGTCACCGATGCGATGGCCGTCTGGCGTGGCACCCATGTCTGTATTTGGCCATACCTCGAGCGCTGTAGGAACAGCGAACACGCCTTCTCTATGGCATCGTTACAACAACGGAAGCCAACATGATGCCCCGTGCATGGAGGGGGCGGAGTGACAATGGTACCTTGAATGGAGTACACAGGAAGGGACCACCATGGACGTTGCCATCGTCGTCGGGATCGCGTTCGCAGGATTCGTTATCTCCTGCCCGCGCAGCTGGCACAAATCGAAGCAAGCGGATGAAATAGCGGAGCCGCGGATGACCACGAGGGAACACCCCCGTCCTGATCACCACGCGGCTGCCTGAAGAAGAACGACCACAGAACGATCAGCGCACCGGACTCAGTTCATCAATCCCTGCATCATGAGCAGGGTCAGCACGACACCCAGCGCGATCCGGTACCACACGAACACCATCATCGTGTGGCGCACGAGATACCGCAGCAACCACGCGATCGCCGCGTACCCGGCCAACCCCGACACCACGGTCGCGATCACCAGATTCCCGACACCGAGATGGAAGACCTCCACCCCTGACTGCACCATCCCTACCACCTTGTAGAGTTCGTACAGTCCGCTTGCCAGCACCGCGGGGATGCTCAACAGGAAGGAGAACCGCGCAGCCGCTGCCCGGGTGAATCCCAGGAACAATGCTGCCGTCATCGTGGTCCCGGACCGCGACGAGCCCGGAATGAGCGCCATCGCCTGCGCGAATCCGACGATCAGGGCGTCCTTCCACGTGATGTGTTCGACGTGCCGGATGTGACGGGCGACCTTCTCGGCGAGCCAGAGCAGCAGGGCCAGCCCCACCAGGCTTGCCGTGATCACCATGATGCTCTTGGTGGCCTCCCCTTCGATCACGTGACGCAGCCCGTACCCGATCAGGAGGACCGGGACCGTGCCGATCGCCATCGCGAATCCGAGACGGGATTCCTGAGACCACCCTGCTTCACCGCGGCCGGCAGAACCCGCTCTCATGTCGCGCAGGATCCCCGTAAGAACATTCCAGAGGTCGGACCGGAAGTAGATCAGCACTGCCGCCATCGTTCCCAGCTGCATCACCGCGATGAACGCTGTCCACGACTCCGGCGCATCGGCATCAACCACGCCGAAGAGCTTTCCCGCAATGGTCAGGTGTGCTGTGCTGCTGACCGGTAAAAACTCCGTCAATCCTTGAATGAAGCCGAGGACCACCGCCCACAGAGCGTTCACGTCTCTCCCTTTCTGGTGACTATCCGAGAATTGCCAGCACGACGCCGGCGGTAACAGCTGTACCGATCATCCCCGCCATCGAAGGCCCCAGCGCGGATGCCGCGGGTGGGGTCCGGAGGTCTGAGAGGATGCCCGGAATCCGCAGGGAGGACCCTCCCTCCAGCCCGGGGAATATCTTCGCAACAAGGACACTGACGCCCGCCGAGCACGCGGCGGCACAGGTGCCGAGCACCAGGATCTGCGCGGTCTCCCACCGGAGGAACGATGCGGCGGACATGCTCAGTCCGACGCAGGCACCCAGAACGATCGCCGAGATGCGTAGCAGTTCGTTCCGTGCGATACGTGCGAACCGCTCTACCACGCCGCTCTCCCGTACCAGATTCCCACCCATGAGCATCGCCAGGGCTGGTGCGACGACCGGTGCCACGATGACGCCGATGAGCAAGACGGCCAGAGGAAAGGCCATGCGGACACGGCGTGAGACGGG
>WBZP01006700.1_pt1 | contig 11328 bp, 11 predicted proteins | sample 5204301 | NCBI WGS metagenome assembly WBZP01 (sample SAMN12412401, study PRJNA552823) | activated sludge metagenome | isolation source: activated sludge from nitrification reactor of wastewater treatment plant... | place: USA: Pennsylvania | collected 2017
AGGGGTATCGTGCTACCACGTCTATCACCACTCTACCAAACTTCAAACATACAAGGGGTGGCGCGAAGCGCCGGGGTGGTTTGATCCCGGCGGTGACTACCCAATTATTTTGTTGAAGATCATCACTTAGCTCGCTACGGCTCGCAGGTCGGATCACAGGAAAATTTACAGGAGGGAAAATTACACGGAACACCCCCGCCCAATCTGTACGCAATCGAACATAAAGTGGTAAAGAGTGGTCTTATAAAGTTATGTTGTTGGCTATGAAATTCAGACGAGGCATTTTATGTCCATCACGTCCAGCCCCCCGAACCCCCCGAACCCCCCGAACCCCCCGAACCCCCCGAACCCCCCGAACCCCCCGAACCCCCGGCAAAACCATCTGCTCGCCGTCCTGCCCGAGTTCGAATGCGAGCGCCTGTTTCCCTGCCTGGAACCGGTCCCGCTGCCGCTCGGCGAGGCCCTGTACGAGTCCGGGGATCGGTTGAGCCACGTCTATTTCCCCACCACCGCCATCGTGTCCCTGCTGTACGTCATGGAGAACGGCGCGTCCGCCGAAATCGCCGTGGTCGGCAACGACGGCATCGTGGGCATCGCCCTGTTCATGGGTGGCGAAACCATGCCGAATCGGGCCGTGGTGCAGAGCGCGGGCCACGCCTATCGGCTGAAGGGACAGGTGCTCAAGCAGGAATTCAACCGCTCCGGGGCATTGCAGCATCTGTTGCTGCGCTACACCCTGGCCCTGCTGACTCAGATGGCGCAGACCGCCGTCTGCAATCGGCACCATTCGGTGGACCAGCAACTCTGTCGCTGGCTGCTGCTCAGTCTCGACCGGTTGCCCTCGAACGAGCTGACCATGACCCAGGAACTGATCGCCAACATGCTGGGGGTCCGGCGCGAGGGCGTGACCGAGGCCGCCGGACACTTGCAGGGCGCCGGTTTGATCCAGTACAGCCGGGGCCGCATCACCGTAGTGGATCGAGCGGGCCTGGAAGCGCGGGTGTGCGAGTGCTACGAAGTCGTCAGGAAAGAATTCCGCCGCCTGCTCCCCGACATAATCGCGGTGTGACCATTCCCATTCCTGGACCCTCACACCCAAGCAAATACCAGCAGCGTCAAACGGATAGAAATTAGGTGCCATAGCGCTCCTGTCTGATTTGTGGAATCGCCGTTTCAAACCACCCCGGCGCTCCGCGCCATCCCTCCTCCTTAGAGGCGTTTTTATACAGCCTCTCGTGAGCTAACCCTTTGAAAAGAAACCCTCACCCCTGCCCCTCTCCCGCTTGCGGGCGAGGGGTTCTTGTACAGTCTCTTAGCCGGAGGGGAAAATCCACAACTCAAACAGGATTGCTATATGTTTGCCAGCGCAAGGACTGCTTACGGCTTGTCCCCCGGCGGGCAAGCCGCTACTCTGCTTTCCTCTCCTTCCTTCACTGAACCGACCGGCTGGATATCGTCATGTGTGGAATCGTCGGCGCCATCGCCGAACGCAACGTCACTCCCATCCTGCTCGAAGGACTGCGGCGGCTGGAATACCGCGGCTACGACTCGGCGGGCATCGTCACCCTGGACAGTCGCGATGAACGCTTGCACCGGGTGCGCGCGGTCGGCAAGGTCCAGGCGCTGACCGAGCGCTTGCAACAGGAACCAGTGCGCGGCTCGCTCGGTATCGCCCACACCCGCTGGGCCACCCACGGCGAGCCCTCCGAGCGCAACGCCCATCCGCATCTCAGCCACGATTCGGTGGCGGTGGTGCATAACGGCATCATCGAGAATTACCAGGAACTCAAGGCGATGCTGATCGCCGCTGGCTACCGCTTCGAGTCCGAGACCGATACTGAAGTGGTCGCTCACCTGATCGACCAGCAGATGCGGAAAACCGGCGACTTGCTGGCGGCGGTGCGGCAAAGCGTGGCGCAATTAACCGGCGCCTACAGCCTTGGCGTGATCTGCTGCGAAGACCCTGACCGGTTGATCGCGGCCCGGGCCGGCAGTCCACTGGTGCTGGGCATCGGCATCGGCGAGCACTTCATCGCCTCGGACGTATTCGCACTGGCGCCGGTCACCCAGACCTTCGTGTTCCTGGAGGAAGGCGATATTGCCGAGGTCCAGCGCGAACGCTTCACAATTTACGACCACAGCGGTCAGGTGGTGGAGCGGCCGTTGGCTTATTCGGGCCAGATGGGCGCGGTGGCGGGCAAGGGTGGTTACCGCCATTTCATGCTCAAGGAAATTTTCGAGCAGCCGGCGGTGGTGGCCGAAACCCTGGAAGGCCGAATCCATCAGGGTCGGCTGCTGGAAGACAGCTTCGGGCCGGAAGCCAACAGTCTGTTTGACCAAGTGCAAGGCATCCACATCGTCGCCTGCGGCACCAGCTATCACGCCGGTCTGGTGGCGCGCTACTGGCTGGAAAATCTGGGCGTGCCTTGCACGGTCGAGGTCGCCAGCGAATATCGCTACCGCCGTGGGGTCACGCCGCCCGGCACACTGTTCGTCAGCATCTCCCAGTCGGGCGAGACCGCCGATACCCTGGCGGCGTTGCGCGCGGCCGGGGAGCGTGGCTATCTGTCCACCCTCGCCATCTGCAACGTGGCCGAAAGCTCGCTGGTGCGGGAGTCGGCATTGACGCTGTTGACCCGTGCCGGGCGGGAAATCGGCGTGGCGTCCACCAAGGCGTTCACCACCCAACTGGTGGCGCTGCGGCTGCTGGCGCTGGCGCTGGGCCGGCGGCGTGGTTTGAGCGAGAGCGAGGCGGCGACGCTGGTGCGGGATCTGGAGCGGCTGCCCAAGGCGCTGGAGGAGGCGCTGATGCTGGACGGTGCCATCGAGCGGCTGGCCGAGCATTTCGCCGAGAAGAATCATGCCCTGTTCCTGGGCCGCGGGCCGCAGTACCCCATCGCCATGGAAGGGGCGCTCAAGCTCAAGGAAATTTCCTACATCCACGCCGAGGCTTATCCCGCCGGCGAACTCAAACATGGGCCGCTGGCGCTGGTGGATGCCGACATGCCGGTGGTCTGCGTGCTGCCCAAGGACGGCCTGCTGGAGAAAGTGCTGTCCAATCTTCAGGAAGTGCGGGCGCGCGGCGGCGTGCTGTTCCTGTTCGCCGACCGCGAGGTGGATACGCATCTCAGCGGCGTCGATACCCATGTGCTGTCGCTGGGCGCGGTGCCCGAATCGATTGCGCCGATCGTGTTCACCGTGCCGCTGCAATTGCTGGCCTATCACGTCGCCATCCTCAAGGGAACCGACGTGGATCAACCGCGCAATCTGGCCAAGTCGGTCACGGTGGAGTAGGGGGCTGTTCCCGCAAGCGGGCGAGGGGAGTGAACGGTTGCGCCGAGACCACTGGTTACGCCCATTTGGTATTAAACACCGGGTGGCCAATAATGCCCGAATTGCCCGAAGTTGAAACCGTCCGCCGTGGCATCGCGCCGCATCTGACCGGCCAGATCGTGACCGATGTGGTGGTGCGGCAACCCCGTTTGCGCTGGCCGGTGCCCGAGGAATTGGCTCTGCAACTGCCGGGACAAACCATTCGGCGGGTCGAACGCCGGGCCAAATACCTACTGCTGCGCGCCGACGCCGGCACCGTGATTCTCCACCTCGGGATGACCGGCCGGCTGCGCATTCTGCCCGCGAACGCCCCGCTCCAGAAACACGATCACGCGGATTTGGTGCTGGCCAGCGGCCAATGTCTCCGATTTAACGACAGCCGCCGCTTTGGCGCGCTGCTGTGGACTTCGGAACCGCCGGAACGGCATCCGTTGCTTCAGGCGCTGGGACCGGAGCCGTTCGACGCCGCCTTTTCCGACGCCTATCTGCACCGGCGGGCGCAGGGCCGTACTCCAGCTATCAAGACCTTCATCATGGACAATCGCATCGTGGTGGGGGTGGGCAACATCTACGCCAACGAGTCGCTGTTCGCGGCCGGGATCAGCCCGCTGCGACCGGCCGGCCAGCTTGCCGGAACGGAATGCGACCGGCTGGTGGTCGCTATTCGGGAGATTCTCGGTGAGGCGATTCGCCAGGGTGGCACGACCTTGCGGGATTTTGTCGGCGGCGACGGCGAACCAGGCTACTTTCAGCAATCGCTGTGCGTCTACAACCGCTATAGGTTGCCCTGCGCCGCCTGTAGCCAGTCGATCCGGCGCTGCCGGATCGGCCAGCGGGCGACGTACTACTGTCCGCGCTGCCAGCGCTAGCGCGCTTCCACCGGATCCGGTTCGCCGCCTGCTCCTGGACTGTTGGCCGGACTCGTGGGCGCCAGCGCCGGTTCGATGGGCGGGCTGGTTGGCGGGGATACGGGGGGCGCGGCGGGTTCGGTCGTCGGCGCGGGCGGTGGGGTGGCGGGCTGGGCCGGCAAGGCCATATGGCGTTTTTTGACCGACGGCGTATAGCTCGCCATCACGGCGACCGTATCCTTGCCATCGAACTGCTTGACCATGGTCGATGACGGCAACTGGCCATCGCGCAAGGTTTGCATGCCAGCGTCGTCCTTGACCGTGGTCATGATCAGGTCGCGGATTTGCCCGAACCGGCGCGCGCTCGGTTCGGTATCCCCGTAGCCGCTGGCGGCGGCGCGAAGATGGTTCTGACTGGCCTGGTCCAGCCCGCCTTGCCATCCGGCATCATCCCCGGTGGCCAACCCCACGAGCGCCTCGGTCGCGCGGGCAGTGGCGATTTTCGCGGCGTCGGCGCGCAACTGATCCTGGGCCGCGGGATCCGGATTCGCGCCGACCAGGTTGACGGCATAGCCGACCAGCGCCAGTTCGCCCGTGGCGTTGACCACGATGAGCCGGTTGCCGACCGGCGGAATCAACCCACCCCCCACTTCGGCCTGGGTCTGCTTGAAACCTTCCCGCAGCGATGTCGTTTCCATGGCGCTGGCGGTGGGCCGCGTCAGCCGGGTGGCGGTCTTGGGCGTGGCGACCAGATGAGCGCGGATCACGCGGCCGGCCGGATTATCCTCGACCCCGTAGGCCACAAAGCCGCGCGCCAGGATACCGAGCGCCTGCTCGTGCCGCTCCTGGTCGTTGGCGGCGAGATTGATCAGCGCCAGCCGGATGGCGTCGGTTTGCTCCAGGTTTTCGATCACTCGCCGCCGGGCTTCCGGCGAGAGCGCCCGCAAGCATCCGGTCAGCCGGGTTCGAGCATCCACGAATGCCTTGAAACGCGCTTCGCGCCGGAGTCTTCGGGCCGCGACCGGATCGTCGGTGACCGCGTAGTCGGCCATCCCGGTCGCCACCCAACCGAAGCCGTCTCCACCAAAACGGATCAGCCGACAGCCGGCGTCGCGCTGGCCGACGGCCACGGCGATGGCATCCTGGGCCGTTTTGGCGTGGAGCGCCGTTTCTCCGGTCATCGCATCCTTGACCGCGCGCACCCGGCTGGCATTGCGCCGTGGCGGGTTTGGCGCGGCGGTCACGGTCGCCTGCAGCGGCGCGGCGAATTCCTCGGCATCGGGGCTGGCCGCTGGCGCCGGCATGGGCGCCAGCCATAACAGACCGCCAAGCAGAATGCACGAGCGGAAGAAGTAGCGCGTAGTTTCACCCATCAAGGCGACTCCAAGGGGTAGCGTCGAGCGGCGCGGGCATCTTGGGAAGCCGCGGGCCGATCACCGATCTTGATGGTCGATTAGGGAACATAACCAGGAATCCGGCTGAGGTCCACCGCGTCGATTTGTTCGGGCCGCAGATAGCGCTGGGCATAATCCAGCCAAACGCCGTCGCGGACAAAGACATCGAACAGATCGGGATCGATCCGATGCTCCCGCACCATCCAGCCGAGAATATTCATCACTTCGCTCAGTGTCTTGCCCGGCTTGTAGGGCCGGTCACTGGCGGTCAGGGCTTCGAACACATCGGCCAAGCAGATGATGCGGGCGGGCGTGGGCAAATCCGCTTCACCCAGGCCACGATGATAGCCGCGGCCGTCGAGTTGTTCATGATGACAACCCGCGTATTCGGGCACGTTGCGCAGGGTATTGGGCCAGGGTAGGGTGCTCAGCATCCGCAGGGTCAGCGCGACGTGTTCTTCGATGATGATGCGTTCGTTCGGATTCAGGGTGCCCTTGGCGATACAGAGATTGCTGGCCTCTTCCCCGGACAGAAAGTCGGTTTCCTGACCATCCGGCCCCACCCAGCGGTAGGCGGCGATGCGCCGAACCCATTCCTGAGCCTCGGGCCGCATGAACTCGCCGCCGGTATTGCAGTGGCGCAGGTGTTCCCGGTCGTTCTCCAGTTCGGCCAGTCGCTGGCGAAACCGCTGTTCCAGCGCCGGAATCGCCGCTGCGTCGCCGCGCTCCAGCGCCGCCAGCTTGTCGTTTAGCAATGCGATCTCGGCATCGCGCTTGAGCACCTCGAAGCGGGTATCCACCAGGGCGATGCGGTCGAACAGGGTTTCCAGTTTGGTCGCCTTGTCCACTACATGCACCGGCGTGGTGATTTTGCCGCAGTCGTGTAGCAAACCCGCGATCTTGAGTTCGTACAGTTCCTCGAGCGTGGGGCGGAAGTCCTTGAGCCGTCCCCGTTCGGAGCGGCGGGCCGCCTCGGCGATCATCATGGTCAGAATCGGCACCCGCTGGCAGTGGGTGCCGGTGTAGGGGGATTTATGGTCGATGGCGGTATTGATCAGCTCGATCAGCCCCTCGAACAGGCTCTGGAGCTGGGCGATCAACTGATGGTTGGTCAGGGTAATGGCCGCCTGGGAGGCTAGCGATTCCGCCAGTTGCCGGTCGGCCGGCGAGAACGTGCGCACTTGCCCGGTCTCCGGATCGAGGGCGTTGATCAGTTGGAACACGCCGATGATCCGGTTTTCGTGATTCTTCATCGGCACGGTCAGGAAGGAGCGGGAGCGATAACCAGTCTTTTGGTCGAAACGGCGCGTGCCGGAGAAATCGAAATCCTGGTCCACGTAAGCGTCGTCGATCACGACCGTCGTATCGTGCAGCACGGCATAGGTGACCACCATGCCGATGTTGGGCTGGCCGGTCGCGTCGTACAGGGGGATTGGCGGGAAAGGAATGGGCGCGCCGGTAGATCCGCCCATATGCAGCTTAAGCGAGTCGTTGTGCAGCACCTCGAAGTGCAGTTGCCGGTTGTCCTCATCCAGCCGGTACAGGGTGCCGCCATCGGCGTTCAACAGGCTCTTGGCCGCGGTCAGGATCGTTTCCAGCAATTTAGGCGTATCCCGTTCACGGGACAGCGCAATGCCAATTCGGTTGAGCTGGTCCAGACACTGCAATGGATCTCTGGAGTGGGAGGAATGCATGATGGGTAATCCTTTCTTCCTGGACAGGAAGGATGACGCGGATTTTCGATATTATAGCCATGCGCCGGGATCGGGCGCGTCGTTCACCACGGACCGCGGTAATTCTCAGACCCTGATGCCGATTGCCCAACTGCCGCCGCGCGGGAAGACCTGACGGCTCGCCCTGCGCGGCGGTAGTGGTTGGAGTAAGATTACAGGCTATTTCACTCTAGCCTCCGTTACCCTCGAGATCACGAACATGTTCCGCCGCCGTTTTCTGACGACCGCCGCCGTCTCCTTGCTGGTCGGCTGCGCATCGACCAACGCACTCCCGCGCGACGATATCGACTCGCTCGAAAGCTACAACCGCGCCATGTTCGCCTTCAACGACGCGGTGGACAAAGCGGTCTTCAAGCCAGTCGCCAAGGTCTATCGGAGAGTGCTCCCCGAACCGGTGACCGCCAGCGTTGGCAACTTCTTCAGCAACTTGAACGATGTGGTGGTGTTAGCTAACGATCTGCTGCAATTCAAGCTGCATCTGGCGGCGATGGATAGCAGCAGGATCGTGTTTAACACCACCTTCGGCGTGGCGGGCCTGTTCGATGTCGCCAGTCGCATGGATCTGCCCAAGCACAACGAGGACTTCGGCCAGACGCTGGGTTACTGGGGATTCGGCGAGGGCTATTACTTGGTGCTGCCCTTGCTGGGGCCAAGCACGGTGCGCGACACCGTCGGTCTGGTCGGTAATTTCTTCACCAATCCCATCACTTGGGCGACGGATTCCAATGCGGTCGCCTGGGGCTTGTGGGGGCTGGATCTGATCAACCGGCGGTCCGGGTTGCTACGAATCGAGCGAGCCTTGGCCGAAGACCAGATCGAACCCTATTCGTTCCAGCGCGGCGCCTATTTGCAGATGCGGCGCAATCTGGTCTACGACGGCAATCCGCCCAAGCCCGACTTCGATTTCGACGCCGAACCGGATCAGCCTAAACCATGACCGAGTCCTGGGTCACGCTGACGGTGTTCGACGCCCTGCTGGCGGCGGAGATTGCCCGTGGCCGCCTGCGGGTGGAAGGCATTGCCTGCGCACTGGCGGATCGCTCGCTGCTGCAACTGGGCATCGTCGCCGACGGCATCGAACTCCAGGTTCCAGCCTCGCAACTGGAACAGGCGCGGGAAGCACTGGCGCGGGACTATTCCGGGGAGCTTGAGTTCGGTCCATGAACCGGCGGGCGTTACTGACCGGTCTGCTGCGCCTGACCGCCCGATTGTCGCTGCCGGTCGCGCACGCCATCGGCGCGGCGCTGGGCTGGCTGTTGTGGCGGATTCCCAACGAATTGCGGCGCATCGCCGCCCGCAATCTGGCCCTGGTGTTTCCCGAACTGCCGGCCGTCGACCGCGACCGGCTGCTCCGCCACAATCTGATGGAGACCGGCAAGCTGCTGCTGGAGCTGGGACCGCTGTGGTTGTGGCCCGGCGAGCGGGTGCTGGCGTTGGTTCAGAGTTCAGTGGCGGGCGAGGACGCGCTGGCCGAGGTGGTGCGCCGCAAGCAGGGGGCGATCCTGCTCACCCCGCACCTGGGCGCCTGGGAGATGGCCGGCCTGTACTATTCCAGCCGGCATCCGCTGACCATCCTCTACCGCCCCAGCCGCTTGGGGCTGGACCAACTTAGCGTTCAGGGGCGCGGCCGCGTTGGCGGCAAGGTGGTCGCCACCGACGCCCATGGCGTGCGCGCCCTGTTGACCGCCCTGCGCTACGGTGAAATCCTTGGCATTCTTCCCGATCAGGATCCCGGCGACGAGGGCGGCGTGTTCGCCCCATTCTTTGGCATCGCCGCCAGCACCATGACCCTGGTGTCGCGGCTGGCGTTGAAGACCGGGGTGCCGGTGTTTCTGACCTGGGCCGAACGCTTGCCGCGCGGACGGGGTTATGCGCTGCATTTGCGGGCATTGCCAGAGGTAACCGCCGCCGCGTCGCTGGAAGCATCGGCGGCAGCCCTGAACCAGGGCGTGGAAGCGGCGATTCGCACCCTGCCGGCGCAATATCTATGGGCCTACAAGCGCTTCAAGACGCGGCCGCCAGGCCAACCTAAACTGTACTGAACCACGGCCGCAAACAACCGTGGGGCAGACTCGTCATCTCGCAGGAGAGAATCCAGCATGACCATTAAATCCGCGTTGTCCCACTCGCTCATTCTCGCCGCCGGACTCGGCATGGGCCTGGCGCAGGCCGCTGATCCGCTCATCGTCATCAGCACCGGCAAGAGCGGCGGCGGCTACAACACCATCGGCGAGCGGCTGAAAAGCGTGCTGGCCGAGCAGAGTGAACCGGTCCAGGTACTGACCAGCGCCGGTTCGCTCGAAAATCTCGCCCGGCTCGACGATCCCCAGAGTCCGGTCAGCGTCGGGCTGACCCAGGCCGACGCTTTGAAGTATTACCTCAAGGATCATCCCGGCTTCGCCGATCAGTTCATCAGTCTGGGCGAGATCGGCAAGGAATGCGTGTTCATCGTCACCAGCAAGGACAGCGACATTCGGAGCGATAGCGATTTGCAGGAAGCCAAGGGCCGGCTGATCGCGGTGCAGTCCCCCAACAGCGGGGTGGCGGTGAGCTGGGAATACATGACTGTGCTGGAGCCAAAATTCAAGAACACCGCCCCGGCCTTCGTGGATGGCGCCGAGGCGCTGTTGCAGATCAAGAGCAGCGGCAAGGCCAGCAAGATTCAGGCGGCGATGGTGGTGCAGAAACCGATGGCCAAATCCACCGAGATGCAGGTGGTGTTGGAAAATCCAAAGGATTTCAGGCTGGTGCCGGTCAAGGACTGGGATCTGAACGATAAATTGTCGGACGGCAGCGCGGTATATACTTTCGAAAACGTGACCGTGGCTGAGAAGAAATGGGGATTCGACACGACGGTGGACACCATTTGCACTCGTGGGCTGATGCTGGCCAACAAGACCAAGCTGACCGCCGACCAGCGCACCCGGCTGTCCAAGGTGATGTTATTGGCCGCCAGTCGGGTGGTGGGGGATACCGGCAAGTAGGCATGACATCTGGAGAAGGTCATGATCCGATGAGGGTTATCGATGCGCCTTGCCGTGGCGGCGCTGGTTGAATTCTTTTCAACTCTTTCCCGTGGCACCGTTTTTCCGGAGGACTTCCCATGAGCGATAAATCCAAGCCGAATACCGATCTGGCCGCCATCATCAAATCCCTGAAGGGTTACCTGCTGGAAAAGGGCAACCGCCTTGAGCGCGGTCCGGCCTACGAGAGCCAGGGTAAGACTCCGGCCAGCGTGGCCGAGACGGCGCGGCAGTATGAAGGGAGGGGCTACACCCAGTACCTGCGGGTCGGCACCCCGCCGGTCTACGCGATGCTGGGGCGCGGCCACCAGGAGGTGCATATCTTCCAGCCGCAAGACCCACAAGTTCGGGAATGGCTGGAGGATGACCAGAAGGCGTTGAACGATCCGACCGTGCGCGCGCACCTGCTGCAGGGCGCTAATCTGAGCGAGGGCGAGCTGCCGGCCGGCCGCAAGCCGCAAGTCTTCCGCATCACCGAAATGGACGGTGTGTTCGTCATCACCAACGAGGATGCCCCACCTGGACGGCGGTGAGGAGCGCTGGGCGAGGATCGGACCGGGCGGGATTTACCGCTGGGATAGCCCTCCCGCCCCAGGTGGTAGCTGTCATCGAACGACGAGCCCCGGGGTCCGGCGAATGCAATTCCCCGCACGGGGAACAGCTCGGCCCCGAGTCGATGCGCCCGTTGTTCCCGACCGGCTTCGGCATGGCCGTGAAGGGCAACCCGTTGGGGCATAAGCGCCAACTTACGGGATAAGGTATTGAAGAAGCTGTAAAAGAATGGCAGGCTCAAGGTTCACACACCTGATTCGCCATCGGAGGACCGATCACGATGAGCCTGCCATTTGGAAATCCTGATACGACATTTGAAAGTTTCTTGCAAGAGTTGCCGGCGGAGTATCGGGAACTGGCGATTGAGTTCAAGACGTTTACCCGGTCGCGCAAGATCAAGACCCCCGCCCAGTTGATGCAAGTGGTGATGAGCTACTGCGGGCTG
>WBZP01006701.1_pt1 | contig 11327 bp, 5 predicted proteins | sample 5204301 | NCBI WGS metagenome assembly WBZP01 (sample SAMN12412401, study PRJNA552823) | activated sludge metagenome | isolation source: activated sludge from nitrification reactor of wastewater treatment plant... | place: USA: Pennsylvania | collected 2017
ACATCTCGCCCTCGGCGAGCGCGAAGTCGGGGACCGTGAAGACCGAGTCGTCGATCGTGCCGCCGCTCGGCACGACGTCGAAGGTGTAGGTGCCGACCGGGAGCTCGACGTAGGGCGTGCCCTGCTTGAACTCGAAGGTCACGCCGGTCGGGGCGCCGTCGGCATAGATGTCGACGCCCGTGTTCTCGTCGTTGGGGAACACACCGAGGTGCATGAGCCGAACCATCGCGGTCGCGGGCTCGCCCGTCGTGCCCGTATCACTCGGGTCGGTCGTGCCCGTGTCGCTCGGATCGGTCGTGCCCGTGTCGCTCGGATCGGTCGTACCCGTATCGCTCGGGTCGGTCGTACCCGTGTCGGTCGCGTCGGTCGTACCCGTGTCGCCAACCTCTTCATTGCCGCCGTCGTCGCTCGGACACGCGGACAGAGAAAGGGTGAGGCCAAGGAGAGCAAAGGGCGTCTTCAGGTTCTTCATCATGCAGGTGCTTCCTTCGTCGAAGAAGGTTTGTGCACCCTTGGTAGATGCTCTCGGGCCGCTATCAAGCCGAGAAGCGAAATTCAATCAATTTTGGCTGCTGCTTGTCGATGGCTTGCAGAGAGTCGGTAAAACGAGAAGGCGCGTTGAACGCATCGGCTGCGCGCCGCAGAATCAACCGAGCAGATCGCTGGCCGACCAGCGACGCACGCCCGGGATCGAGTCGATCGAACCTTCGCGCAGCGCCTCGGCCAGCCACGCGCGTGCGAGGCGAGGCGTCGTGTCGACGCTGCGACGCTCGGCCAACGACGTGGCCGCCTCGACGATGACCTCGCTCGCGGCCGGCCCGGCGTCGGCGTGCTCGTGCATGCGCAGCCAGGGCAGCAGACGATCGATCAGCGCGGCGACGTCGTCCTCGTCGAGGACCTTGCGCAGCAGCGCGGGCACGGCACGCACCACCACGGCGCCCTCGCCAAAGCCCTCGAGCTCGACCCCGAGCTCGAGCAACCGCTCGCGCGAGCGCAGCAAGAGCGCGTGCTCGTCGGCGCGCCGCCGCACGACGACCGGCTCGAGCAGGCCCTGCGCGGGGATGCGGCGATCGGGCAGCGCGGCCAGCTCGCGCAGCAGACGGGTCCGCACGAGGTGGGCGCGGAGACGGCGGAGATCGACGACGAGCAAGGCCCCGCGATCTTCGAAGAGCGCGACCGGACCCGGCAGCTGGCCGATCAGCGCGGGCCCCTGCTCGAGCGGCGCGGCTTCGGGCTCGTTGCGCGGCGGTGGCTCGTCGTCGCGGGCCTCGTCGTCGAGCGGCGCGCGGCTCGGCCAGCTGCGTCGCTCGCCCAGCGACGCGCGCAGGGCCTCGGCCTCGCTGCGCAGCTGCTGCTTGTCGCTCGCGTAGTCGCGCCCGAGCGCGCGCGTGCCGAGTCGATAGCCGACACCGCCACCACCACCTTCGCCGGCATGGCTGCCGCGCGTGCGCTCGGGCGGGATGGCGTAGGGCGCCCAGCTCGACAGCGCCGCGCTCGTCGAGGGCCGCGCGCTCGCCCACGCGGGCGCTGCAGCGTCCGCTTGATCCCCCGCGTCGCTCGGCTCGACCGCCTGCCTGCGCCACCACGCCGCATCCGCGAGGCCCTCGGCGACCAGCTCGCGCACGCTCGCAAACAGCTGCTGGGCGTCGGCGAAGCGGACCTCGGACTTCTGCGGGTGCACGTTGACGTCGACGCTGCCTGGTGGCGGCTCGACGAAGAGCACCGCCGCCGGATGCAGGTCGGCCGCGAGCGCGTCGCCATAGGCTTGGCGCAGCAGCTGGCCGAGCGTGCGATCGCGAACGACCCGCCGCCGCACGACCACGAAGCCGGCCACGCGCTGGCGCTGCGCCTGCTCGGGCGGCGCAAAGTAGCCCTGCACCTGCACGCCGGCGCGCTCGCCCGCGAACGCGTGCAGGGGCCCGCTCGCGCCTGCGCGCGCGAGCACCTGTGCGACGCGGGTCGCTGCATCCGCGGCCGGCAGCGCGAGCAGCTCGCGGGCGCCGTGGCGAACGACGACGTGGACCTGCGGATGCACGAGCGCGACGCGGATGACCGCGTCGATGCAGTGCCCGATCTCGGTCGCCTCGCTGCGCAGGAACTTGCGGCGCGCGGGCACGTTGGCGAAGAGCTGCGCGATCTCGACCTGCGTGCCGAAGGGCATGCCGATCGGCTCGAGCGTGGGCGCCTGGCCCGGCAGCGCGCGCGCGCGTCGGCCCGCCAAGGCGCCGGCCATGCGGCTGCGCAGGTCGACGCGCGCGACCGCGGCGATGCTGGCCAGCGCCTCGCCACGAAACCCGAGCGTGTGGATCTCGATCAGCTGCGTGGGCGTGCGCAGCTTCGAGGTCGCGTGGCGGGTCAGCGCGAGCACGAGGTCGTCGGGGTGGATGCCGCGTCCGTCGTCGATCACGCGGATGCTCTCGCGTCCACCTTGCTCGAGCTCGACCTCGACGCGCGTGGCCCCGGCGTCGATTGCATTGTCGAGCAGTTCCTTGACGATCGAGGCGGGGCGCTCGACGACCTCGCCGGCGGCGATCTGGTCGGCGAGCGCGGCGGGCAGCACCGCAATGCGCGCGTCGTCGGGCACGGGGCCCGACGGTAGCCTACTTCTCGAACAGGCTCGACACGCGGTCGAGGAAGGGCGCGCGCTGGTCGGGGTCGATCCACACGTCGACCACGAAGGGCAGCTTGGCCGCGAGCGCGCGGTCGAGCGCCAGCTCGAGCTCGAGCTCGCTGGCGACCGTCACGCCGTCGGCCCCCATCGCGCGAGCGATCGCCACGAAGTCGGTGAAGGGAATCGCGGTCTCGACCGGCTGATAACCGGCGTGGCGGGTGCCGTGATCGATCATGCCGTACTGCGAGTCGTTGAGCACGATCCACACGGCCGGGATGCGATACTGCACCGCCGTGCTGATCTCGCTGTTCATCAGCATGGCCCCGTCGCCACCGATCGCGACGGCCTTGCGCTCGGGCTGCGCGAGCGCGGCACCGATCACGCCGGTCACCGCGTGGCCCATCGAGCCGAAGCCCGTCGACACGCGATAGCGACCGGGCTCGTCGAACTGCAGATAGTGGTTGCCCCACGCGAACGAGTTGCCGGCCTCGGTGATGACCGTCGCGCCGCGATCGACGAGGCGCCGCTGGATGGCCTGCATGAGCAGCTGCGGACGCACGGGCCGCCCCTCGCGCGGCAGCAAGGTCGGCGGCGCCACGTAGCCGTGGCCGGGCATCATCGCCGGCTCGTCGGCGGGCAGGCGCGCGAGCAGACCCTCGACGAGCGCCGCGATCTCGGCCTGCACGCCGAGCGTCGGCGCGTTCGAGAACGCGACGCCGGTCCGCTCGGGATCGATGTCGACGTGGATGAAGCCCTGCGGCGGGACCAGCTTGGCGTCCCAGAAGCTGGTGAACTCGCCGAGCCGCGTGCCGAGCACGAGGATCTGCTCGGGCCGATGCTCGGCCAGCCACTCCTTGACGTGGTGGTGACCGGCGAAGCCCGTCACGCCGATGAAGTGCGGGTGGCTCTCCGGGAACACGCCCTTGCCACGCGGCGAGCACATGACCGCCGCGCCGAGCCGCTCGGACAGCTCGCGAATCTGCTCGCTGGCCCCGCGCGCCCCGAAGCCGACCCAGATCGCCGTGGTGTGCTCGCGCAGGCGCTCCGCGACCTCGTCGACCAGCAGCGGGTCGCAGCCCATCCCGCGCACGCGACCCCGATCGACGCGGCGATCGATCGTGAAGGTCTCGCGCTGCACGTCGGTCGGCACGCTGATGTGCGCGACGAAGCCGGCCGGATTGGCGAGGCCACGACGCAGACGCGCGGCGACCTGCTCGAGCATGCTCGGCGTCGTCACCGACTCGACGTAGTGGAAGAGCGGGCCCGCGGTGAAGATGCCGCCGGGCAGCGTGTGCTGGTTGGTCTCTTGAAAGGCGTGGCGACCGCTCTGGCGCGACGAGGTCGCGGCCGACACGAACACGACCTTGGCGCCTTCCCAGCGCGCCGCCATCAGACCGGTCAGCGCGTTGGTGATGCCGGGCCCGGTCGTGGTGAACACCAAGGTCGGACGCCCACTCGCCAGCGAGTCCTCGGCAGCCGCAAACGCGGCGCCCGACTCGTGGCGACAATGCAGGGTCCGGATGGCGGAGCGCTCGAGCGCGTCGGCGATCGGGACCAGCGCCCCGCCACCGATCCCGTAGGCGCGCTCGATGCCGAGTTCGGCGAGCAGCTCGATCAGGGCCGCGGCGACCGAGACGTGCTCGACCTCCGCACGCCCGAGCGCGTCGCCCTCGAGCGCGTCGAGCGGCCCCGTCTCCATCCGCTCGCGTCCGACCGGCACGTCCTCGTCGTGCTCGGCGTGTCCGCCCTCGATGCTCCGCAAGGTCCAGGCTCGTTGGTTCACTGCGATATTGTCGACAGCCATGTCGATGCCCCTCCCGTTCGCTCTCTGGGTGGATCCACTCTCTCGCGACGGGTAGTCGCTCGAGCCGGTCCCGCCGATCCGTCGGCCTACCGAGAGCACGATTCGAATCCAATCGAATCACCTACGATGTACCTTCGACCACCGAGTCGATCAAGAGGAATTTCGATGGTGCTGAAATCCACAATGGCCGCGCGGTGGCGCAGCCAGAGCGACACAAGCGACTTGAATCACGGGCTTCTCGCAACATCGACTATCTGCACCGTATGTATGATTACGTGTTTCCAATCCATCAATATTCCGATAAATGGCTCATATACATTCTAATCAATGTTCAGAGGCATCGGGGCGTTCTCGACCCCGGCTGTCGGGCCTGCTACTGCCGCTCTCGCCATCTCTGCTTTACATCCTGGCCCTTCGATCAATCACATGGCCGAGAGATCAGGCCAGCGCTCAAAACGCAGCACTGTAACGCACTCCCGGAATTCCAGTGAGGCTGGAACAAGCTTGTAGATTCGATTACCAATATTATCTCGATTGAACTATCGATACTCGCCTCCAAACGTGTGGCAATCCACCCCATGGACACCCGCGAATGTCGACGGTCGATATTCGCGACGGTGCCACGATTCGCCGTGGCCAGGTGCCTCAGGTGGCCCGCAAGACCCGGCCAAAGCCTCGCTCGTGGCCGAGCCTGGGCTCGAGGTGACCCTCGAGCCACGCGCGACGACCAGCGACCAGCACGTGGCGAAGGGCCCCGTCGTTGCGACGGACCAAGCGCTCGTGGGCGCCGAAGCGGTCCCAGGGTGCGTCGCCCTTCGCCTCCGGTTCGGGCCCGACCCCCGCCTCGGACATCGGTCGCTCGACCATCTGCTCGAGCGCCCCATCGAGCGCTCGGGGGTCGACGACGACGATGTCGGCGCGGGCACCCACCTCGATCCGACCGGCGTCGAGACCGAGCCACTGCGCGATCTCACCGGTCAAGCGCCAGACGGCCCGCTCGAGCGGCATGATCGGGGCGCCGCGCCGCTCGGCCTCGACCACACGCGCGAGCAGGCGCAGCGGGAAGTTGTAGTAGGCCATGTTGCGAAGGTGGGCGCCGGCGTCCGAGAACCCGACCAAAATGTCGGGATGCTGCATGATCCACGCGAGCTGGTCGGGGCGATCGTTGGCGACGATCGTCTGCCAGCGCAGCGCGGTCCCGTGCTCGGCCACGAGATCCAGCAGCACGTCGATGGCATCGGCGCCGCGCTCGGCCGCGATCTCGGCGAAGGACTTGCCGACCACGCTCGCGTCGGGGCACGCGAGCACACGCGTGCGTGCGAGGTTGCGGTGATACGCCCGCCCGCGTAGCCGATCGCCCCAGTCACGCCGAAAGCGGCGCCGGTAGGCAGCGTCGCGCAGCAGGGCGGCACGCGCCGCGGGATCCTGCACGTGCAGCGCCGCGGTCCCGGCCCCGAACTCCTCGAACACAGGGACCTCGATGCCGTCGACCCACATGTCGAAGGGGTTGGGCAGCGCCTGGAAGCGCAGGTCGCCTCGCAGCACGCGGTTGGTCAGGCGACTGAGCAGCCCGACGATGCGATGGATGCCGCGCGCGGCCGGGGGATCCATCATCGCGATCAGCGTGGTCTTGAGCGCCCGCCGTGCGATGCCGGTGCTGAGCAGCGCGAAGAGCAGCACGTTGAGCTTGGTCGACACGTTCGGCACGCCCTGCAGCACGCGACCACGACGCCGCAGCGGCTCGGCCAGCGCCCGGTACTCGGACCAATGCGCGAACACGGAGGGCGTCGGACGGCTGCGGTACTCGTCGCCATCCATCTTGTCCCAGGGCAGCGTGTTGATCGACAGCCCGAGGTAGCCGGCGTCGAGCGCCTCCTCGACGTAGCCGCGCATGCGCTCGAGCTCGTCGCGAGTCGGACGCACGCGCGCGTCGAGGCTGCGCCCGAGCCCCATCGTCGCCGCACGGATCGCCGAGTGCCCGAGCAGCACGGCCGCGTTGGGCCCGAGCGGCAGACGCTCGAGGTGCTCGACGTAGCTGCGCGGCCCGTCCCAGTCCTTGCGCTGCTCGAGCAGCGGCTTGACGACGCTGCGCGGGATGCCTTCGACGCGACAGAACATGTCGGCGAGATCGACGGGGCGACCGAGCGCGAGGCTGAGCCCGCAGCTGCCGAGCACGATCGTCGTCACGCCGTGGCGCAGCGACTCGCCGAGCGCCGGCCACAGCTCGATCTCGGCGTCGTAGTGGGTGTGTAGATCGATGAAGCCCGGCATCACCCAGCAGCCGCGCGCGTCGAGCTGCTCGTGCGCGTCACCGACCTCCGTACCGGGTGCGAGCAGCTCGACGACCGCGTCGCCGCGTACGAGCACGTCGAGCTCGCGCGCGGGCCCGCCCTGCCCGTCGAACACCGTCCCGCCGCGCAAGATCGTGGCCCTGTCCATGCCGCGAGGCTAACAGAATGCACGCCGGGCCGCGCCACGGCTGCTATCGTCGGCGGCCATGCGAAGGCCGCCGTCGTGCGCTCGAGCGCTGTCTTGCTTCGTGCTGCTCGGCGCGATCGCCTGCGAGCGCGCGCGCGAGCCGAGCGTCGTGGTGCACGAGCTGGTCGTCATCGATGCCGGGAGCAGCGGCACGCGTGCCCGCGTGTTTCGCTTCGAGCCCGGCCGGCCGGACACGCTCGTCGGGCTCGGTCGCACCTGCGAGAACGATCTGCCGCTCGCGCACGACATCTCGGGCGTGCTCGCCAGCCACGCGTGCGCGCTCGAGCTGCTCGCCGACGCGAGCACGCCGGTGCGCATCTATGCGACGGGCGGCATGCGCTCGCTGGCGGAGCGCGACCCCGTTGCGGCCGCGCAGCGCCACGCCGAGGTCGTCGCGGCGCTGCACGAGCGCGGCGTGCTCGACGTCGAGTCGCGCACGATCAGCGGCAGCGACGAAGCGTTCTACGAGTGGCTCGGCGTCAACCACCAAGAGGGCCGCCTCGACGGCGGCGAGACGGTCACTATGCTCGAGTTCGGTGGCGCGTCCGTGCAGGTCGCGTTCGAGGTCGGGCCCGAACTCGCGCTCGTGCTCGGACCCGACGAGCTGCGCGAGCTCGACGTCGGCGCGGGCGAGGCGGCGGCACGCCGCGTGTTCGTGCGCAGCTACCTGCACTGCGGCATGAACGAGGCCCGCGAGGCGCTCGCCGGCGCGAGCTGCTTCTCGCCCGGCTGCGCGGATGCGCCGAGCTGCGCGGCCATGCAGCCGGCCACGCTCACGCAGCCCGACGCTGGAGCCCCACCGGGCGGCGGGGATGCATCGAGCTGCCGCACGACGATCGGCGAGAGCCTCGCGCACGAGGGCTCGAGCTGCGTGGCGCTGCAACGCTTGCCGCCGAGCCTGCCGCGCGATCGTCCGGTTCGCCTGATCTCCCGCCTCGCCGACACCTTCGTCGCGCTCGGCGTGGTCGACGACACCCACGTCGATCTGCGTGCCGCTCTCGTGGCCGCGCAGCGGGTATGCACGACGCCCTGGTCGGAGGGCGCCGATCCAGCCCTCTGCTTCGCCGCCAACCATGCGCTGGTCGTGCTCGCGGCGTGGGGCATCGGCGCCAGCGATGATCGCGTGACCGTCACGCCCATCGATCACTCCTGGACTTGGGGGGTCGCCCGCGAGCGAGCCGAGCGGCAGGGATGAATTTTTGCAGTCGCGCTGTCGGGCGAGCGGCACGACGACCGACCTGATCGAAGCGAGATCGAGACACGCGAGCCGGCAAGTCGAGGGCATCGCGCCGCGTCCGGCCGTCTATACTCGCGCGTCGGATGTCGACGGCCGAGTCGCGCGAGATCGAGATGCAGGGCGAGGGCGAGCGGCCCTCGGTCGCCGGCGATCTCACCGTGTTCGGCGACGAGGCCGAGGGCAGCGCGCCGCTGCTCGACGTCGGGACGACGATCAACCGCTACACGGTGCTCGAGGTGCTCGGCACCGGCGGCATCGGGGTCGTCTATGCCGCCTACGATCCCGATCTCGATCGTAAGGTCGCGCTCAAGTTGCTGCGGCCCGGTCCGCGCTCGACCCCCCGCTTCGAACGTCGTCGCGCGCGGCTCGTTCGCGAGGCCCAGGCGCTCGCTCGCCTCTCGCATCCCAACGTCGTGCCGGTCTACGACGTCGGTGTCTACGAAGACCGCGTGTTCGTCGCGATGGAGCACGTCGAGGGCTCGACGATGCGTCGCTGGCTGCGCGAGCGCCCGCGCATCGCCGTCGAGATCCTCGACAAGTACATGCAGGCCGGCCGCGGGCTCGCGGCCGCGCACGCGGCCGACATCGTGCACCGCGACTTCAAGCCCGACAACGTGCTGGTCGGCCAAGATGGTCGCGTGCGCGTGCTCGACTTCGGGCTCGCGACGCCGGCCCTCGACGCGAGCAGCAGCGGGCGCCTGCCGATCACCGACGCGCTGACCCGCTCGCCGCGTCCGCGCGACTCGACGCAGCGACTCGGGCTGCTCGACGATCCGATCACCTCGCACGGTCAGGTCATGGGCACGCCGGCCTACATGGCGCCCGAGCAAGCGCGCGGCGAGCCACCGGATGCTCGCGCCGACCAGTACAGCTTCTGCGTGTCGCTGTGGGAGGCGATCAGCGGCGAGCGGCCCAAGCCGCGCGAGGGCAGCACCGAGGCGATCGCCCTGCGCAAGCGCGAGGGCATGATCGACGTCCCGCGCCACGTCATGCGTGCGCTCGAGCGCGGGCTCAGCCCCGATCCGAGCGAACGCTTCCCCGACATGACCAGCCTGCTCGACGCGCTCGAGCGGCCGCCTCGCGATCTTCGCCGGCTGTCGACGCTCGCGCTCGCGCTCGGCTTCGTCGGCGTGCTCGCGTTCGCGCTCGTGCGCGAGCAGGCGAACGCGAGCTCGCCTTGCAGCGGCGCCGAGCAGGCGCTCGTCGGCGTGTGGGACGATCCGGTTCGCATCAAGCTGCGCGAGCACCTCGACCGCGGCGTGCAGGGCAACCACGACTGGCAGGCCGTCGAGCGCCAGCTCGACCGCTGGGCGAAGCGCTGGACGAGCGCGCGCGAGGACGCCTGCAAGGCCACGCACGAGCGCTCCGAGCAGTCGAGCGAGCTGCTCGATCAGCGCATGGCCTGCCTCGATCGCCAGGCGCTCGAGATCGCGACGCTGACCGAGTCGCTCGCGGCCCCCTTCGATCGCCATCACACGCTCGCGGCCCGCCTCGAGCAGGCGCTCGAGGCCGCGTTCGAACTGCCCGACCCGAGCGCCTGCGAGGCCGCGCGCCTGCTCGCCGACGAGCGGGAGGGCGAGGCGGAGGACGAGCGGCTCGACGACGCGCGTGCTCAACTGGCGCGCGCCCGCGGCCTCGCCCACGCCGAGCAGCTCGACGAGGCGCTCGCGCTGGCCGAGTCGGTCGCCGCCCAGGCCGCGACCGACGAGCAGCCCGCGCTGCACGGCGAGGCCAGCCTCGTGATCGGCACGCTGCAGCTGCGTCGCGGCGAGCGGGAGGCCGCATCCGCGAGCCTGCGCAAGGCCGTGTTCGAAGGCCAGGCCGCCGGCCGCGATCAGATCATCGTCGAGGCCTGCATCGGGCTCGTCGACCTCCTGATCGAGCTCGGCGAGGTCGAGCGCGCGGCCGACTGGGTCGCGCTGGCCGAGGCCTCGCTGACGCGCCTCGGCGGCGACACGCGGCTCGACGCCGAGCTACACCGCGCCAAGGCGCTCGTCGCCCGCGATCGCAGCGACTTCGCGCTCGCGCTGACCGAGCAACGCGAAGTCCTCCGCCTGCGCGAGCAACTGCTCGGCCCCGATCACGTCGACGTCGCCGACGCGCTGTCGGAGCTCGCGGCCCTGCAGACGCGCGTCAACCACTTCCCCGAGGCACAGCTCAGCATCGACCGCGCGCTTGCGATCTTGAGCCGCGAGCTCGGCGAGCAGCACCCTCGCTACGCGCTCGCGCTCAACCGCCGCGGCTCGCTGCAGCACATCCGCGGCGACGACCGCGGCGCGCTCGAGGCCCACGCGCGCGCGCTCGACATCCTCGCGGCCTCGCGCGGCGAGACCGACCAGGCACTCGCGTGGATCCACAATGACCGCGCGATCGCCTATTACTCGCTGGCCGAGTACGAGCAGGCGCTCGCCGAGCTGCACGAGGCGCGCGAGATCCTGCTCGCGGGTCACGGCGGCGATCATCCCAAGCTCGGCTCGCTGTTGCTCAACATCGGCGCGCTCGAGCACGAGCTCGGACGCGACGACGATGCGCTGGCCAGCCTCGACGCCGCGTCGGCGCTGATCGAGCGCGAGCTCGGCACGCGCCACGCCAGCATGGGCTACGTCCACAACACGCGCGGCGCCGTGTTCTTTGGCCGCGGCGACTACGAGGCCGCGCTGCGCGAGTATCGCGAGGCCCAGACGATCTTCGTGGCCACGATGGGCAAGGACAACCAGATCGTCGGCGTCGCGCTCGGCAACGTCGCCAAGACCTCGCACGCGCTGGCCACGACCGACGCGCAGCGCCGCGAGGCGCTCGAGCTGCAGCGCGAGGCCCTGGCCATCCGCCGCGGCGCGCTCGGGGACGATCACGCCGAGCTCGCCGAGCACTACCTGTGGATTGGCGAGGGCGAGCTCTCGCTCGGCCGCGCCACCGAGGCCGAGTCGGTGCTCGAGCGAGGCTTGGCTGCGAGCGAGTCCGACGCCGGGGCCGACCCCGAGCGGCGCGCCCGACTCCGCCACGCGCTCGCGCGCACGCTGGCCGAGCGAGAGCCCGCGCGCGCACGCGAGCTCGTCCGCGCCGCGCTCGACGATCTCGCGCGCGCAAAGGGGCCGAGCGTGCCTTCGCTCGCCGCCGATCTGCGCGCGTGGCTGCGCGAGCACGGCGGCTGACGGGTGCGCTCGCAATTTGCGAACATCGCGCGGCGCATCCGAGCG
>WBZP01002386.1_pt3 | contig 11324 bp, 14 predicted proteins | sample 5204301 | NCBI WGS metagenome assembly WBZP01 (sample SAMN12412401, study PRJNA552823) | activated sludge metagenome | isolation source: activated sludge from nitrification reactor of wastewater treatment plant... | place: USA: Pennsylvania | collected 2017
GTGGTGAATTAGCTGCAATGGTATTAATTGATTGTGTTGTTAGACAAATTCCGGGTACATTAGGTGACCCGGAATCAGCAAATCAGGACTCGTTTGTGGATGGTTTATTAGACTACCCACACTATACTCGACCTGAGTCGTATCAAGGCGATCATGTACCTGAAATACTGATGTCAGGCAATCATGCACATATAAACCGCTGGCGCTTACAGCAAACCATCGGTAGGACATGGCTCAAGCGACCTGATTTATTTGAGTTAAAATTTGCACACGGCATGACGATAGAAGAAGAGAAACTGTTGGAAGAGTTTAAACAATCCTGTAAATCCAGGTAGAATCAGCAAAATAGGGAAGAAAAGGAAGGAAATATGAACTTAATTGAGCAATTAGAAGCTGAAGAGATAAAACGTCTGAACAAAGACATACCCAATTTCTCCTCCGGGGATACAGTGATTGTTAATGTCAACGTTGTTGAGGGAGACCGCAAGCGTGTACAAGCTTATGAAGGTGTCGTCATCGCCAAGCGCAACCGTGGCCTGAATTCAGCCTTCACAGTACGTAAAATTTCAAGTGGAGAAGGCGTAGAACGTACCTTTCAAACATATTCGCCATTGATAGCGAATATTGAAATTAAACGCCGAGGTGCAGTGCGTCGTGCAAAACTTTATTATCTTAGAAATCTTGCAGGAAAATCCGCTCGTATTCGTGAAAAATTACCGACTCGTGAAAGTAAAAATTTAGCGTCAGCCAAACAGCAAACTTCGACACAAGAAGCTTCTGAAGCTGCTACCTAGCAGAAAAATAAGTCATCCGAAAAACAAAAAACCGTACGCCGTATTGTTAAATCAGTCGTACGGTTTTTTATGCAACACAATGATTTTAATAATCAAACAGAATGAGAAATCAAGTAACAGAACAACCTTGTTATTTATTTGAGTAGATCCAAGACATTCTCCGGCGGTCTACACAATTTAGCTTTGTCACCACGCACTACGATTGGACGCTGCATCAAATCAGGATTCTCCACCATTGCTTTGATGATTTCATCATCCGATGCAGTACTTAAATTACGCGCCGATGGCTCATCCTTGCGCAACACATCATGCACCGACATATTGAGCTTCTGAATCAATTCTCGCAATTTATCAGTCGTTAAAGGTGCTTCATAATAATTAACTGATTCAAATTCCTCACCACTATCTTTTAACAACGATAGTGTTGCTCTACATTTACTGCATGTAGGCTTCTGATAGATAATTATTTTATCACTCATAACACAACACTCTCTGATTTATACCGGTTCAAATCAATTCTTTGATTCAAAGTAAGTACATTTTAATTATTGGCACTTACAACAAGGCAAAAATATATGCTTATTTCACGCCACATTCAGATGAAATGGCTTTATAAGCAGATGATGATCCATTCAGTCCGAAAGTATCCACTGTTTCCGTCCCACGCGCTGATGCGCCCTTGACTACCAGAGAACTTCCACGTTTTATTGCATCCGTTATTTTATTGTCGGTCGACTCATCCGGAGCCCAAGCCGAATCATCCTGAGTAAAAAGACGAAAATTCTGATTATTGACTGTCACTGTCGCTTCACTACCAGGCTTGTACGAATAACCGGCAATATAGCTAAAGACATTTTTACTTTTCTCCGCTGGCCGGTGCGTTACCAAAACAAATACATCGCCTCGTTTTGTGTAATTACCCGAAGTTTTTTTGGGCTGACTCACCATATAGCAAACTTTATTATTGTTCTCCACAAACATATAGGCCGCCCAGTCACCATGTTCGCCAATCAATTTTGGCTCGGTAGCCTGAGCTGAGTTACACAACATAAGAATAGCGCTAGAAATTATTAATTGTTTAAATTTGAGCTTCATTTCGGAAACCTTCAGAATTAGGGGTACGGCATTATTACTCTACAGTGCTCTTACGACCTACAGTCACAATTAACAGCCCTCCATTTTGTAAATATAAAAACCGCTCTTGTTAATCTCATCGATGACATTTTCCGGAGCGCCTTGACTATGACAGAAACTACATTCCTTACTCGTCACGATTGCGTCACTTTCACCAATAGAAGTCAGCCATTGTTTTGCATATTCAACAGCTTTCTGATCATCTTTCACCGCGGTAAAAACATCAAAGTGCATCGTATGCCCATCTTTAGCTTTAACATAAGTATCATAAACATGAATTTGCATAATATTTCCTTAGAAAATCAATCATAACCAATAACACGCTCGTCACAGCAAGTTATTTTACAAATCAGATGTAACTATACCAATTAATCAATTGTACCGCCATGAGAATCACATAGCCCATCATGCTTCCGGCAACTGAATATGCTTTGTCTAGCGCGACTTAGCGCTATTTTTTTCTAGCGACAATCACGCCATCACGAACTGGGTTAATAAATGCATCGAATTCTGAATCATTAAAAATCAGTCGATTATGTTCCACAATTGCTTCCGTTGAACCTAATACCGCATCAATATAGTTCTCCATAGCAACACGGCCATGCCACAAGGCATTATCAGCAATATAAAGCCCCCCTGAACGAATGCGATTTCTGGCCATTTGCCAAATCTCCGGATAAGCATCTTTATCTACATCGTTATAACAAATATCAAACAAGCCATCCGTTTGCGCAAAAACATCCTGTGCCAGGCCTACACGAAATTCTGTGCGCTGCCATAAATCAACCGCAGCAAGATATTTCTCCGCACGTTCGCGATTTGCTGCATCAGCATCACTGCACATGACACATCCATCAGCACCGACCGCCTTAGCGAACCAGTACGCCGAATAACCAAAACCACTGCCAAATTCAAATACCCGCTTTGCGTTAATCATTTTGGCCTGAGTTTCAAGAAAAATACCGACCAAGCGATTAACAATCGGAAAATCTCTCAGTCGTGCAAATTCTTCCATCTCGATGAGAACAGGATGATCAGTATGCGTTAACAAGCTGCGCATATAGTCTTCAATGACCGGAGATTGAATACCATCACTCATACCTTCTCTCTATCAATAAATAGCAAATCAAAGCGGAATTATTCACTTTGTAGCCATCAATACACATTCTTCACCTGAGTTTTTATCTGCCCGAAAAACCCAACTGGCCGCAATTTGGAACCAGAATCCTCGCAAAATATCGCGAATCGTCACTAACCTATGCCCATCTTTAGTTGTTACTTTCTTCGATGATAAGCTGTTTTGACCAATGCCATCCGCACCGACAGGCGTCGTCCAACAATGTTGATGGCTAAAGCCCGCTTGTTGTGAAATTTGCATCAATGTTGCGCAGGTAAATAAATGCAGATGCCTCGGCGGCTCAAGGCCACGCCAGACTGCACCAAATTTACGGTGACCATAGCTTGCAGTGTTGGGAGTCAGCAATACCAATAAGCCATTCTTTTTCAGAATACGATTGCAAACGGTTAATAAGGCAACGGGGGCATGCACATGCTCAATCACATGACTCATAACCACCACATCATATTCTGCGGTTATTTCCATCGTCTCAAGCGGCCCCGTATGCACGTCAATGCCTCTGGTTTTGCGCACATATTCGGAAGCAATCGGATCAATCTCCTGCCCCGTAACTTCCCAGCCCAATGCCTGCAGCCGCGTTAATCGTTTGCCATTACCGCAACCCACTTCCAGCAATCGGCCTGGCGGCATCTTATCCAGATACATACATTTGTAACGCCGGCGCTCAGCACGCAAACCCAGCATCATAATACTCAGTGTATGCAGGATGGCGCGGACCACACGTGCCGATCGCGTTTGTTGCGCATCACTTGCTTGACCGTGTGTATAGTAACGCTGATAAGCTTTACCAATTTCACTGGGCGTTGGTCTTGGATCCAACCAGACAAGACCACACTTAGGGTCAGAGCACTTCTTTAAAGTCCATTCACCGGGTGAACCAAAAAGATAGTCCACCAAATTGCGATAAAGTAACTCGCCCTGTCTGCCACATAAATAGCAAACCGGCTTAGTTTCCGTACCAATTTGATCAGATTGCACCGTATCCTTGTTCACATCCGATAAATCTTGCATGACTACTCCACGCTTTATTAATCCGCAATCAGTTTAAAACACCACAAATAATTAACACAACCTTCTTTGCCAACTGACAGCAACTGCAGTGATCATCAGTAATAAAATCTGAGCCTTGCTAAAAATAATAAACGCATCCGTCAGTCCTGCCACAAAAATATAACTCAATAAACCAGCCCCCAGTATGCTTAACTGATTTTCCTTGAATATTTGATACCAACCCCGGAATAGCAGTAGCAAAGCCATTAGACCCAGGATGCCGATATGCATCGCAATTTCAATCCAATCATTATGATAGTGGGAGGTTTCCTGAAACTGCGGCAGGTTTTGGTAAATACCATTCTTGTAGGTCAGAATCGTGCGCTCAAAATAACGCTCAGGCACCCCGGTTCCATGACCCAATAATGGGCGCTCAATAATGCCATGTACGCCCACATCCCACATAGCCAGCCGATATCCCAAACTGGAGCTGTAGTTACCTTGTTGTAACAACTCGATATCATTTTTTACCTGAGACCATCTATCCTGAAAAACCGGACTGTTAGCAGCAAAAATCGCAGCGATCAAAAACACAGCTGCAGCAATGCCCATGAATTTCTTAATATCCACTTGATAGCGCAAGAAAAATAAACACAGCATAGCAACCAGCGTTGCAACCAGAAGCACTCTACCGCCTTGATGAAATTGCATCCACAATAATGCAAGCGCAACAATCCACAATATTATTTTCAGCGCCATTGATTGCTTCAAACTCGCCAGATAAGTGACCACTACGACACCTATCCCAAGCATCGCTGAGAAACTCAGGTAAGACATTCCCAGGGCTGGTACACCCTGCTCCCCCTTAACCAGCCAGTAATAAAGGCCCAGCGCTAAAACACCCAGATAGCCCAGCACAAGCGCGCCTATCACCCACGGCAGACGCGCTTTATTCAGAAGCGCGTAGAAAGGAATAAAAATCAGCAGAATAAAGTACTTCAACCACTTCATCCTGCCATCATCGGGTAACTCACCCCATAACAACCCTAGCAGCAGCAACGCACATAGCAGAAGAATGGCTTGTACAAATGGTTCTTTGATGACCTGATCAAATCGGTATAAGCCGCCATCCATCAACCAGGCTATGCCTAACAATGGAAAAGAAATAAAATTCAAACCGCCACGCCAGAATCCCACGCAGATAAAAATCAGCGACAATCTGATAAACAACTCGCGCCATGTCATATTAGTTTGTATGAAATCAATCGGTTGATATTTTTACTTCGCTGCTAACACTGCTAAATTGGACACTTATTCCGGATGTCGTTTGGAAATATCTTGCCTGGATACAGACTCGATTGATCCATCTTTCTGAGAATCTGAGCGTCGTGCTGCTAATTCAAACTGTCTTTTTTCCATTTTCATATCATCCAGTTTACGCATATGGACAAACAGTGCTAATAACATGCGTAGCACGATTGAAACGCCCGGCAGAATCCACACCGCAGCAATGCGTTTATCCTCGCGTGACCAACCGCGCAGCATCAATTTCATGATTATTCTGAAACTTGCCGCGCTGTTGCGCATCTGCAGGCAAGATAACTGAGGTAATGGCACGGGCGTCAGCCAATGAATACCGCCGCCTTGCCGCAACACATGTTCGATCGAATCAGCGAGCTGAGCCGGCAAATCGGTCAGCGTATAGTGCCCTGACACCAGCAGGATATTTTGGCGCGCTTCCGGATAACGCGATAGGTACAAGTCACGATTACGCTGCGCCAATAACCGGTAGGTTTGTCCGCGCCCGAATGATGCGCCGCCCGCATGACGGATATGAGCGTCCGGATGCACACCCATGTGCCACCCTTGTTGATCCAGCCGGCGTCCCAAATCCGTGTCCTCAAAATAGCCCCGACCAAATTGTGCGTCAAATCCACCCAGCGCAACAAATAGATTGCGTCGGATTAAAAAAGCGTAGCCTTGAAAGCGATAGGTAGCAATATATCCACCAGGCCGCCGCACGTAACGTTCAAGACGATGCTTGGCAAAATTGTCAACGGCAGGACTGATCACTGCTAATTGCGGATCAGCCGCAAAAGCCTCGCACAATATTGGCAAGAAATTTTCATGAATCTCTGTGTCTGAATTGAGTACCAATACCAGGTCAGCATCAGAGCGCGCAATCGCTTCATTGACCGATTTGCCGTACCCTTGATTTTCAGGCGCGTGATGAATATGCAACTGCCGGTAAGACAAGCCATCGAGCATTGCGCCGGTTTCAGCGCCTGATGCGTCATCCTGAACGTAAATAGTCCTGATCGACTGACCAAGATAGGTTACAACTGAATCAATGCAACGCTTGGTCAACGCCGACGCATTATAAACCGGGATAATGACATCAACAGACGGTGCAACGGACTCATTCATACGAATTTAGGCCCTTTCAAATATCAGGTACGCCTCTCCCCAGTTTCTGGTCGATCTTTGTTTAACCTTAAGACCTGCCTGTTCCATTAAAGCAATCGCTGTATTCTGTTCCTCGTCAGTGCCCAGCTCAATGATAACCGACCGCAATGCGGGATGTGCAAATACCGATTTGGCACCGTTCAGAATAGAGATTTCTATGCCATCGACATCGATTTTCATATAATTCGGATAAGGAAATCCCCACTTGCCGCACAAATCATCCAGTGTAACGCCAAACATCCCCTGGACATGCGTCGCTGATATTTTCATATTCTCAATGTCTTCATGCCCGAATTGCGACCGGTTCCCGCCAGGGATAAATTTGGGGATATACAATTTGGAAAATTCACTTTGGCCCGACACTGCAACGCAGTACGATAAAATATTTTCTCCCAGGTTATTAAAAATAATATTTTTGTTGAGCGCATAGTAGTTGTTGCTTTGCGGCTCAAACGCATACACCTGGATTTTGTCGCCATATTTTTTGGCTGGATATAAGGAATATTGGCCGATATTGGCACCAATATCAAAATAACATGAGCCCGGTTCAAAACTGTCCAGCCAATCCAGCGTATCCGGCTCTTTAATCGAATAGGTTCTTGCCCGTTGAAGGGTGCGCAAGTGATCGACTGAAATTAAAATTCGCTGATCTCTAACCTGTATATCCGCATACCCGCCTTTCAGCTTATACGCTGCCACAACCAACTCATTGAATATGTCTTTCGCTGACATCATGATCACTTTAAAAGTTATATGGATTAAGCCTTGGTTTTATAAGGCAAGCATGGAAGTCGCTCAACACGCTGATTGCTCAAGCAGCGCGACATAACGAGGCAACACGTCCGCATCCGGAAAATCCAGCATTTCCTTCAAGAAATGCTGCCGATGCTCTTCAACATAAAAAGCATCGCAACCATGGGCTAAAAAACCATTAATTTTCTCATACACATCATCGCGGCATTTCAATTCCGTTTCCGGCATGTAATAAGCCACAGCTGAGCGAGCGGCGATTAAATAATCAGCGGCCAACACCGGTTTTTTTGCTCTGACAGCTTCAAAAACTACCGAAGTTGCCAAATCAATAATGACATCGGACCAATTCATCAAATGAACCGAATGCGCATCATCGCCGGCAATGCGCACATTGGGCAATTGCTTGATCGTGCTGTCCTTCGTCAGCGACTGCTTCCAACCGCTGCGCGTATGCGGCTTGATGATCAATTCCACGCCGGGAAACTCAGCGATCATATGCACCACTTCACTCACTTCTTCCCAGAATGTCGTGAAGTTGGCTTTTCTCAGGAACATCACAATCTTAAGCCGGCTATCCGAACGGACTAACGGCGAAGGCGGCATCAACCCGGAAAGTATTTTCAACCACTCTTCACAGTACCGTGGCGAGCCTAAAACAGCCAGCTGGTCTGCCGTCATAAATGGACGAAAACGTATGGCGCATAGCTGGTTGGGCACCACCACCTTATCGAATATCGTGGCTGCCGAGAATGTAACATCGGGCTCCACGCGCCTTTCACCGCGACGAATCAATTGGCTGGCGTGCGGACTATCGCCATGCGGCAAGGATACGGCACCCAATCCTCGGCTTTTTGCCATTGCCACCACCACTTCGACCCATTCCACACAAATCACCGAATTCCGTTCAATCCAGTCAAAAGCGATAACGCCCTTGCCCGCACTGCCAAAACTTCTGTTCAGCAGATATTCCGCCGTATGCCGCCACAACGGTTCGCGTCGTTTTTCATCATAGCGCTCAGCCAATCGGGTCACTAATGGGCCGATAACTTGTATGCGCCGTACATTGCGCGTCAATAAAAACATCTGTAAACGCCATTTGATATATTCGAGCGATGAAAATAGCTCGCGTATATGCGCTACACGCACACCTTCCAGCTGACTTAAATATTTAACGCGAAAATCACGACGGAATGCTGTGGAACCGATCAGTACCACGTCGCATTGATGACCCGATTTGATCCATTTGTAAATGACCGGAGTGACATGATCGATGTCGTTATAGTGGCGCAGAAAAAAGAGAGCCTTCATAGCGATAAGATGATCACAAAAATATTCAAAACATGCAGCATCTCTATTATTTTCCCAATTTAAACAAAAGATTCTGTAAAGCGCGCCATTCTACTCTTGCCACTATCCAATTACCAGCAGCGCATCTGCACATCGCCGCGATAAAATTTCAGCACGCAACATATCGTTTAAATTTAACAATAAATATTGCCCAACAAACAAGAAAAACCTGATAATCAGCAAATAGCTTCTGGGCATAATTTCTAATACTTGTAAAACTAACCAATCACACACTATTTCCATGAAAACAATCGCTGTCATACCTGCCCGCATGGGCTCATCGCGTTTCCCCGGCAAGCCCATCGCAAAAATACTGGGACGCCCGATGATTGAGCACATCTATAAACGCGTCGCCTTGAGCAAATCACTCGATGCCACCTATATTGCAACCTGCGATGAAGAAATCCGGCAAGTGGCAGAAAGCTTTGGCGCACCCGTCATCATGACATCCGATACGCACGAACGCGCCAGCGATCGTGTCGCTGAAGCAGTGGTCTACCTGGATGCCGATCTGATCGTCATGGTGCAAGGAGATGAACCGATGACGCACCCGGACATGATTGATACCGCCGTGGCACCGTTTAGAGATGACCCGCAATTGGGTTGCGTCAATTTGGTGCGCAAAATTGATCACGAAGCGGATTATCTGGATCCTAATACCATCAAGGTGGTGATGAATCAACAAGGTGACGCCCTGTACATGTCACGCCGCCCCATTCCGACATTGGCCAAAACCGGTTTCGCCGATACCGCCGCTTACAAACAGGTCTGCATCATCCCATTTCGCCGCACCACACTGTATCAATATACCCACCTGACACCAACGTCATTGGAGCAATTGGAATCCGTCGACATGCTGCGCCTGCTCGAACATGGCTTCAAAGTCAAAATGGTACACACGGAATTCAATACCCAGGCAGTGGATACCGCAGCGGATTTGGCACGTGTTGCCAAACTGATGGAAACAGACCCACTACTCTCTCGCTACTAGGAAATGCCATGTCATTAAAATCAAGATTGAACCGGTCTGAATTGACCATTGGTTCTTGGGTCACACTGGGACATCCGTCGATTGCCGAAATCATGGCGGCAGCGGGATTTGACTGGCTGGTGCTGGATATGGAGCACAGCGTACTGGAACTCAGCGAGGTGCAAGCCATCATCCAAGTGCTGGACGGCAAGCAATGTCCGGCGATTGTACGCCTGACGTCAAACCATCCCGATCAGATCAAACGCGTCATGGATGCCGGCGCGACCGGTATCATGGTACCGATGATCAAATCCGCCATGGATGCCCAGGCAGCCGTAGATGGTATGTACTATCCGCCACGCGGGCAACGAGGTGTCGGCCTGGCGCGCGCGCAGGGTTATGGTTCAAGCTTCCAGGCCTACCGGCAATGGCTGGAAGACAATGCGGTGATCGTCGTCATGATCGAACATGTCGACGCCGTCGGTGCTATTGACAGCATACTGGCCGTTCCCGGTATTGACGCTTACATCATCGGCCCCTACGATTTGTCCGGTTCGATGGGCCGCCCCGGCGATCTTAATCACCCTGACGTGCAAGCGGCCATCGCCAAAGTTCTCGAAGCAGGCCGCCGCGCCCAAAAACCCGGCGGCATCCATGTCATCGAACCCGATCCACAAGCGCTGCAACAACGCATTCAGGCAGGTTTCAATTTCCTCGGCTATGGCTTGGATATCCGCATTCTGGATTCGATCTGCCGCACACACTTACAAAGTATCCGCGCAACACTCAAAACATCATGAACGCATTGGTCATATCCACTTCCTCCTTCGACATCGACAATAATCCGCCGCTTCAGCAATTGCTGCAACAAGGCATGCACATCATCACCAATCCGCATCGCCGCAAACTCACCGAAGATGAAATTATCGAATTACTGAGCGGCGGCGCAATCGGCCTGATTGCCGGCATCGAACCGTTGACTGAGCGGGTACTTGAATCCACCCGGAATCTGAAAGTCATTTCACGCTGCGGTGCCGGGTTGGACAGCGTCGATCTGGCTGCGGCAAAGCACCATGGCATTACCGTACTGAACACGCCGGAAGCACCGGCGCAAGCGGTGGCGGAACTGACGCTGGGGTACATTTTGACGTTATTGCGGCAAATCAACCCGATTGATCAAGCGGTACGCAAAGGCGAATGGCCGCGCACGCAAGGTCGTCTGCTGGCCGCGCAAACGGTCGGTATCATCGGCATGGGACATATTGGCCGCCGTGTCGCGCGCCTGTGTCAGGCATTTGAAGCCACCGTCATCGCGCATGATCCATATGCCAATCAGGTACCTGAAGACGTCACATTGATGCCGCTGGAACAATTGCTGGTCACCGCCGACATCATCACGCTGCACCTGCCTTACGCACCAGACACGCATCATCTGTTGGATACCAAGGCATTCGCCGCTATGAAGCCTGAAGCAATTGTCATCAATGCGGCGCGCGGTGGACTGGTCGATGAAAACGCGCTGGCGGCGGCATTACAAACCGGAAAACTCAGTGCCGCTGCGTTGGATGTCTTTGAGCAGGAACCCTATCATGGTCCACTCATCGAATGCGGCAACATCATCCTGACCTCGCATGTCGGCTCCCTTGCCAGAGAATCGCGGCAGCGCATGGAAATCGAAGCCGCTGAGAATCTACTGCAGGGTTTGATCATAACCGGTTTAATCAAATAACGG
>WBZP01003930.1_pt1 | contig 11323 bp, 12 predicted proteins | sample 5204301 | NCBI WGS metagenome assembly WBZP01 (sample SAMN12412401, study PRJNA552823) | activated sludge metagenome | isolation source: activated sludge from nitrification reactor of wastewater treatment plant... | place: USA: Pennsylvania | collected 2017
GGAGCATGATTTCCCGATGATCTCCGGCAGTCCCCAAACCCCGCGAACTCTCTCCACAAAATATCGGCGAGGAATGGGAGAGGAAGGCTCGGAGTCGCGAAACTTGAACAAACCCTGCCGGGAAGCCTCCCTGACCAGGTTGCCGAGGACGTCACCGCAGCGTTGCAAAAAGTTCCAACCTTAAATCGTCATCCCCAAGGCGAAACCTGGCCACATTCTCCACCTGGGGTGGGGGGAGCTGGCGGAGCCGAGGTCGAAGCCGGGTCGGAGGGGTTCTTCGCCTTCTTTGAAGCCCCACTGCATGTTGAAGGTCAGGCCGCCGAACACCGCGAAGCGACGGGCGATGCGGACGCCGAGGGTGAGTCGGGTGACGTTGAGCAGAGACGGCATCTCCAGGCTGGCAAAGCCGGGCTGGACGCCGAACACGGTGTCGTCGATTTCGCCGTAGAGCTTGTCGCTGAGCGGGGCGTGGAAGCCAAAGCCCAGGCCGTACTGCCAGCCTGCTCCGGCTCCGGCGGGATGGACGCCGAACGAGACCAGCGAGTAGCTGTAGCGGGCGGGAAAACGCAGGCTGACGTTGATGGCGGCGCTGTCGCTCATCCACAGGTCGATGAAGGTGCCGTACTTCTTCGAGATCGAAAACATCCCAATCGCCACGTCGGCGTCGTCGGCGATGTTGATGATGCCAAGCTGTACGCCGCGCACCCGGCCGCTGGCGATGTTGATGCCGCTCACCTGCATGCCCGAGACCTGCCCGGCGATGGCGATCCCGCCAAGCTGTAGTCCGTACATGCGTGCCGCGTAGGTGACAGAGCCCGCTTGCAGGCCGTAGACGCCGCCTCGGGCCAAGTTAAACGCCCCGAGCTGTAGGCCGCGCAGGTCGCCGCCTGCGTAGTTGACCGAGGCCGCTTGCAGGCCGGTCAGGTCGCTCTGGGCCACGTTGACGGTGCCAAACTGTCCGCCGAACGCCTCGCCGCGCACGAGGTTGACGCCAAAGGTGGTCTGGGCCCCGCGCAGTCGGCCACCGCTATACGCGAACAAGCTCGCGGCTTGCAGGCCGGCGACCTCCTCGGTGATATAGGCACCGACCACCCCGATCTCGGCCCCATACAGCCGAGCGGCGCGGCCCCAGCCCAGGTTGAGCGAAAAATAGTTGATCACCGGGCGGGTCTTTTCGATGGCGTTCACCGACCATGGCGGGACGATGCCGGCATTACCGGGCAGCACCCGATAGATTGGATCTTCCTCGGTGGGCGGCGCGGCTTCGCTCTGCTCGGCGGCTTCGAGGCTGGAACCCCGGGCCACCGCGATTTCGATCGGCACATCGCGCAGCTCGGCAAGGAGCAGCTCGACCCCTTGCGGCGGTAGCACCACCAGCCCGCGTCGCACCCGCTGCGGCTCAAAAAACGTCACCCGGTAGTTGCCCGGCTGAAGCGACAGCGACAGCTTCGCCCCCACCGTCGGCTTGGACACCTCGGCGGCCAGCGCCCCCCGCGCATCGCGCACGATCATCCGTCCGGCAATCCCCTCGGGAATCGTCAGCCGTGCCGAGCCCGAGCGCAGGTCGGTCAGCACCAAGTCGCCCCGTCCCGCAAGCTGTATGTCATAGGTCGCATGCTGCGGGCCCCCGAGTGTCGCCTCGGTCCGGGCCAGCGTCTCATCGAAGGCAAAGCGATACGCCTCTTGCAGCGTCACCCGCTGATCCCCATCGCTATCTGCCGCCCCGCGCAGGCCCGTCACCAGTGCATGCGTAAAGAACGACCCGCGCAGCCGTCCGGACTCTTGGGCCGCCTCTCGCTCTGACGTCGAGGTCAGAAAGGCATGACCGCTTAGGCTCGGTGCCGTCTGTAGCAGGAACGGATCGGCCTTCACCCCGCCCTTGCGCTGCGCAAATACCCCCGCCGCACACGAGTCGAGGATGCCGATGTGGACATCGACCGGAATGTCGGTGATAAGCGCCCGCAAGCGGCTGTATTCCAAATGGCTGCCAAACAAAAGCAGCCCCCGCTCATCGGAGTGCCCCGAGTAATAAAAGAAAAACTGCTTCCGCCCCGGCGTCGCTGCGGCCCGCTCTTTGATCGCCAGCAGCCGCTTTTCCACCGTCGCCCCATCCGGGTCGACCAGTGACTCGATGTCCCCGTCCGCAACCCCGCCGATCTCCGTCAGTACCCGCTTGAGCGCCTCGGTGTCTTTGCCCGGATAACGCAGCCGCGCCCGCTCCCGCCCGCCATCGGTACTGGCCACCAGCAGCGTAAACCGCCGCCCACCCGATTCGCCCCGCACGCTCGCAGTCAGCGACAGCACGCAGGCGACCAGCAGGTATCGAAGCCACCGGCCCCTCACGGTGCCTCTTTGCGCAGCGTCAGCGAGTACACCTCGACCGGCCCGGACAGCCCCAGCGCCCCTCGATCGGCATCGGCCTTTTCCCCAAGCGCTTTCGCTGCTGCCACCACCTTGGCGACATCGAGCGACTCTTTCCCGTTCGCCGTCACAAAAAAGAACCGCTCAAACCGAGGCGCGTCATCCAGCTTGTATCCCCGATGGAGCGGCTTCTCTCCGCCCCGGACAAGCGCTGGAACACTGTCCGCAGCCGCCGGATGATGCAGCTCGACGTTGCCTCGTCCATCGAGCGACACGATCACCCCAAAGCCCTGCCCCGCCGCCACATAGGCGAGCTGAATCACCTCGCCCGGATGCACCACGCTGCCGTCTTGAAGTCGCTCTGGCGCGGCCCCATCACGCTTGCGATAGACCCGCAGCTCTGTCGCCTGCCCCTTGAGCTGAACATCGTCATCGATGCCCGCGATCGGCGAGTCGTCCCGCACCGCGCCTGTCCCTGCGCCGCCCACCGGCCCGCGACCACCCCACAGCACCGCCGCGAGCACCAAGGGCACTGCCGCCGCCGGAGCCAGGATCATCGCCCAGTTTCGCTTCGGCGCGTGTTCCTCGGCCAGCCGACGCTGGATCTCTTTGGCGACCCGCTCTGCCGGGTACTTGTCGAGGATCTCCTGGTTGTCTTGGCGCAGCGCACCCAGCCGCTCGCTCGCGTCTTCGGGCAGGCTCGCCCCGGCGGACAGCTCACCGAGCAGCTCTTTTTCTACCAGCAGTTGTTTGGGGCTTTGCTTGAACATTTAGGGCTTTGCCTCCGCTTGCAGCTCTCGCAGCCGGTCTTCCAGCCGCCGCAGTCGCTTCCGCACCCCTGACACCGAGAGTCCGACCTCGCGTGCAACCTCCTCCAAGGTCAGCCCATCGTGAAGGTGTAGCACCGCAATCGTCCCACTCGACACCGGCTCTCGGGAAAGGAGTCGGTCGAGCAGCGCCTTCGCTGCACTACGATCCTCCGCGCTCGCAACGGCGATCCGGTCTAGGAGTTCTGCCCCTGGTTCTTCGCGACGACGCGTCCGGCTGCGCAGCCGGTTCAAACAAACGTTGGTAGCAACCCGATACAGAAGGCTGGAGCTGCCGCTGGCATCGAGCGTGTCGCGGCGACGCAGCAGCTCGACAAAGACGTCGTGCATTGCATCGACCGCCTCTGCTTCACTGTGGAGCATGCCACGACACCGTCTTAGCACCATCGGTCCATACCTTCTGTAAAGCTCTTCAACATCGATCGCCAATCGCCACTCCAGGGCACCGATTTAACACCGGACCCAGCCGATCGTGTTACTTCGCACCGAATCTTGGCATCCAATCAGGGAAATACCGTCGAGCACTCGACCAAACATGAGCGCCCTGCGAGCCCGATGCTTAGCCTGATATATTGGCAGTTTAGAGATGAAGAACCAGAGCACACAGCCACAACCCCCCTCTCTACCCACCACTCGCACCGTGCAGCCGGGACAGTCCGGAGGGTCGCGAATCACCCTCGACGATCGCTCAGAAGTCGTGCCGGTCCTGTTCGGCGGTCGCTATCAACTGCAAGGACTCATCGGTAGCGGCGGCACCGGCACCGTCTACCGAGCCCGCGACATTGAGCTGGGCGAAACGGTCGCCCTGAAAGTGCTGCGCCGCGAGGTGGTGAGCATCCCCGGCGTCCTCGATCGCTTCCGCAGCGAGGTCCGGCTGTCCCGCCGCATCACCCACAAAAACGTCGCCCGGATGTACGACATCGGCGCAAGCTTCGCGTAGCAGCGACGATCCATTTGCGGCCCAGCGTGCACCGTGCACTGCCTGTGCACCGCAGGCCAAGGTCGCGCAAGTCCCTACCCCGCCCTACCCGGCCCGCTTTAGTTTTCGATATGAGGAACCGAGTCTTTGGAACGCTTGGTCTTTTTGACCGGCAGCTTGGCCTTGGGCTCAACTGGCTTGACTTCGGGAACAGGTGGGGGCTTGGGCGGCTCCTCGAGAAGAACCACCTGGACCTCGCTGCTCGCTTCGAGGGAAATCTGGATCTCCCGTGGTAGATGCCCGGCAAGCTCTACCCGCAAACGCAGCGGCTCGCTCGACTGCTCGGCCTCTTCGTCGAGCGGTGTCTGTCCCACCACCGAGCCATCGGCAATCCGCACGACTTTGGCCCCTTCGGGCCGCGAGCGGAGCCGCCAGTGCACCCGCTTTTTCGACGGGGTCGTCGGGGGGGGAGGGGGAGTCTTTTTTCGCAACACCACAAACGCGGTCACGCCACCGCCGACAGCAAGCAGGCCAGCCAACAGCCCCACCACGAGCACACTGCGACGCGACTTTTCGATGACGCCGGTGGTTCCGGGAGTGCTATTTCCAGCGACGGTTTTGGCATCGGGATGGGCCGATCGTCCGCTCTGCACCACGGCCATCGCGCCCGAGGGACGATGACGGTGTTTCTGCGGCGGTGGCAGCTCGGCGGTCAGCTCCTCAAGCTGCACTTCCAGCGCTGCCATCGTCGGACGCTTCTCTTTGTCCTTGTCGAGTAGAACGTCCACCAGGTGAGCCAACGCTTCCGGAACCTGCGGATTGGCAGTCGCAACCTTCGGCGCCGGTTCGTACATGTGCTTGGCCATCAGCTCGCCGAGCGCACTACCAATAAACGGGGGCTTACCGACGAGCATCTCGAACATCATCACGCCGAGCGCGTAGACATCGGTCTTTTCGTCGACGCCTTTGGCTCCGCGACACTGCTCGGGTGACATGTAGTTCGGTGTCCCGAGCAGCTCGGTCGCCCTGGTCTGATAACTGCCTTGGTTGTTGACCTCGATGAGCTTCGCGATCCCGAAGTCGAGCACCTTCGCCCGTTCCCCCGTTGCCGTCGAAGAATCCGGAAGCAACATCACGTTTTCCGGCTTCAAATCTCTGTGGATCAACTTCCCGTCGAGACGGAGCTGCCGGTTTTTCCCCGCCGTCGGGGTTGGTGGAAAAGGAGGAAAATCAGAGAGGCAGGAGTTACGTGAACGCTCGTCGGACGGAATTTGCAAACAAGCAGCAGAAGAAACGTATCGCAGACCTCGTAAAAGAATGCGAAAATAAAATTGTGTACATCTATGGTCCGTACCCGCCCGCTGCGGGGAGAACGAAGTGGCGGATAGTGATCTACGACCCGAGCACGGGCAAGCGAAAGAGCTTGTGCGCCGAGACGCGCCTTTCGGCAGAGTTGCTGGCGGTGCAACTGCGGCGGCAGACGGAGACGAAGCCGGTGCCGACGGTGTATGAGGCGCTCGGGCAGTGGATCGACGAAAAGCGAGCGGCGTGGCGAAACCCGGATACCGTCGCACGCAGCGTCGAGATGCGCGTGAAGGTGTGGATTCCCGACGTAGCTGTCGATGAGATTGACTCGGCGAGGGCGTCGGCGCTGTACCTGGCCGTCAGCAAGTCCGAGGGCAGGTTTGGTCCGCTCAAGGCTGCGTCGCATCATGGTTATCTGAAGACGGTGAAGGAATTTTGGCGCTGGCTTCTCGACGGAGGGCTCGTCGAAAAGGATGCGTTTGCCAAAGTGAAGCCGATTGGCAAGGCGAATGCGGGCAAGCAGCAGCTCGGGCCGCTTGAGGCAAAGACGCTGGAACGGATGCTGCTTGAGAAGGCGAAGCAAGGAGAGGAAGGCGCGCTGGCGATTCTGGTGCAGCTTTATCTCGGGCTGCGTCCGTCGGAAGTGCTCGGACTGACGGTCGGAGCGGTGGACGGAATCAATGTCTTTGTGAACGGAACGAAGAACCAGAACGCGAAGCGTCGGCTGGAACTGTACGCGCCCGTCGCAAAGATCCTGGCGAAGCACTGTGCGAAGCGACCCCTGAGCGAGCGGATTTTCGCGAGCGACCGAGCGCAGAAGCCTGCGCCAAACTGGATGTACAAGCGCCTGCATTCCTACTGTGATGAGGCCAAGATTTCGCGAGTCTGTCCGCACTCCCTTCGCGGTCTGCACTCGTCGCTGGCACTCGAAGCGGGAGCTACCTCGAACGATGTTGCGCGTTCGCTCGGGCACTCGAGCTTTGCAATCACCGCGAAGCACTACGCGAAGGCGGACTCGATCGAGGTTGGGAAGGCGAGACGGATGGCGGGTTCGATGCACGCGAAGACGCGGTGATTCCAACTCCGTTGGGGAGCGGCTTGTTTCTGTTCCCTAGAAGGGTCTTGCTATTGGAAGCGTATGGAACCGCTCTCGTCGGCGATCTGGGAACAAGCCAGCCGCTCACTTCCCGGACCGGATTGCCGAAATCGCGATAGTTTTTCCTACCCGCAAATGGTTTCGAAGGAAAGGAGAGCGGATGATCAACGTTGAAGCACCCGATCGAGTGGCCGGAATCGCGGACAAAAGGTCGATCTTTTTGGCTGGCGGTATCATGGGATGCCCAGATTGGCACACGGAGGCGATGCAAGCTCTGGAGACCACTGATCTGGTGGTGTTCAATCCCAGGCGTCGGAATTTCCCCATGGATGACCCGAATGCTTCGTACCAGCAGATTCTGTGGGAGCATGAGCATTTGAGGCAAGCCACGGCGATTTGGTTCTGGTTTCCCAAAGAGACGCTGTGCCCGATCGCGCTCTACGAACTGGGAGCTTGGTCCATGACCACCAAGCCGTTGTTTGTCGGAGTGCATCCCGAATACCAGCGTCGTGTGGACGTCGAAATCCAAACAAGGTTGGTGCGACCCGAAGTCGCCATATGCTACTCAATCCCGGAGCTTTTGAACCAGGTCGGGAATTGGCTTGGCTAAATCAGCGAGCACCGGACCACTGCAACGCAGCAGGGGATAGCGCAACCCAAAGGGGTCAGGATTTCCGCCTGTCGTCGCCGAACTGGGAACAATCCAGCCGCTCACATCCCGGACCGTGGTGCCGACACCGCTGTTGTTGTTCCTACCCGCAGAGTATCAGCGGCTACACTTGCTCTGGCTCCTTTCTTCCCGGATTTTACCGACGATGGTATCCCCTTCGGTGGCAGCGCTGAGTCTCCTCCGCTGAGACTTGGCGCTCTTGGTCATCTTGTCGAGCTTGGCGTTCATGTGAAATGTCCTTTTCTGCGAATAGGAAGGACCAACAAAAGACTCTGCTTCATCCTCTGTTGGCACAGACCCGCACGGACTACGCTTCGTTTGGACCGATGCGGACTGGAGATGTCATCGCTGATGGAAGGGGAGGCAGTGATTTCGTGTCAGGTCGCTCACGGATGAGAAGCGTCCTACTGAGCGGCAGTGCATCGAGATAGATCATGAGCGAGCCATCGCCATTGTCCATGACCTGACCGACGAGCATCATGCTCGCTCGTTTACCCCGATCCTTCACGACAGCGTAGGCTCCCTTGTCGATCTAGCCGGGCTCTGGCGATGGTTCGTGGTTCGCCCAATCCCCTCCACTTCGGTCTGCCTGCTCGTCTGCGCAAAACCCGGAAGCAATCCGGGCTCACGCCCTCGGCACTTGGTCCGAAGGTTGGCCTAGATCCTCACGTTGCGGCCAACATCGAAGCGAGCGAGCGAATCCCGACTGTGGGCAACCTCGCCCGTTTGGCCCTTGCGCTTGGCGTCTCTGCTGGCTGGTTAGGGTACGGACTCGGGGAACAGAATACCGATGGGAAGGCGGCAACAACAGATGGCATGGGGGCACGTCTAGCCTCTGTTCGTATCGAGCGCGGACTTACCAAGGTTGCACTTGCTCGATTGCTTGATCTCAGCGCTACCGCCATCGCCAACATCGAGAAGGGCGCGCAGACCGGCGTGGACGTTCTTGAATCGCTGGCGAAAGCTCTTGGTGTGTCACCAGCGTGGCTTGCGTTTGGTGAGGGGCCTCGGGAGATTCCCAAGAAGCGTCGCGGCAGGACTGAAGCCTGTGAATCTGCCAGCGCACGCCGACCTCCGCGTGCCTCTCAGTGTGGAGTCGGTGACCGTGCTTGATCCCATGTCGAGCGAATCGCCTACCATTGCTCCCGCCCAACTATTGGAGGACTGCGCTGCGGTACGCCTTGAGGTATCGCTTCCTACGCAGCACGCGGCACTGCTTGCCAGATGATTCGTCGTGTTGAATGAGATGTCTGAACCGTCGCTGAGAAGTTCGCTCCTCGCCATACTGAGTGGAGCTTTGTGTGGCGAGTCCTGTGTCAGGCAGTACGTCGAGTAGTCCTTCCAGCAGTACGTCGGGTCATGGTGTCGATAAACTGTCGAGTCGTTCGGTGCGGAGTCTGTCTGGTGGTACGTGCGCACATTTGTCTGACGGAATATCAGGGAATCTATCGTGCGCTCCGGTCAGAAAGAGACGTAGACCTGGTATGGATTGGCTGTACTCTGTAACATGTCAAAAAAGTGTCTGGGCTGTCCTGAGTGGTTCTATCCGAAGAGACATGGTCAGGTGTACCACTCACCCCTATGTGGCCATCTTGCGCGGGCGAAGGCTCAACGAGCTGGGACTCCTTCTCGTACTGTTGCGCAGGTACCGTATGAGGATTCCTTTGTGGACGCGCTCCTTGCACTGAAACCACCGAAGGATGCCATCGGCTACCGTCTGTTTTGTCGGGAGCTAGATGTCTGGTTGCCGCTCCGAGATTCCCAGCGATGGGATGGTTCGAAGCCTCGGAATGAGCACTATCGTCTCCGGCCTGTAGAGATTCCGCTCGTCCCACTACGGACTGTGTACCTGCTCGATTGGGTGATGGTCGGTGGCTATCAGCAGAAGACAGAGAAGCCGATCATGGTCCTATTCCCAAGGAAGACGAGATGCAAGGAACTGGCTTGGCGACTCAAGTCCCACAGCTTGTGTCCACGAGTGCTGCCTCCACTCCCATACGAGCCAGAAGCGCTGATGGCTGCGGCTCACGCCAAAGCCATTGCACTGGATGAAGCCGGCGCTGCTCAAAGCGCGCTTCCTTCTTGGTCTCATCACGCAGCGCTCACGCCACCTCCGGCTCTTGCTGCGGAGAGTTCGACCTTTAGTCCCCCAACTGCGGTGCTTCCCGCCGCTCATGCAGAGTTCCAACCACCGGTACCACCACAAGCCACTGAGCCCGGCGTTCGTCCACTCAGACCCACAGAGATTCTGGAGGCCATCAAGCAGCTAGGTCCCGAAGGACTTGCCGCATTCCAAGCCGCACTGGCCAGCACCTCGCTGGTTCCCAAAGGGTGAGCGGCAATAGCGCTGCTGCCGAATCGGGAGATCGACAGCGTGAGAGCATCAACTGCTGATCAAACGGCCGCTAGGAGTGTTGCACTTCAGGTCAAGTGGGACTCCCTTTTTGTCCTCCATTTCTAAGGGCCGAGCTCGGCCGTCTTCGGATGTCGCAGCGCGAACTCCTTAATTGCCTCAACCTCGTCGGGAAGTAGTCTGTCGTAGCTGGTCGGCCCGCGAGGAGTCTCCGCAAGCGGTCCCTCCTCCGCCCGCGCTCGCCAGGAAAAGTACACGCTGCGCGGCACTCCCAAACACGCCAGAATCGGCTCCAGAGGCCACTCGCTGCGTCTGCTCGACCACCGCCAACACTTCCTGCTTCTGCTGCGCACTCAAACGGACTCTTCCTTCCAGCCCTAGAGTTCTTTTTCAACTCCAGATTCTCCGCCGTGATCTCCGCCACCACCCGGCGCATCCGCTCCAGCTCGGCCAGAAGTCGTGCCGTCTGAGCGTCAGGCTGACTCTTGCCCCGACTGTCCACCGGCTGCCAGGCCGCCGTCGTCACCTGCTGCGCCACCGCCCGCCACTGATACACCAGCGCCGGACTGACGCTGTGCTTGCGACAGACCTCGGACAGCGTCACCCCAGGCTGCCGAGTCTCTTCCAGAATCGTCCGTTTCTCCTCGGCCGTGAATATTCGTTAGCTTCGTTTTTCCATCGTTCGGACTCGCCATTTCCGCATCCTACGCACCAGCAATCGCCGTCGCTACGATGCTCTGTGGATGAGCCCGTCTTGCAATCTTAGGGACTTCCTAAAGTCCGGGTTTGGGTGAAGCTACACAAGGTCTGCACCAGTTGAAATCAGCACCAATTACGGCTGCCACCTCTGGTCCGGAGGCTCCATAGTACCCGACGAATCACTCTGATTCTGTTCGTTAGGAATCGTTGGTCCAGACTTGAAAGCTGCCCACTGCGACTCAAGCTGCGCGAGCTGTTCGGGGTGTTCGCTGAGGAGCCAGAGCAGACTGGCCAGCGTTTTGCCGGGGGTGTCGATGCCGGTCTGGACTCTCTCTAGGTATTTTTCGCTGACGCCGATGAGTCTGGACAGGTGCTTGAGGTTGCGCTGGCGGGTGAGTGTTTCGATGTAGCGCTTGCTCAGCTCGCGGACGGCGGTGCGCTCCTCCGTACTATAGAGTCGGTAGCCCATTTTACCTCTTCCTCCCTTTGCGCCGATTTCGGCCATGTGCTGGCGGTCGCTGCTGACGATGCTGCCGCCGCGCTTGCCTGCGGATCTGGCCTCTTCGGAGGTGAAGCGATGAGCGCGACCGTTCGCGTGGGCGGCACGGCCTCCGGCACTGGCGATGACTCGACGCTGTTCGATGGTCAGTCGGGAAAAGTTAGCGGGATTTTTGGCGGCTCTGTTTGCGTCGCTCATGTGAAATGGACTCCGAATCTGGGAGGGGGGTTTGGGACCAGCTGTGCTCGACCTCGGCGAGACGAACCACTGGATCGCGGACAAGTAGGTGCAGCAGCGCGACGAGGGCGGGACTCGGATTCCCAGCGCCCGCTGCGATTCGACAGAGATAGCCTTGCGAGAGCCCAAGTCGCAGCTCGAGTTTCCGCTGACTGATGTGCTTCGACAGACGACGTATCGCACGACTGGCGAGTCCGCGCAGCGTTTCCAGATAGACTGATTCGAGCTCCCTTGCGAGGTCTGCTTCCGTTGCTAGGTCTGTGTACTCGCTGAGACAACGTGCGCAAGTCGGTATCGGCAGATCATTGGGAATCGGAAGAGAGTGAAAGACACGGAAAGACGTTTTCCGTTGCTGTC
>WBZP01006707.1_pt1 | contig 11322 bp, 8 predicted proteins | sample 5204301 | NCBI WGS metagenome assembly WBZP01 (sample SAMN12412401, study PRJNA552823) | activated sludge metagenome | isolation source: activated sludge from nitrification reactor of wastewater treatment plant... | place: USA: Pennsylvania | collected 2017
ATCGGTCGCGGCCCGCCATACCCGCCGAAATATTCCGCTCGTACCGACATCCGTGCACGTCCCGTCCGCCGGCCGGTGACGTCCTTATGGTTCCCTTACGCACCTCGGCCGCAAATCGTATCGCGATTTGACGCGCGTCTCCTTACTTCCGGCTCCATCAACCATGGGAGCCTGCCATGTCCGATCTCGCCTTCCTCGCCCTCGGCTTCGGCGCCTTCGCGCTGATGACGTTGTACGCCTCCGCGGCTGAGCGGTTGTGAGGCGGTGCCATGTCCGAAGCATTGATCGGTCTCGCCGTTGCGCTCTCGCTCGGTGCCTACCTGCTGGTGGCGCTGCTGCATCCCGAACGCTTCTGAGGCGTGAGGAGATATCGTCATGACCATTACAGGCTGGATGCAGATCGTCGCCATATTCGCGCTCGTTCTGGTCTGCGTGAGACCGCTCGGCATCTACATGGCGCGCGTCTTCGCAGGCGAAGTAACCTTCCTGTCGCCGATTGTGGCGCCGCTCGAGCGCGGCTTCTACCGGCTCGCCGGTGTCGATCCGGCGCAGGAGCAGGGATGGCGCGGCTATACCGTCGCCATGCTCGTGTTCAATGCCGCAGGATTCGTCTTCCTCTATCTGCTGATGCGCCTGCAAGGCGTGTTGCCGCTCAACCCGCAGGGATTTTCAGCTGTTGCTCCCGATCTAGCCTTCAATACCGCGGTCAGTTTCGTCACCAACACCAATTGGCAGGCCTATGGCGGCGAAACCACCATGAGCCATCTGGTACAGATGGCGGGCCTGACCGTGCAGAATTTCCTGTCGGCAGCGACCGGCATGGCGCTGGCGATGGTGCTGGTGCGCGCGCTCGCTCGTTCAGGCGCGCGCACGGTGGGCAACTTCTGGGCCGACACCACCCGCGCCACCATCCATATCCTGCTGCCGCTGTCGCTCGTCATTGCATTGGCCTATGTCGCGACCGGCCTGCCGCAGACGTTGCTCGGCTCGGTCGACGCGATCACGCTGGAGGGCGCGAAACAGACGCTGGCGCTCGGGCCCGTCGCCAGCCAGGAGGCGATCAAGCAGCTTGGGACCAACGGCGGCGGCTTCTTCAATGTCAACGCGGCTCATCCGTTCGAGAATCCAAGCGCGATCAGCAACGTGATCTCGATCTGGGCGATGCTCGTGCTTTCCGCGGCACTGCCGGTGACGTTCGGTTGCATGGTCGGCGACGGCCGCCAGGGGTGGGCGTTGCTCCGGGCGATGCTAGCGATCCTGATCGTCGGCGTCGGCCTTGCCTACTGGGCCGAGGCCGCGGGTAACCCGCTGCTTGCATCGCTCGGCGTCGACCAGACGATGGGAAACATGGAAGGCAAGGAAGTCCGCTTCGGAACCGCGATGTCGGCGCTCTATGCCGCGGTCACCACGGGCCTCTCCTGCGGCGCGGTCAATGCCATGCACGATTCCTTCACGCCGCTCGGAGGCCTGGTTCCGCTCGTGCTGATCCAGCTCGGCGAAGTGCTGCCCGGCGGCGTCGGCTCCGGCCTCTACGGCATGCTCGTCTTCGCCATCGTTGCCGTATTCATCGCCGGTCTGATGGTGGGACGCACTCCGGAATACCTCGGCAAGAAAATCGAGGCGCGGGAAATGAAGCTCGCCATGCTGGCGCTCCTGATCCTGCCACTGGCGATCCTCGGCTTCTCGGCCGCGGCTGTGATGCTGCCGAAAGCGATCGAGAGCCTCGCCAACAACGGCGCGCATGGCCTGACGGAGATCCTCTACGCCTACACGTCCGCCGCCGGCAATAACGGGTCTGCATTTGCCGGTCTCGCCGCCAACACCACCTGGTACAACACCACGCTGGGCCTTGCGATGCTGCTTGGCCGCTTCGCCTATGTCGTGCCCGTCATGGCGATGGCCGGAGGGCTGGCCGGCAAAGTGCGTGCCGTCGCCTCGGACGGTACCTTTCCCACCCATACCCCGCTGTTCGTGGCGCTGCTGGTCGGCACCATCCTGATCGTCGCGGGCCTCGAATTCTTCCCGGTTGTCGCGCTCGGGCCCGTGGTCGAGCACTTCCAGATGCTCGCCGGCAAGACGTTCTGATCAACGATACCGAAGAGGACGCCGGCAATGGCCCGCAAATCCAAATCCACCGTTTCCAACATGGCCGATTCAGCGCTGATCCTTCGCGCCGTGGGAGACTCTTTCCGCAAGCTCGATCCGCGAACACTGATGAAGAATCCCGTGATCTTCGTCACCGAAATCGTCGCGGCGGTCGTGACGCTGCTGCTGATCCGGGATGCTGTGCTCGGTCAGTCCGTGCTGTTCGCGGCCCAGATTGCCGCCTGGCTCTGGTTCACCGTCCTGTTCGCCAATTTTGCCGAGGCGATCGCCGAGGGCCGCGGCCGCGCCCAGGCGGATACGCTGCGCCGGACTCGCACCGAGACCCGGGCGAAGCGCCTGCTGATGTCAGGAAACAACGAACTGTTCGGGGGTGTCGAGGCGGCCGATCTCAATGTCGGCGACCTGATCCGGGTCGACGCCGGCGAGATCATTCCGGTCGACGGCGAAGTCGTCGAAGGCATCGCCTCGGTCAACGAAGCGGCGGTGACCGGCGAATCCGCGCCGGTGATCCGTGAGTCCGGCGGCGACCGCTCGGCGGTGACGGGCGGCACCACGGTCATATCCGACTGGATTATCGTGCGGGTCACGGCATCGCAGGGCGCGTCATTTCTCGATCGGATGATCGCGCTGGTCGAGGGCGCCGAGCGACAGAAGACGCCGAACGAACTGGCGTTGTCGGTCCTGTTGTCGGGCATGACGCTGATATTCCTGATCGCCGTCGTAACCTTGTGGCCGCTTGCCGACTACTCCGGAGCGGTGCTGTCGATCACTGTGTTGGTCGCATTGCTGGTCACGCTGATCCCGACCACCATCGGCGGGCTGCTTTCGGCGATCGGCATCGCCGGGATGGATCGTCTCCTGAAGTTCAACGTGATGGCGATGTCGGGCCGCGCGGTAGAGGCCGCCGGCGACGTCGATACCCTGCTGCTCGACAAGACGGGCACCATCACGTTCGGAAACCGAATGGCGAGCGAAATCATTCCGATGCCCGGCGTCAGCGAGCGCGAAGCGGCGGAGACCGCGTTGCTGGCGAGTCTCGCGGACGACACCGCGGAAGGCCGTTCCATCGTCGCGCTGGTAGGCGAGCGATATGGGGTGAGTGGCTTGCAGCGCTCAGATGAGATGCAGTTCGTGGCATTCTCCGCGACGACACGCCTCTCCGGCGTCGACCTGGGACTGCGGAAGCTGCGCAAGGGCGCCATCGATGCGGTGTTGCGCTTCGCCCAAGGCCATGGCGGGGAGGCCCAGGAGGCTTCCGCGTTCCGTATCGCGCACGAACGGATCGCCCGCTCCGGCGGGACGCCGCTCGGCCTCGTCGAGAACGGCCGGCTGCTGGGCGTCATCCACCTGAAGGATGTGGTCAAGCCTCACATCAAGGAGCGTTTCGCAGAAATGCGCCGGATGGGCATCCGTACCGTGATGGTGACCGGCGACAATCCGGTGACGGCCGCGACCATTGCCTCTGAGGCCGGCGTTGATGATTTCCTCGCCGAGGCGACCCCGGAAGACAAGCTGCGCTACATCCGCGAGGAGCAGGCGAGAGGACGATTGATCGCGATGTGCGGCGACGGCACCAATGATGCCCCCGCGCTGGCGCAGGCCGACGTCGGGGTGGCCATGCAGACCGGAACGCAGGCGGCGCGGGAGGCCGGCAATATGGTCGATCTCGATTCCGATCCGACCAAGCTGATCGAGGTTGTCGAAATCGGCAAGCAACTGTTGATGACCCGCGGCTCGCTGACGACGTTTTCCATCGCCAACGATGTCGCGAAATACTTCGCGATCGTCCCGGCACTGTTCATTGCGACCCACCCGGAGCTCTCGGCGCTCAACGTCATGCAACTCGCGACACCGCAGAGCGCGATCCTATCGGCGGTGATCTTCAACGCGCTGATCATTGTCGCGTTGATCCCGTTGGCCTTGAAGGGCGTGACCTATCGCCCGATCGGCGCAGCCGCGGTTCTCCGTCGTAATCTCGTGATCTACGGTCTCGGCGGCCTGCTCGTTCCCTTCGTCGGCATCAAGCTGGTCGATCTCGTCGTCAATGCCTTGCATCTAGCATAGGAGAAGCAGCCATGTTGCAGCATCTTCGTCCAGCCATCGTCCTGCTCGCGGCCTTCGTCGTCCTGCTCGGACTGGTCTATCCGCTCGCGGTGACGGCGATCGCAGGCGCCACGATGCCGCGGCTTGCCGGCGGCAGTCTTGTCGAGAAGGACGGCAAGGTGATCGGCTCCTCACTGATCGGACAGGAATTTGGGGGTGACGGCTACTTCCACGGCCGCCCGTCGGCAACCAGTGCGCCCGATCCGAAAGACGATTCGAAGACGGTGGACGCGCCCTATAACGCCGCAAATTCGAGTGGTTCGAACCTCGGACCGACATCGAAGAAGTTGATCGACCGGGTGACCGCGGACGTCAAGGCGGTCAGGGGTGAAGGTATCCAGGGTCCGGTAGCCGCGGATAGGGTCACCACGTCTGCAAGCGGCCTCGATCCGCACATCTCCCCGCAGAACGCGGCGGACCAGATTGCGCGGGTTGCGAAAGCGCGAGGGGTCGACGAAGCCAGAATGCGCGAAATCGTGGCTGCCAATACGGAGGGGCCGACGCTTGGCCTGTTCGGCGAGCCGCGGGTAAATGTACTCAAGCTAAATCTCGCGCTCGACGCCAAGGCACCCTAGATTACGGGCAGGAGCCCGAATGTCCGCTGCGAGTCTTCCCCGCGCTTCACCCGATGCCCTGCTGGCGGTGGCCAGACGGGAAGGTCGTGGTCGCCTCAAGATTTTCCTGGGTGCGGCACCCGGCGTGGGCAAGACTTATGCGATGCTCGTGGCCGCCCGAACCGCCCGAGACGAGGGGCAGGATGTAGTGCTCGGCCTGGTCGAAACGCATGGGCGCCGCGAAACCGAAGCACTGGTCGCAGGCTTCGACCTCCTGCCGCGGCGGCCGATCGTCTATCGCAACCAGATCATGCAGGAGTTCGATCTCGACGCCGCGTTGGCTCGCAAGCCCGCCCTGCTGTTGGTCGACGAATACGCCCACTCCAACGTTCCAGGCAGCCGGCATCCGAAACGCTGGCAGGATATCGAGGAACTGCTTGCGTCGGGAATCGATGTCTGGACGACTCTGAACATCCAGCACCTCGAAAGCCTCAACGAGGTAATCCAGAGGATCACCAAGGTTCGCGTGCGCGAAACGGTGCCTGATACCGCCTTCGATGCCGCGGACGAACTGGTGCTGGTCGACTTCCCGCCCGACGAATTGCTGCGCCGTCTTGCCGAGGGCAAGGTCTATGTGCAGGATACCGCGGCGCGCGCGGTCGACAATTTCTTCAAGCCGCAGAATCTGACCGCGCTGCGCGAACTGGCGCTGCGACGGGCCGCGGACCGGATCGATGCGGCGCTGGTCCAGCGCATGCAGGCCAACGCCATCGAGGGCCCCTGGGCGGCGGGCGAGCGGATTCTCGTCTGTGTGGGACCGGATTCCGAAGCGACTGCCATCGTCCGCAGCGCCAAGCGGCTCGCCGATGTGATGGGTGCGCCCTGGCTAGCGGCCACCGTCGAGCGGCCCGGCTCGACGGCGGATCAGAAGCATGTCGACGAGGCGCTGCAACTGGCCCAGACGCTCGGCGCCGAGACAAGACGCCTGGTGTCGCAAGACTTCGCCGCCGAGTTGCTCCGTCTTGCCCGGTTCGAGAACGTTACCCAGATCGTGATCGGGCGGCCCCGGCGCTCGCTTCCCGAGGCGCTGTTGCGCCGTTCGCTGGCGCAGGAGTTGGTGCGGCTGGCCGATGGCATCGGGATCCATGTGGTGACCGGCCAACGGCTGGCGTCGCTCGGGCGTCGAGATGCGTTGCTGCAAATTCCGCTCTCGATCTGGGGGTATGTCGTTGCGGTGGTGACGGTTGGTGCTGCCGTGCTGGGCGGCAAGGCTCTCGAGAAGCTGATGCCGTTGCCGAACGTCTCTCTGGTGCTTCTGATGTCGGTGCTGGTGCCGGCGGTATTTTTCGGCGTCTGGCCGGCGGTGCTCGCCTCGATATTGGCGTTCCTCGCCTACAATTTCTTCTTCATCGAGCCACTCTACACATTCTCCGTTGCCGAACCTTACGAACTGCTGGCGCTGGTGATATTCCTCGGTGTAGCCATCGTCACGTCGGCGCTGGCAGGGCGAGCCCGCGCTCAGGCAGGTATCGCCGCCGGCCGCGTCCGGGCGATGCGCCGTCTCTACGAATTCACCCGTCGCCTCTCGGGGCTCGCCGGCGTCGATCAGGTGGCGGAAGGCGCGGTCGGTGAAATCTATACCTCACTCGACAGGCCTGCGATCCTGCTGCTCCGTGAGAACGGCGATCTGCACATCCGGGCGGCCTGGCCGCCGGAAGACGGTCTCGATCCCGCATCGATGTCGGCCGCGCGCTGGGCGGTGGAGAAGGGCGAGCCTGCCGGCAACCGAACCGCAACCCTGCCTCTCGTGCCGTGGCTGTTCCTGCCGCTCCGTGCGGCATCCGGACCGATTGGCGCAATCGGCGTCATGGCCAAGGCGGAGGAACTGGATTCGGAAGTGCGAGCGCTGCTCGATACACTGGCGGAGCAAGCGGCCGCCGCCCTCGAACGGAGCTTTCTGTCGCGCGACATGGTGGCGACCCAGAGCGCGGTGGAAGCCGAACGCATCCGCAACACGGTTCTGGCGTCGATCTCGCACGACTTCCGCACTCCCCTTGCATCGATTCTCGGCGCGGCCACCAGCCTGATCGATGTCGGTGACAAGCTCGATTCCGGCAGACGGCTCGACCTGCTGAAGCAAATCCGGGAGGAGGTCGAGCATCTCGATGGCATGGTGCGCAATCTGCTGTCGATCACGCGAATCGATTCCGGTGCACTGGAGCTACGCAAGGACTGGAACGATCTCGGGGAGATCGTGGCCCGCGTTGCGAGCGCCGCGCGCCGGCGCGGCGCGCGGCAGATCATCGAAACATCCGTGCCGCAGGACCTGCCGCTGGCGAGGGTTGACGCCGTCCTGGCCGAGCAGGCGCTCGGCAACATCGTGGGCAATGCGGTGGCGCACACACCGGAATCCGCGCGCATTGTCATAGCGGCGGAGTTCGACGACCAGTTTATCGGACTTCAGGTCACAGACGATGGACCGGGGATTGCGCCCGAACTGTTGCCTCGAGTCTTCGACAGGTTCGTCAGCGCGCCGACAGTCTCCGACCATGGCGAGCGTACGGGGCTCGGACTGGCAATAGCCAAGGGCATCATGGAAGCGCATGGCGGCACGATTGCCGTCGAAAGCCCGTTGCCGGGAACTTCGAAAGGGACGCGCGTGACGCTCCGTTTCGCCAGACAGGAGCCTCCCGCATGAGCGGCCTACGAATTCTTGTCGTCGACGACGAGCCTGCGATCATTCGCTTCCTAAAGCCGGCACTGGAAGCCAATGGTTATGTCGTCGCAACCGCGGCCTCTGCGGCGGAGGCCGTAAAGACCATTGCCGCCCACGCGCCTGATGTGGTGGTGCTCGACCTCGGCTTGCCTGACGGCGACGGCAAGGAGGTCATTCGCAAGGTGCGCGGCTGGTCGGACGCTCCGATCATCGTGCTCTCGGCGCGCGATCGGGAAGCGGAAAAGATCGAATCGCTCGACCTCGGCGCGGACGACTACGTCAACAAACCGTTCGGCGTCGGCGAATTGCTGGCGCGAATTCGTACCGCGGTTCGGCATCGGATGCAGCGGCAGAACGAAACCCCGGTCGCGAGAATCGGCAACCTCGAGATCGACAGCGTGCGGCATCGCGTGCTGCGCGATGGCGACGAAATCAAACTGACGCCGAAGGAGTTCGAGTTGTTGAGCTTTCTTGCGCGCCATGCCGGCAAGGTGGTGACGCATCGCCAGATTCTCAGCGCCGTGTGGGGACCGGCGCACACGGAAGACACGCAGTACTTGCGTGTCTATGTCGGCCAGTTGAGGCAGAAGATCGAATCGAAGCCCGACGAGCCTTCCGTCATCATCACAGAGCCTGGAGTCGGCTATCGACTGGCTGATCAGTTGTGAGGGCAGTGGCTCAAATGGCTGATAGGTGGGGACAAGGCCCTGGTGGAATGAACGTCGGCGAACTCTTCATCCTCGGCTTCTATGGCAAGAGCGTCCCCGACTGGCTGAAGGAGTTCGCTGCGCGCTTCGGGCTCGGCGGCGTCATCCTGTTCGACTATTCCGTCCGCACCAGGCAATACGACAACAACATCGAATCTCCGGAGCAGGTCCGCGCGCTTTGTGAGGAGATCTCCCGGCTGCCGTCCTCGCCTCTGGTCTTCATCGATCAGGAAGGCGGACTGGTTCGGCGCCTGAAGGATACGCGCGGCTTCGCTCCGCTACCGGGCGCGAGGGAGTTCAACCGGTTGCCGTTGCGGGAGCGGCGGGCTTTGCTTGCCGCGAGCCTCGGCGAGTTGCGCTCGCTCGGCATTCGCTTCAACTTCGCACCGGTCATCGATGTCGACTATAATCCGGACAATCCCAACATCGGTCGCATCGGGCGGTCCTATTCCGCCGATATCTGCGAGGTCGAAGCCAACGCGATGCTGATGAGCGAGGCGGCACGCGAGGCCGGCGTCGGTCTGTGTCTCAAGCACTATCCCGGCATCGGCGGCGCCAGCGTCGACTCGCATCAGGACTTCATGGACATTTCGGCGGCGTTGCGCCCGGCGCAGGAGGCGCTGTTCTGGTCGCTGGCTCCGAAGATGTTCGGCGATGCCGTGTTGGTCAGCCATGCCATCGTCCGGCAATGGGACCGCGACCGTCCGGCTACGCTCTCGCCTGCCGCGATCGGCCGGCTGCGCTCGAGGCTGCCGGAGACGTTGTTGATTACGGACGATATGCAAATGCAGGGCCTGCAGAAGGCGCTCGGTACCGGGGAGGCAGCCTTGCAGTCGCTTGCGGCCGGCATCGACATGGTCTGCGTCGGCAACAATCTGTTGGATCAGGAAGCGGAGATGGCCGGCCTCGCCGAGCGCGTGGAGCAGGCCTTGCGATCAAGGGGACTGGATTCGGCCGCGATAGAACGCTCGATCGGCAGGGTGCGGGCCCGAAAGGCCCTGCTCCAGCCTTGATGGGGCTTCGCGGTTACCGAAACCCCGTAGTCCTACGGCCGCAAAAATTAACCATAATTGAGGCGGGAATGAGTAGATTCGCCCGCATGTCGCATCACGGCCTACGATCCAGTGATTCGCGCTCGGCCCAGCGGGTCGAAACCGAGACAGCCTTGCCGGCTGCTGAGAGCCCGGAGGTGATCCCGCTTTCAGCCGTGCGCGCACGGGCGACCGAAGAGGCCGCAGCCGCCATCGCGCTCGACCTCAATGGGCCGCTGACGGCGCTGATGCTCTACATGAACGAACTCAAGCGCCAGAGCCATCAGTTCGCGCAGACGCCCGGCAGCCGGCTTTACCTGCAGCAGGTCGTCGACAACGCGCTGCAGCAGACCGAGCGTGTCTATGCGATGGTGAAGCGGCTCTCCGAAGGGAATATGACCGGTCCTGAGCCTGGGGTTCTCGTCGTGAAAGAAGGGCAGGCGATCGGGGGGCGGGATCTGGCGTCGCGCGGGATGCGGGCAGCGCATCCCGAGCAGAAGCCGCTGACCAGGCGCGAACGCGAGGTGCTGACCCTCATCAGCGAAGGCTACTCGAACAAGCAGGGCGCGCTTCGCATGGGCATCAGCCCGCGCACTTTCGAAAGCCACCGCGCCGAGGCGATGCGCAAGCTGGGCGCCAAGAACACGGCGGATCTCGTCCGCAAGGCGCTGGCGTTGCAGCCGATCTGATCCGGCATTGCCGTGATACGCTGGCTCGATCCTGGATGTTGCAGCCCGGCCGCAGACGGTCGCGGTGAAAATCCCTGCTTCAGGATATTCGGCAGGATGAAGATCTCAGCCCCGGTCTAGCGCGCCGCGCCAGCTCTCGCCGGCGCGCGCAGGCGCTCGGCTCTGCGCGGGCTCTGGATCAGGGTGACCACCCATACGGACGGGCCGGCGGCCTTGCTCTCGACGATCGACCGCACGGTGCCGGTCACCGCCGATCCGTTCGATCCGAACGTGACGCTGCGCCCGTTGAACTGGGCGATACGGAAACGCCGGACTTCCTTCTGGTCGGCGGTTTCGAATGTGAACATGAACGCTCTCCTGTGCTTCCGTCACTATCGAGTCGCATGGTTAGTCGTGGGTGAAGACTTGCCGCCGTAGAAATACGGTCATCCCACACCTGCAGAGCGCGTCGACGCCTGCCATCCTCATGCAAAATTCGGCTGCAGGTCATGGACGGACGTCCGACGCCGGGTCGACTTGTCGTCGATTCACGCCCACGCTCGCCGAATGGCGCAGCAGGCGAGTACGACGTTCACTCGCGCGAACCGCGTTGCGCAAGGTGCGCCGGGAATAGATGTCGACGGGACAGCTGCGGCTCCACGGCAACGCAGCCGACAGGCGTTATGGTCAACATTTCACTAATGCCAGCCGGCCCGACCGTGTGAATGCGGCCGAGGAAAAACATCTCCAGAACCCTGCAAGGTCGCAAAGGAGATCGGGAGGCTCGTTGGACGTGCGACGTTGTCGCCACGCCGAGCGCCCGGCCAAATCCTTAATCCGGGATAATGCGCGCGCCGGAAACCGCGGCACGCAGAAGCATGTTTGTAAAACAGTGAATGCCACAACGGCCCGGCCCCAAGCCACGACGCCGCATCCGTATTTGAACGGAGCGGCAAATTAACGTCGCTCTGAATCCGCAACGATAATCTTTGCAAGGGGCTCGGCGACCAGGCGCGCGCAGGATCTGCACCGCGCGAGTTCGGATGCCGGGAACGGGAATTCAGTGAAAAGCCCTCGAGTGGGCCGAAACATAGTAGAGGGCGTACGCTGATGGACGATCTCATGCGTGAGTTTTTGACTGAGACCAGCGAGAGCCTGGACACGGTCGACAATCAGCTGGTTCGGTTTGAGCAGGAGCCGAACAACGCGAAGATCCTGGATAACATTTTCCGGCTGGTCCACACGATCAAGGGGACGTGCGGTTTCCTGGGTCTGCCGCGGCTGGAAGCGCTGGCGCATGCCGGCGAGACGCTGATGGGCAAGTTCCGGGACGGGATGCCGGTGACGGCGGAGGCGGTGACGCTGATCCTGTCGTCGATTGACCGGATCAAGGAGATTTTGGCGGGACTGGAGGCGACGGAGGCGGAGCCGGAGGGG
>WBZP01006710.1_pt1 | contig 11321 bp, 9 predicted proteins | sample 5204301 | NCBI WGS metagenome assembly WBZP01 (sample SAMN12412401, study PRJNA552823) | activated sludge metagenome | isolation source: activated sludge from nitrification reactor of wastewater treatment plant... | place: USA: Pennsylvania | collected 2017
CTCGCGCACATAGCCGGCCAGGGTCTGGTTGCCGCGCACCGCCAGCGTCGGCCCGATATAGCCCTTGTCGAGCACCAGCTGGTTGTCCACCCGCCGTTCCACCACCCGCACCACGCCGAGCGTGGCGTAGGCCTCGGTCGAGTCGCGCTTGAGCATCAGTTTCATGCGCAGATCGCCGACCTGGACCAGCGCAGCCTGCCCGCTTGCCAGCGTGTTGTCGGCAATATCCAGCTCGTCCGGCGCATAGCGCGTCAGGCCGGTTGCATCGTCGCCGGAGAGGTCGGCTTCCGGGCTGCCCTCGCGGCGCAGCGGCAGGGCGAGCACCACCAGTTCCTCTTTTGCGTCGGGCGGGAAATCGAGCGGCAGCGGGCCGCTGTTGTCGGCAGGAAAATCGAACGGCGTGCCGTCCGGGAATATGCCGCGCGCGGCGCCGATTGCCACCTTGCCCAGCGCGAGGGCCGCCTCGTCGAGCGTCAACACCGCGTAGCCCCAGCTATAGGCGGCGATCGGCTGGGCGCGGCCTTCGATCAGGCGCTCTATGTAACGGTCATGCTGCTGCAGATGCTGCGGCTGCAGGAACATCCCTTCGGACCAAATGACTTTCCTGTTCCACGACATGGCCGCCCTCTCGTTCGTATATTCGGTCGCATCGGCCGGCGACGCGCAAGATGCCCGCGCTACCTGCCCGAAACGGAAACTTCGCGCGCGCCGAGCAGGATGCCGACCGGCTGTTTCTGATTCAGCAAGATCGCCGAACTGCTGCGCCAGTTAGAGCGCTCCAGATCGCGGAACGCGGCGATCACGCCGATGTAGCGGGTGTCGGGCTGCAGTGTGCGTTCGAATTTTTTCTGCTCGCCCGGGCGCAACTGGAATTCGTCGCGGCCCAGCATTTCGGCCGACAGGGTCTCGCGTTCCCGGTCCCACAGCGAAAAGAAGTCGGCGTTGTTGAAGGCGGCAACCGATTTGAGTTCGAACACGCGCACGACGATCGGCGAGGCGCGGCCTTTCGCGTCGGGATTGACGCCGGACGTCGCGTCGAGAGTTGCGCTGATGATGGTCGGCTTGGGCGGGGGGGGCGGGGCGCTCGCGCAACCGGCGAGCAGGGCAACAGCGACCGAGACCAGCAACCACCCGGCAACGTGCCGCCCGAAAAACCTGAGTTCAGCCAAAACATTCTCCTCCGATCGTTCCGAACCGGCATTCTCGCTGCTTGGACCCACAGCGTCCACACCTGCCAGGCAGCACGATGCCAAGTTTGCCGCGAGTATAAGTCCTGACTACCGCGTCGGTTTCGTTCTAAAGGCCTAGCCGTCAGGCGGATTTCCCGCGCGGCCCGCCTCACGCTATGCTAAAGGTAAATTCGGCTGGCGCCGGCCGCTTCGCGTCCGGACGCCGCAGATCGGATTCGGAGGTCACGATGAAGCGATGTTTTCGCGGCAACGCTTGCCGGCTGGCGCTCTGGCTGAGTCTTACGATGGCGGCATGTTCCGGCACGCCGCCGGCCAGCGTGACGCGCTCGGCCGGTGGCTCCGCCGGGCAACCCGCCGCCTCTCCGGCGGCCGAAACGCCGCCCGCGCCGGACGGCGGCGCCCCAGCGCCTGCCACAGCGGGGCAAGCGGAAAAATCCGCCTTCAGCACGCGCTATGCGCACTTTCAGCCGGCCAGCTGGAACCAGTTGCCGGGCTGGCAGGAAGACCGTCTGGCCGATGCGTGGGCAGCCTTCCGCCGCAGTTGCGGCGCGCTCGGCCGCAAGCCGGGCTGGGACGGACCGTGCGAGCGCTCGGCCAGGGTGGCGGCGAGCAGCGACGAGGCGATACACCAGTTTTTCGAGCGCGAGTTCGCGCTGTACGAAATCCGCAACACCGACCGCTCGCCCGAGGGCGTGATCACCGGCTACTACGAGCCCCTGATCAACGGCAGCCGCAGCCAGAACGGGCCGTTCGTCTATCCGGTGTACGGCGCGCCGGACGATCTGCTGACGCTCGATATCCGTCAATTGCCCAAGAGCCAGCGCGGCCAGCCGGTGCCCGGGCGCATCGTCGGCCGCACGGTGGTCGCCGAGCCCGGCGGCAACGCGCCCTACCTGATCGATGTCGGCGAAATGCAGGCCGATGTGCGCGACAAGAAGCTGCGCGTGCGCCTCGACGGCAACCGCATCGTGCCCTATCCGACGCGCGCAGAGATCGAGCGCGACGGCCTACCGCGCGCCCGCGTGCTGGTGTGGGTGGATAACCCGGCGGCCTTCTATTCGATGCAGATCCAGGGTTCCGGCAAGGTGCGCCTGCCCGACGGAAAAGTCGTCAGGCTCGCCTATGCCGAACAGAACGGCCATCCGTTCAAGCCGCCGCTGAGCAAGGCCGGCGGCAGCGGCAAGAAATCCGCCGTCACCACCCGCGGCCTCAATATCGAACTGCCCGAGGCCGAGGACGACCCCGCCGATCCCGCCAGCGAATCGGCCGCCGAACCGCTGACCCGCGGCCTCAAGCAGGCCGCCGCGCCACGGCCGCTGCCGCGTGCCAACGAACCGCTGGCGCCCGATGTCGAGCGCCTGGTCGAGGAACTGGCGCGCAATGCCCCGGCGGCGGGCAGGCCGTCGGCCGCCAATCCGCGCCAGCCAGCCCCGCGGGCAGTCGCACCGCCGGCTGCCGCCCGGGTGGCCGCATCGCCGCCAGCGGCCCGGGTCGCTGCGGCGCCGCCCGCGGCGCAGAGTTTCCCGCAGCCGCGACCCGAGATGCTGAGCGCGATTTCCGCCGATCCGAGCTACGTGTTCTTCCGCGAGATTCCGGACGGCCCGGAAGGCCCGATCGGCGCGCTCGGCGTACCGCTGACCGCCGGCCGCTCGGTCGCGGTAGACCCGCGCACCACGCCGCTCGGCTACCCGGTTTTCGTCTCCACCAGCCAGCCCGGCCGCAAGGGAAAGCTCAACCGGCTGGTGATGGCGCAGGACACCGGCGGCGCCATTCGCGGCGCGGTGCGGGCCGACTACTTCTGGGGCTTCGGCGCCGACGCCTACGCCCAAGCCGCGCGCATGAAAGAATCCGGCCGCATGTGGCTGATGCTGCCGCACGGCCAGCAGATCGCCGCGCGCGACCAGGCCACCCGCACCCGCGGTGCCGGTTCCAGTGCGCCGACCGCCGAATGCCTGGTCGCCGACCCCGACCTGTGCGTCGAGGATCGCTGAACACCGCTGCCCTGCAAGCCGCACCGGCTGGACATTCCAGCCATGCCAACCCGGAAATGCGCATGGATAGTGGCTCGTGGCGTGGCATGCCTGCAGAGCGCCATTCCATGCGGCTTGTGGCCCTGCTCGATCAAGCTTCGTTAACGCGCCCGCGTAAAAGGTCAAGCCCGGAGCCGAACGCGCCGCGCATCGAAGTACGCCGCGCGTGGATCGGCGTGCTCGGCCCGCTCGGCCCGCGCCGCAGACTCGAACGGCGCCGCCCACTCGCACTGGAGAAAACCGAACCGGCTCACGCGGGCGCGTCCAGTTCCGCCGCCAGTGCCGCAACGTACTTGAGATAGCTGAAAACGCGGCCCCGTTGCCGGTTGGTGATTTCAGCGACGATGCCGATTCGTTCCAGGTGCGCCAGCGATTTGTTGACCGTGGCCGGAGTCAGGCGCGTGGCCTTGACCAGCGCGGCGGAGGTCGCAATGGGCTGGCGCTGCAACGCCTGGTGCACCTCGAGCGCCGATGCTGCCGCGCGCCCCAGGCCGGCGATTCGGTCGCGATCCGCGTTGACCAGCGCCAGCAGTGCAGTCGCCGTCGCCACGGCCTGGTTCGCGCTCGCGTCGATGCCCTCGGCGAAGAAGTCGAGCCAGCGCTCCCAGTCGCCGCGCAGGCGTACCTCGTTCAGCAACTCGTAGTACAGCGCACGATGCGTCTTGAAGAACAGGCTCGGGTAGAGCATCGGCTCGCGCAGCACGCCGTCGGCCACCAGCTGCAGCACGATCAAGAGCCGCCCGAGCCGCCCGTTGCCGTCGAGGAAGGGGTGGATGGTCTCGAACTGCACGTGGACGAGCGCCGCCTTGAGCAACGGCGGGACGGGCTCTGGATCGTCGTTTAGGAAGCGTTCGAGCGCCGCCAGGCAGTCCGGTACCGCATCGGCCGGCGGCGGGACGAAAGCCGCGTTGCCGGGCCGGGTGCCACCGATCCACACCTGCGAGCGCCGCACTTCGCCCGGCGTCTTGGCGCGGCCGCCGGGATGCGTCAGCAGCATCTCGTGCATCTCGCACAGCAGGCGAGTGCACAGCGGCAGTCCGCCCCGCATCTTCTCGAGGCCGCGTTCGAGGGCCGCCACGCAGCGGCTGACTTCGCGCGCATCGTCTACAGGCACGCCCGGCTGTTCGTCGATCTCGTACAGCAGCAGGTCCGCAAGCGAGGACTGGGTGCCCTCGATCTGCGACGACAGCACCGCCTCCTTGCGCACGAAACTGTAGAGCAGCAGCGCAGCGTTGGGCAGCAGCGCCGTGACCGCATCGAGCCGCCCTAGTGCCACCAGCGCCGCGTCGAAGCGCCTCCGCAATGCGGCCGGCCACTCGATCGGCGGCGTCGGCGGAAGCGGCGCCGGCACGAAGGCCTGGAACGGCTCGCCGGCAGTCGTGACGGTGACGTAGCGGCCGGGAGTGGGTCGTTGCATGAGAGGGGGAACCTATATCAAGGGCGGACGCTATTTTAGGTTAGATTCAAAACGTAAATCAATACCGGGCCAGCTTGGAACGTGGCGCCTGGCTGGATGGAAGGACTGCTTGCACGTTGCGTCGTGCAGGATGCGCGGGGTAGCGCTCGCACAGGATTTTGCCCGTCGTGACCGGCAAGCCTGCCGTGCCGCAGATGACGTCGCTGATGCCGCCGCACGATCAGCAGATCGCCACGCGCGACGAGACCACCCGCACACGCGGTGCCGGTTCCAGCGCGCCGACCGCCGAATGCCTGGTCGCCGACCCCGATCTGTGCGTCGAAGATCGCTGAGCACCGCTGCCCTGCAAGCCGCACCGGCTGGACATTCCAGCCATGCCAACCCGGAAAAGCGCATGGATAGTGGCTCGTGGCGTGGCATGCCTGCATATCGCCATTCCATGCGGCTTGCAGGGGAGGTGAAAGCAGAGAGGGCCAGACAAATGCCTGGCCCTCGTGATGGTGGGTTGTGAGTGGCTCGAACACTCGACCTACGGATTAAGAGTCCGCTGCTCTACCAACTGAGCTAACAACCCGTTGTTCGGTTTGCGTGCGGCGCCGGGGGCGGACTCTGGTGGGTCGTGCGTGACTCGAACACGCGACCAACGGATTAAAAGTCCGCTGCTCTACCGACTGAGCTAACGACCCGCAGGATGAGGCCGCGTCCCGCAAAAAAGAGGGCGAAGTATAGTTAGCGGTCGCGCCCGTGTCAATTTCGATCTCGCATCATCAGCCACAGTTGCAGCCTGAGCGTGGCGTAGCAGCCGGCGACGATGGCGCTAAGACTGAGGATCGAGCCCACTGCCAGCGTCGACACGCCGCTGATGCCCTGGCCGATGCTGCAGCCGAGCGCGGTCACGCCGCCGAATCCCATCAGGATGCCGCCGGCGACATGGCGCAGCAGGTCGGCCGGATCGCGGAACGATTCCAGGCGGAAACTGCCGCTGGCAACCGCCCAGCCGGCCGAGCCGGTCACCACGCCGAGCAGCGTGGCGATGCCGAAGGTGACCGACTTGCTGGTGTCGCTCCAGAACATCAGCAGTTCGAGCGTGTAGGCGTGGGGCGCGACGAAGGTCAGCGATTCGGCGCGGCCGCTGCTGGTGCCGACGAACGCTTCCTGCAGCGTCTCGGGGTGCTCGGCGACGTAGCCGAGATGGCCGGTGACATACCAGCCGGCGGTCACCAGCAGTCCGATCGCCACGGCGCCGAGCAGGCTGTCGCCGCGGCGCATTTCCCGCGCCGCCAGCGCGAAGGCGGCAAGCAGGCCGCCAACCGCCAGGGCGCAGATACCGATCGCCTGCTGGCGGGTCAGCGTGCCGCCGAGCGCCAGCAGAGACGGCAGATCCTGATGGGTCGGCAGCGCGATCGCCAGCGGGTCGAGCAGGCCGCTGCGCCAGCCGGCGAACAGGCCGCGCAGCGTCATGCTGGCCGAAATCGCCAGGAAAACGAACACCACCAGCGACTTCAGGTTGCCGCCGCCGATGCGGATCAGCGTCTTGCTGGCGCAGCCCGATGCCAATGCCATGCCGGCGCCGAAGGCCAGTCCGCCGGCGATCGACGACAGCCAGCGCAGCCGCGGCGCGGTGTAGAGCGTCCCGGTCAAGTCGACCAGCCCGCCGTATTGCAGCGCCTGGCTGCCGAGTATCGCCACGGAGATCGCCAGCAGCCACATGCGCATGCGGTTCCAGTCGCCCATCGCGACGATGTCGGCCAGCGCGCCGAGGGTGCAGAAATTGGTCCGGTTGGCGACGGCGCCGAACGCGGCGCCGAGCGCGAATCCCATCCAGGCGATAAGGGCGGGCGAGGCGATCGCGGTTTCACTCATCGGCTGCGTGACCGGCGGCCCGGTGGCCTCAGGCGTAGCGGGTCGGGTCGGCCAGGCCGGCCTCGGCAAAGCCGGCGCGGCGCAGGCGGCACGCGTCGCACAGTCCGCAGGCGCGCCCAGCCGCGTCGGCCTGATAGCAGGAAACGGTGAGCGAATAGTCGACACCGAGATAGACGCCGCTGCGGATGATCTGCGCCTTGCTCAGATCGAGCAGCGGTGCGTGGATGTGCATGCGCGCGCCTTCGACGGCGGCCCGGGTCGCCAGGTTGGCCATCGCTTGGAACGCCTCGATGTATTCGGGCCGGCAATCCGGGTAGCCGGAGTAATCGACTGCGTTGACGCCGATGAAAATGTCGCGCGCGCCGAGCACCTCGGCCCAGGCCAGCGCCAGCGAGAGCATGACGGTATTGCGCGCCGGCACGTAGGTGAGGGGAATGCCGGGCCCGCTGCCCTGGGTCGGTATCGCCAGCGTGGCGTCGGTCAGCGCCGAGCCGCCGAACTGTGCGAGGTCGATGCCGACGATGCGGTGTTCCCGCGCGCCCAGCGCCGTCGCCACCTGCCGCGCGGCGGCGAGTTCGGCGCGGTGGCGCTGGCCGTAGTCGAACGACAGCGCGTGACAGGCGAAGCCGCGCGCCCGCGCGCCAGCCAGCACGGTGGCCGAATCCAGGCCGCCGGAGACCAGGACGATGGCATTAGACGGGGACAAGGCGGAGCTCCGGTTGGGATGGGCAAGCCGACTATACCGGGCCGGGCCGCTGCCGAAAACCCGAACACCTCGTGCCGCGCGGCTCAGCGCCCGGGCACGTTGCCCCAGATCACTTTGTGCAACTGGATCTGCATGCGCACCGGCAGACGGTCGTCGAGGATCCACTGCGCCAGTTCGGCCGGGGGCAGCGAATCGGCCACCGGCGACAGCAGCACCGGGCAGATCGCAGCCAGGCCGCGGCTAACCAGCGCCTCGCGCGCCCATTCGTAGTCGTTGCGGTCGGCCAGCACGATCTTGAGTTCGTCGCCGTTGCCCAGCAGGGCAAGGTTTTCCCAGCGGTTCTTCGCCTGTTCGCCCGAGCCCGGCGCCTTCAAATCCATGACCTTGGACACGCGACCATCGACGCCGGTGAGGTCGATCGCGCCGCTGGTTTCCAGCGAGACCGAATAGCCGGCGTCGCACAAGGCGCCGAGCAGATCGAGGCAACCCTGCTGCGCCAGCGGCTCGCCGCCGGTGACGCAGACAAAGCGCGGCGCATGCTGGCCGACCCGTTGCAGAATCTCGCCCACACTCACGCTTTCGCCGCCGAGGAATGCGTAAGCGGTATCGCACCAGCGGCAGCGCAGCGGGCAGCCGGTGAGGCGCACGAACACAGTCGGCAGGCCGGCCCGGCTGGTTTCGCCCTGCAGCGAGAAGAACACTTCCGTCAGGCGTACCCGGGTTGCCGCGCGCGCGTCGTTTCCGGCTTCGGCGGAATGCTCGACCATGGCAAGGGATGCGGCGCATGCCGGGGCATGCGCCAGCGCTTATTTTTTCGCCAGGCGCTGCTTGGCCACCTGGGCCGCGTTGCTCGACGGGTACTTGGATGCCAGCGCCTGCAGCGTTGCCTTGGCCGCCTTGGCGTCGCCACCGTCGGCCTGCGCATTGGCCAGGCCGAGCATGGCATCGGGCGCGCGCGAATCATTGGGCCAGTTCGATGCGACCTTGCCGAAAAAGTTGTTGGCCTTGGCGTAGTCGCGCCCCTGGTAAAACGCGCTGCCGGCCCAGTAGTTGGCCGATGCCTGGAACTGGCTGTCGGGATACTTGCCGACGAAGCTCTCGAAGGCGTGGCCGGCATCGCGATATTTGCCGCCCTTGAGCAGCGTCAGCGCGGCCTCGTAGTCGCGGCTCTCTTCAACCGGATCGATGCGTGGGGCGGTGCCGACATTGTTGGTTGCCGGGCCGGTCGGCGCCGCCTTGGCGTGCTGCTCCTGGGCGGCGACCTCGAGCTTGCGCAGGCGGTCGTCGAGGTCGACGTAGAAATCCTTCTGCCGCTTCTGTGCGGACTCGAGTTCGTAGGTGAGCACTTCCACCTGGCCGCGCAGCTTGGCAAGATCCTGGCGCACCAGTTCGATCTGGTTGGCCAGTTCGATCTGCTGGCGCTGCGCAGCTTCCATGCGGTCGAAGCGCGCGGCGGTCTCGCGCTTGACCGCGTCGATGCGGGCGCGCGCTTCCTCGTCGTCGAACACGCCGGCGCCTGCCGGGGAAATGACGCTTGCGGCCAACAGCGCGGCAAGCGCGGATCGTCTGAGGTTCATGGTGGCGATCGGTCGGAAAACACGGAAATCATCGGAAAGGGCGGCTGGACGAGGCCACGGCACCCGTGGGTGCCGTGGCGAAGGCGATCAGAATTCGCCCGAGTAGAGCATGTCGCCGCGGCGGTTCTCTGCCCAGGCGCCTTCGTCGTGGCCGGCATTCTTGGGCTTCTCTTCACCCAGGCTCACCGCTTCGATCTGCGCGTCCTTGGCGCCGAGCAGGGTCAGCGCCTTGCGCACGGCTTCGGCGCGCTTCTGACCGAGCGCCAGGTTGTATTCGCGCGAGCCGCGTTCGTCGGCGTTGCCCTGGATCAGCATCTTGATCTCCGGATGCTCGCGCAGGAACTTGCCGTGCGCTTCGACCAGCGACTTGTGCTCTTCCTTGATCACGTAGCTGTCGAAATCGAAATAGACGCTGCGTCTGGACAGGATGCTCTTGGGATCCTTGAGGATCGCCAGCGGCGAACCGGTGGACGCGTCCGGCGTGATGGTCTGGATGCCGGGCGCCGAGCCGTCAGCGGGCGACGAAGTGGCACCGCCCGGCGTGCGGTCCTCGATCGCGGCGCCGCCGCCGGTCTTGGGGGTGGAACCGCAGGCGGCAAGCAGCATCGCGGCGAGCAGGGCGGGGACAATTTTGTTCATGGTGTTTCTCCGTCAAAAAAACATGAAATCGTCGGGCATTGCAGACTACCTTCTCGGCAGCGGACCCCACGCAGGTTCCCGGACGTCGGCCGCGGCGACGCTGAGCTTCTGCTTGATGCGGCCGTCGGTCGACACTGCGGCAAGAACACCGCGCCCGCCGATCTCGGATGCATACAGAATCATACGCCCGTTGGGGGCGAAGCTCGGCGACTCGTCCTTGGCCGAATCGGTGAGAATTTGCGTCTGGCGGGTCGCCAGATCCATCAGCGCAACCTGGAAGCGACCGCCGTTGCGGGTCACGTAAGCCAGGCTCTTGCCGTCGGGCGACAGGTGCGGACTGACGTTGTAGCTGCCGTCGAAGGTGACCCGCTGGGCCTCGCCGCCGCTGGCGGAAATGCGGTAAATCTGCGGCGCGCCGCCGCGATCCGAGGTGAAGTAGATGTACGCGCCGTCGGGCGAATAGGTCGGCTCGGTGTCGATGCCGCTGGAACTGGCCAGCCGCTGCACGCCCGAGCCGTCGGCATTGACCGTGTACATCTGCGAGCCGGCATCCTTGGTCAGCACCACGCCGAGTTTGCGGCCGTCGGGCGACCACGCCGGCGCGCTGTTGGAGCCCTTAAAGTTGGCGACAATCTGCCGCTGCGAGGTGACGACCGAATGCACGTAGATCACCGGCTTCTTCTTCTCGAACGAGACATACGCCAGCCGCGTGCCGTCGGGCGACCAAGTCGGCGAGATGATCGGTTCCGGCGAGGACAGCGCGGTCTGCGCATTCATTCCATCGGCATCGGCCACCTGCAATTCGTAGCGCGACCCGGACTTCACCACGTAAGCGATGCGGGTCGAGAACACGCCCGGCTCGCCGACCAGCTTCTCGTAGATGAAGTCGGCAATCTTGTGCCCGGTGGCGCGGTTCTGCGCCGCACTCATCGTCAGGCTCAGGCCGCCAAGTTGCACCGCCTTCGCAATGTCGTGGAGGCGAAAGCGCACCTCGAAGCGATCGCCGGCGGGCCTGACGGTGCCGACAGCCAGCGCGTCGGCGCCGCGCGATTTCCACTCCGCGGCATCGACCGCAGCGTTCTCGCCGAGCGCGCTGGGTGCGAGCACCAGCTTGAACATCCCGCTGCGCTCGAGATCGCTGCGGACCACATCGGTCACGCTTTTCGGCAGCGCGTTCTCGCCTTCGAACGAGGCGATCGCCACCGGAATCCGGTTGGCGCCGGTGCCGGTGATTTCGATGGTGAGCTGGGCGAGGGCCGGCATCGCCAGCAGGCCGAACAGCAGCGCCAAGAAGCCTCGCCGAATCGTCGTTGCATTGCGCATCAAGAACCTTTCATAGTCGTTGCTCGCCGGCGGCTGCCCGCATCAAGCCGGGTAGGGCCGGATCTTGAGAGTGAGTTCCCGTTGAAACACGGCCGGATCGTCGGGTCGCGGCAACGGGTCGGACTTGCGAATCGCTCGTTCGATCGCCTCATCGAGCGACTTGTTCCCGCTGGATTTCTTCAGTCTCACATCGATCAGACCGCCGTCGGGCAGCAGCGAAACGGCGAATTCCGCTTCCGGATTGCCACTGAGCCCGGATGGCGCGATCACGTTGCCGCCCACCTTGAGCTTGATCTTGTCTACCCACAAAGCAAGCGCCTTGCCGGATGCGGCGCGGGACTTGGCTTCGCCCACCTTGGCAAGCTCGCTGTCGAGGGCATTGGCCTGGTTCGCCCGCTGCTTCTGCTGCGCGACGCGTGCCGTTTCCTTGGTCAGTTCTTCCTCCAGCCGCATGCGTTCGATGTCGCGGGTATCGAGCCTGGGTTGCGCCTTTTCCTTCGGCACTTCCTTTGCCGCTTCTTTCGGCGTTTCCTTGACCGGGGGTTTCTCGACCGGCTTGGGCTTGACTTCCGGCTT
>WBZP01006711.1_pt1 | contig 11318 bp, 5 predicted proteins | sample 5204301 | NCBI WGS metagenome assembly WBZP01 (sample SAMN12412401, study PRJNA552823) | activated sludge metagenome | isolation source: activated sludge from nitrification reactor of wastewater treatment plant... | place: USA: Pennsylvania | collected 2017
ATCATGCCGGTGTTGTTTTGGCCGAAGCCGGTCTGGACGAAGCCGGGATGGAAGCAGTTGACCGCGACTTCCTTGGCGCGCCTGGCGAGGGCGCGGGTAAACAGAATGTTGGCCAGCTTGGAGTCGCCGTACGAGCCAAAACCAGCGCTCTTGCCGTCGCGCTTGGCGATGAAGGCGAGGTCCATCTTGCCGGTCTGGTGCGCGGCGCTAGAGGTACTGACCACGCGCGAGCCGGGCGTCTTTTTGAGCAGCGGCAACAACTCGTGCGTCAGCAAAAAGTAGCTCAGGTGGTTAAGCGCAAAGGTCTTCTCGAAGCCATCAGCCGACAGCGTGTACTCGGTAAAGAGCGCGCCCGCGTTGTTCACCAGCACATCGAGCCGGTCGTACTTCTTCAAAAACGCCGCTGCCACTGCCCGTATCTCGGCCAGCGACGACAAGTCCCCGAGCAGCAGATCGATCTTGTCGCTCTGGCTCTGGCTCTTTAGCTCGGTCACGACGCGCTCGCTCTTTTCCTTGCTGCGCCCGACGAGCACCACCTGCGCGCCCCGCTTGCAAAACTCGAGCGCCGCCGCCTTGCCAATGCCTTCCGTTGCGCCCGTAATCAAAAACACCTTGCCGGTCAAAGCTTGTGCCATTGCGATCGCGCCTCCCTGCGCCAAGCCGTGATGATATCCGAGTCGCCGACTCTGTTACGGGACAAGGATTGTTGGATTGTGTCCGGTTTCGACTTGGTAGCGGTGGGCGATGCGCTCAGCGGCCACGCGGCTTTCCCCTGCACGAGCGAGCATCACCACCGAGCCTCCGAAGCCACCACCGGTCAGCCGTGCCCCCAAGATCGCCGGGTCGTCTTCCCCAAGCTGCACCAGTCGATCGAGCGCCGGAACCGATACCTGATAGTCGTCGCGCAGCGAGGCATGAGACGCAGAAAACAGTGAGCCCAGTCGCATTCCGTCCGCTTGCTTCAGTGCCTGCACAGCTTCCTCTACACGAGCATTTTCCGTCACGACATGGCGCACCCGTCGGACGAGCGGCTCGGGCAGCTTCGCCAGCGTCGCCAAGTCTACGACCCCAAGCTGGCGCAGCGACTTCACCCCGAGCAGCGCGGCGGCCTGCTGACACTCCTCCCGACGGACCCGATACTCGCCGGCAGCGTGACTGTGGACCACGCCCGAGTGAATCACAATCAGGTCGAGCGACGGCGGCAGCGCCACACTCTGCATCGCCAGCGACTGCGTATCCAGGTACAGCGCCGACCCCGGCCCACACAGCGCACAGGCCAGCTGATCCATGATCCCGACCGGCGCTCCGACCAGCTCGACTTCGGCGCGACGGGCAATACGGGCCAGCTCGACCTCGGACAGGGGCAGCGCCAGCGCAGACCGCAAGCCCCGCAGCAGGCTCACCAGCAGCGCCGCACTCGACGACAGCCCGCTTCCGACCGGCACCTGCGACGAGATATGCAGCCGCAGACCCCGCAGCCGACGCGCCCAGCCCTCCTGTTGCAGCGCCCAGGTGATGCCACGCACATAGTCCAGCCAGTCCCCCTGTCGTGCCTCGTCGCCGAGCCGGTACGACTGCGGCTGCCCATCTCGACTCAGCTCATCGCTATAGACCGACACCAGGCCGTCGTCGCACAGCGCCAGCTCGACCGAGGTGCGCTGCGGAATCGCCGTCGGCAGGACCAGTCCGTCGTTGTAGTCGGTGTGCTCGCCTATCAAGTTGACCCGACCGGGAGCCGACGCCAAGGTGGTTGCAGGGAGTCCAAACACCCGCACAAACGCAGCTGTCGGGCGAGGTCGCGTAGCGCTCATTTCGACACAGGCTCCTCGTCGCTGGCTAGCAGGGCACTGCTGACAATCAGCGCCTGCGCCGGGCCGTACGTCAGCCAGATCAGATCGCCGCGAAGGGAGTCCGGAATCTGCGCAAACAGCTCGGGGTGAAACAGGCGCATCGCAATCACCAGATCCGACAGCAAGAACAGCGCTCCACCGACGGCAAGCGGAATGTAGCGAGCCCGCTGTAGTGCCAGTCCCGTCGCCATCCCTGCCGTACTCGCCAACAGCAGCGTATACGGCAGCGCCACCCACGCGAGCGGCCGATCTCCCTTTGGCCCACAGTGAACGACGAAGTACCAGCCCGCGACGCCAATTCCCAGCCAGGTCAGCCACGCTCCGGCGCGAACCAGGGGCGAGTCAAGACCCTCTGCTTTGCCGAGCCGCCACATCCCGCGCACGTACTCAATATGACCCAGTCCAAAAGTCACCATCCCGAGCGGCACCGAGAAGGTCATCGCCAGGTCCCCGAGGAATCCCCAGGTCATGCCTTTGGCGATCTGATGGCTGTAGTCTGCCGCTGGTCCGCGCCGCTTCTCGCTGCGAATCAGCCACGCCGCCGCCACCAGCGTCGCCGAAGACAGCAGCGCGAGCGGCTTGGGAATGCGGGCCGCGCCGGGCTTTTCCGCCGTACCGAAGACAAAGCCACCAAGCAGTGAGCCGCCCCACAGCGCAGACAGACCTCCCAGTAGCAGCTGGCGAGCTTTCGCGAACATCGAGTCCTCCTCGGGGAAATAAGATGTGGGGTCAGTCTATCGGAAAAAGGCGCGGTGCTACCGAAGCAGAATGTTTACGCCGGACCGATTGTCGAGCTTCACAGAGTCGCGAGGAATGGACTTGCTGCGCACGGAACAGAGATCGAGCGGATCGACCGGACTTGCCTCCAGTGCGGCCAGCTCGAACCTGCTGAGACAGGCACTGGGAAGCAGCGCTTGCAGCGTCAAGCCGTCGACCGTACTGAGCCGAATCCAGCGCTGACGCTCGATGCAGTAGGCCCCCGCTTCGCTCCACGCCGCGTCGAATGTCAGCAGCAAGCTCGGGTCTTTGGTGTTGAGCGGTAGCGGATCGTACACATCAATCTCGGTTCCCTCTTCCGTATGGACGCCGCCATCGCCGCAGTAGTCGAAGCGGATCATGCGCGTACAGGCTTGGTGGTAGCCCGCAAGAGAGACTCCGCGATGGGTTGTCCAGGGACGGTATCCGAGCCGCACACACTTCCCAATCGCTGCACTGGTACAGCCGAACGTAAACTGGGTGGCACTGCTCTGATGTGCGCCGCTGCCATCCCAGGTACCAGGAACCGGAATCGCGCGCCGCTTGCCATCCAGATCCGGTGCACACAGCTCGACCAGCTGTCCGTCATGAAGTGCTTTGAGCGTGTACAGGAGTGTCTCTCCGCTGGCATCCCGTGCGTCCACTTCCACCGCCGCGATGACTGCCGCAAGCTGCGCCCCAGCGGAATCGACCTGGGTCACCGTCGTGCCCACAAAGTCCGCTCCCCGCAAGGACTGGCCATCCATGGTTCCGACCAGCGCGGTTCCTTCTAGGTGCAGACTCTTGATCTCGACACATCCCTTGGTCGCAGCAGTCACTGTTGCAGAGGTCATGCTGGTGCCCTGCAGCGTGCGCCCGTTCATGCTTCTGCGCAGACTGGTCAGCTGCTGTCCACACTGCTCCGGCAATACGGTGTCGCTACCGCTGTCATGGGTTGATGAGGTGGTTCCCAGCGATCCACAGCCCGTGCCCCCCGTGCCAGCGATCAGTGCGGATATTAGACATTTAACACGAGTAATATTTCGACTACTGAGCATGATTCCCCCCTTGCTGGTTCCGGTGCTGGTGACGCGTCAGAAGTTGTGACGCGTCGTTTGCGACCTGCAAGATCCCTGCCTGCTCTGCTTCGGCACGCAGCGATTGCAGGGCAGCCAAGACCTCTGGACCAGGAGCGACCACAAGTCGCAGGCGTGCACTGGCCAGCGCCAGCTCCAGCCGCTTGGTGGGAAGCTCGACGAGCCGTGCGTCGCGCTGGACCTGGGCAATCTCTTGCAGACAGCGCTCGGACTCCTCCCGCAGCGCGAGCTGCGCATAGATGCGGGCAAGTACACACAGAATCGTCATGCGCATCGGAAGGTAGGGATTGGCCCGGTTGAGTGTCTCTGCGCGACGAGCCAACAGGAGCGCCTCTGGGCTGTGACCGCTGGCTGCCTGCGCGGCTCCGAAGACCGCCAGTGCCCAGGCCTCACCGTCGAGCTGTCCATCTTCGTGAAACAGGGGAACGGCCTGCTCTGCATGTGCGACTGCCGCTGCCGGATTCCCACTCAGGAGCTCCAGGTAGGCCAGCGCAGCTCGACTTTCCGCGACAAATCCTCTCGATCCCACCACCGATCGTTGTTCGAGTGCGAGCTTGTGCTTTTCACGCGCGGGGCCAAGCTCTCCCCGCAGCAGCAGCGTCTCTCCGAGCAGCCAGTTGGACCACGCTCCCAAGAGCTCATCGCCTTGCTCTTTGGCAATCCGGGCCGCCTGCTGGGCTCGTCCTGTTGCGGCATCAAGCTGCGCGCGATACAGATCAATCCAGCCGAGCGAAAGGAGTGCCGTAGCATAGGCCTCCTTGTAGTCCACTTCGCGCGACAGAACGAGGCTTGCTTCAGCCCGCGCCGTCGCCAAAGACAAGTCCCCCGCTCGCAGCAGCAAAAGCGCCAGATTCCCAAGATGAATCGCCGTTCCATTGCCACTTCCCGCATCAAGGAGGATCGCGAGCGCATCATAAAACACCGCAAACGCCTGCTTGGCATCACCCCGATCGCGCAAGATCCAGCCCTTCGCAGCCAGTGCATCGGCCACATCCAGCTGCGCCCCCGCCTGTCGAAACATCGCAATCGCCATCTCGAGGTTGGGCAAGACTCCCTGCGCTTCTCCCAAGAACTTTTTCACATACGCTTGCGCCACCAGACAGCGCGCCACCAGCAGCGTGGCCCCGATGGCGCGACTCTTGGCAATCGCGGCTTCATACCGCTCATGGGCAGCGCGAAAGTCCCCCTTGTCCTCGAGTGCGCGGGCGAGCGCAGCATCAATCCGGGGATCGAGCTGCGCGCGATCATTGTTAAGCTGAAGCTGCGTCAGTGTGGCAATCGCGGCTTGGTGTCCACCGGAAGCCAGCTGTGCCTCTCCGTACGCCAGCGGATACTCTGGATTGTCAGGAAACAGCCGCATCAGCGTCTGGTACGTTGCCAGTGCGCGCTCCCAGTTCTTGAGAGACTCTTGATAGCGAGCCTCTAGGAGTAGTCTCTCTTCACGCTGCATACCGGTGGTGTGTTCGACCGCATGTTTCAGGACTTCACGCGCCTTTACGTCATACCCAAGCGAGCGCCATACCGTCGCGAGGGCTTCATACGCTGGTGAAAAATCCGGATCACTTGACACCACCCGACTCAGCATCTCTCCCGCTTCCCGCAGCCGGAATCCGCGCAGCTCGCGCAGGGCTTCACCATAGCGTTTGAGCGTGTCTGGATTGGCGACCCGCAGACCGGTGGCATGCTGCGCCACACCATCCTCTACCCCCAGCTGACGACGGATGATCTGTCCCGCTTGTGCCACCAGTCCGAAGACCTCGGTAGCACGACCTGCGACGACACTGCGCGCCAGAATCTGTCCGGTTTCGGTGTCCTGTGCCAGGAGTGACAGCTGCAGCTGACCCTCTGTGGCCCCCTGAAGTTGATAGGAACCCGTAATCACAATCTCGGCATCGAGCCGCTTGCGAACCTGCGCCAGTGTCCGCAGATCAAGCTGTTTGGTTTCACGCAGCTGTGACTCTTGCAGCATGCGCTGCACACTCCGTGACGCCACCATGCGGAGTCTCTCCCCAAGTGCCAGCTCACGTACCAGCAGCTCTCCGATTGCCGTCGCGTACCAGCTGTCTGCTTGATTTCTGGACTCACTGACTGGACCCAGTACTGCCACCACCCGCCGCGCTTGCAGCACCGGACTCTCTTGCTGCCGCGATACCACCTGCGCCAAGTGGTACATTCCCGCCAAGCTGCCACCAAGCACCAGCAACACCGTCAGCAGCACCAGCGGCCAGCTCTGACGAAGTGCCTTGGAGAGCAGCGAGTACAGAGACGGCTTGAGCAGCGAGCCAAGGACCTCCTGTACTTCGACTCCGGACTGCGGACGCTCGGTAGGATTGCGGCGCAGACAGCGGTCTACCAGCGACGCAAAGCGCCCATCAATTCCCGGCAGCAGCGTGGCCAGCGGCTCGACATCTTTGTGCAGCGCATCCTGCTCGATCTGCGCCACCGCCGTACTGTAGTGAGGAGGTCGCCCCGTACACAGCTCATACAGCACCGCTCCCAAGCTATACACGTCCGTCATCGGAGTCGCCGCAAGCCCCCGCCAAGCCTCCGGAGCCATGTACGCCGGAGTTCCCATCACGGCTCCTGCGCGGGTCAGGGGCTCGGTGAGAGGCTCTGGTGGTTCACTTGGTGACGGGTTTGGCTTTGCGGACTTGCCGAGCTTGGTGGACTTCGCGGACTTTGCGGACTTGCCTCTCTTTTCAACCGGAAGCGTCTCTGCGGGGGTCGCCTGCTCGGGATCATCGGCGGGGGGCTCCTCTCCGGCCTCCAGTGTCTCCTTTTGCGCCAGATCTTGCGGTGAGGACTCCGGGCCCAGCGATGACTGCCCGACCCACGCTGGCTCCACCAGCAGTCCCGAGAGCTTGGCCAGCCCAAAGTCGAGCAGCTTCACCTCCGAGCTCTCGGAGATCATGACATTGGCGGGTTTGATGTCTCGATGGAGAACGCCTTGCTCGTGGGCGGCGGCTAGACCTCGGGCTAGCTCGGCTCCGATCGCGAGGGCTCGCTGCCAGGGGACGGGCTTGATGACCCGCGCCAGACTCTGACCCGCGACGTATTCCGACACCAGATAGGGGCGCCCGCGCGACTCACCGAAGCGATAGACCGTGACCACGTTGGGGTGCTTCAGCCGAGCAATCGCGCGCGCCTCGATGAGAAAGCGCCGTCGAGCATGCTTGCTCAGCCGACGACCACCCAGGAACTTGATCGCGACGGAGCGATCCAAGACCGTATCCCGCGCGAGGTAGACCTGACCGTTGGCCCCTCGGCCAAGCGGACGCTCGATCAGAAACTCATCCAGCTGTGACGGTGGAACGAATGAGCTCTGCTGATTCGGTAAGTCTGGCATGCGCGCCAACCTGCTCCGCGAAGTACATTTCTGACCAACTGGCAATCCTGACGTTCTTGTCGAATTGCCACATATTTAGAAGAGTACCTCGCCGAAATTAGGAATCAGTCGTCCGATTGTGTCTGAATCTTAGGATGTAGCGACTCAGGTGTTGTTTTACCGTTGTTCCGTCGGCAATGTTCAGTCGTCGCGCCAGCTCGGAGCAGTTGATGTTCTTGTGAATCTCATCAATTTGGGTGAGTCCCGTCGCGTGGGCGATAAACACCGGCTTGATATAGCGCTCGGTCAGCTGAGTAATCTGTCCCCAGCTCTTGGGCTGCTGTCCGTGATCGCGCACAAAGGCCGCCAGCGCAATCCCGACCAGATCTTCCCACTGGGAGGCATTCCCATCGGATGAGAGCTCGGACTCACGTACCGGAGTACGGACCTCACTGCGACCGTCCCGCAACACCGAGCTACAGATGTCTGCGTCGATGCTCTGCGCCCGGCTGGTACTTGGGAGTCGCTCGATAAAGCTCTCTAGATCGCGAAAGTTGCCCGGCCACTCATACTCCATCACCCGACGGAGAGCCGCTGGACTCAAGGCATCGTGAACCTTGATCGTGCTGCCCTTGATGGTGCGACTGCGCAGCATCGCCAGCAGATCATCGGGTCGCAGACGCAGCGGCGGAACGTGGATGACCTTGCCCGCGATGCGATACCAAAGATCCTCGCGGAATCGGCCTTGGCGACACTGCGGATTGTCCAGCTCGACGTTGGTGGCACAGACAATCTGGACGTGAGCCCGGCGCGGTCGCGGATCACCCAGGCGCTGGTATTCCCCCTTGCTGTCCAGGAAGCGGAGCAGCGCTTTTTGAACCTCCAGATCCATCTCGCCGATCTCATCGAGAAACAGGGTTCCTTCGTGCGCTGTCTCAACGACTCCTGCAATGTCCGCCACACAGCCCGTGAAGGAACCGCGCCGCGCCCCAAACAGCTGTGCAAACAGCAGACTCTCCTTCAGCAGGCCGCAGTTGAGCGACGCATACGGACCGCGAGTCTGCCGCGAGTGAATGTGATAGCAGCGCGCCAGCTGATCTTTGCCAACGCCCGTCGGACCAATCAGGACCACCCGTGTACCCCAGGCGGCAGCCTCGGCAATCTCGCGATGGACATCTCGGATCAGCGGCGAGGCGAGGACAAATCCCTCATCGTGGCCCTGCAGCTGTTCGAGACGCGAGTTTTCCGCCAAGATGTACTGCTTCACTTCGTCGAGCACATCGTCCCAGCTCAGCTCCATCGTCGCGGTCGGCTTGGCAGTCACAAACAGCTGATTGCCGTCGGCCAGCATAAAGCTACTGCCCCGCAGCGGAGTGTCATCAGAGCGCTGTCCTTTGGCCCGTAGCTGCAGGTCCGCATGGACTTCCATTCGCTGCAGCCAGCTCGTTAGCGAGGTCACCACCGCCGCCGCAAACTCGTCCTCATGCTTCCACACGGCCCGCTGCGGAGACTCACGCTCGTCATCGTCCCCGCCATCCGGAGCGAGCTGCACTTCCACGTCGGCATTTGGCTCCAGCAAGGTTCGCTGCTGGGGCTGCAGGTGCAGTGTGGTGCCATTGCGGCTTGCCAGATCGAACAGCTGTACCGCTCCTTCATGGAGGAGGACCAGCAAGTGATTGGCCGACACGCGCTGAGAGGACAGCGGCACTTTGGTCAGGCTCACGTCCCGCAGGAGCAGCTGTAACAGATAAGGAAGCTTGGTCGGGTTTGGCTGCCGTCCGACGAGATACGCTGCGCCCGCAACCAGGGAAACAGTAACCAGCTTGTCTTCATCAGGAGCATTGATCCGTAGGTGTGGCATAGGGGGCCGCCCACATTATATCCCGAATCCCGGGGCGTCCGAAGCATTCCCTGCGGCTCGGCGAGTCGGTCGCTGACTGCCTGCGACCGTGGCATAGGCCTTGCCTTCCTATCCAAGACGGATGCGTGCCAGGACTCCTACCGGGTTTGTGTTTACAGAGGCCCAGCGCTTGGCGGCGGCGGCCTCTGCTACCGGGGTGGGATTGCGGACACCGTCTCCGATCGGAGACGGAGGTCGCAGGGTACGGGGCACGCCTACACAACACTAGGAACTGCAAGACGGGGAGGGACATCATCATGAGTGCCAATTTCAAGAGAGTGGTTCGGAAGAAAAAGAACGGTGTAGCCAGGTGGCTTGGCGGACTTCTGGCGGGAGTGATCGGAGTCAGCGTGTTTGGCCAAGCGGAAGCGGCACCGACCCGGCGCTTCCAGACCGATGACCGAGGCAACTTCATCGTGATTGGCAACACGGTCGGTCAGGACTGTCGCGCCGGTGTCCCGGCTCCGGTCGTTGGCACCACCAGCCTCCTGACCTGCGGAATCACTGGCTTTGGGGACTCTGGTATCGACGCATATTGGCGCTCTGATGCACCAGCCAGTGGTCAAGCGCAAGCCGGCATCCTCATTACGTCTCCCATCGCGCGCAGCACCGCCGTTCTGAGCCTGCCTGCCGGCGCCGCCGTGACCTACGCCCGCTTGTACTGGTCAACCCAGCGAGCCAGCGCCATCGGCAATGACACCGCACTCCTCGAGCGACCCGGCGGGCTCAGCCGGGTCATCACCGCGCAGGCTCCCGATGTCAAGAGCGTCAACTACAGCGGACTGAATTATTACCAAGCGTCTGCTGATGTCACGGCCATCGTGCGGACTGCGGGCAGCGGCCCGTTTCGAGTGGCCGGCTTCAACAGCGACGAGCTGGGCAATCTCCTCAACGATGTCACCTACAGCGCCTGGCACCTCTCGGTGTTTTATAAGCTCGACAGCGAGCCGGTGCGCCGCTTGACCTTGCACGACGGCTTCGATCTGCTCAGCAAAGGCAAAGTCAGCGCAGCCTTGTCCGGAATCTTGGTCCCCAGCACCGGTGCTGAAGGCCGCTTGGGCCTTATCGCTTACGAGGGCGATGCCGACATCAAAGGAGACGCCCTCCGCATCAACGGCACCGCGATCAGCGATGCGCAGAACCCCGTCGACAACGTCTTCAACAGCACGCGCTCTCGCCTGGGCAGCCCGGTCAGTGTCGCGGGCGACTTGCCGCAGCTTACCGGCGGTCCCGCGAGCATGAGCGGCGTCGACCTGGATGTCCTCGACATCACCGCGAACCTCAAGGCCGGCGACACCCAGCTTGCCGTCGAAGCCGAAACAAGTGGCGACGAGGTCTTCCTGGGCGGACTACTCACCAGCATCACCTCGGTGCGGCCGGTGCTCTCGGGCAGTGCCAAGACGTTTGTCAACTTGACGCGCAGCGACGGACGCACGCTGCCTGGCGACCAGATCGAGTACACGCTGACGGTCAGCAACGCCGGCTCGGATGGCGCAGTGAACGTCGTGGTGACGGACGCACTGCCGACGCAGGTGACGTTTGTGCCCGGCTCGCTGCGGGTGGTGACGGGACCGAACACCGGCAACAAGACTGACGCGGTGGGCGATGATCAAGCCGAGTACGTTGCCGGCACCCGAACGGTCGTCGCGCGCCTGGGAACGGGTGCAACAGGCACCCAAGGTGGCACGATGACCACCACCGATGGTCCGTCGTCTCTGGCCTTCCGAGTCACCGTCAATGCGGGCGCGATGGGCCTGGTGTCCAACCAAGCCACCATCAGCGGCCAGGGTCAGACCGCGACCGCCCAGGGCAACACCGAGCCCTCGACGTGGCCGACCGGCAACGGCAGCGGACCGGGAATTCCCACCGTGTTTCAGATCTCGACCTGCGCGACCAGCAACGACTGTCCGATAAGCGCTCCGGTCTGCGATACCAGCGCCAGCCCGCCGCAGTGTGTCTGCCGCATGGACAGTGACTGCCCCAGCGGAACGATCTGCAACGCGGTCAGCAAGATCTGCACGCAGTGCTCGGCCACCAACACCACCAACTGCCTGCCCACCTCGACGGGCGGCGCGTGTCTGCCCGGTGGCGTCTGCGGCTGCAACACCAACACCGACTGTGGCGGTCGCACCTGTGACCAGGCCACCAAGACCTGTCCAGCGGTTAGCACCGATCTGGTCGTGTCGCTGTCTCGTCAGCCCAGCCAGACCAGCCTGTCACCGGGGAGCCAAGTCACCTACACGGTCGGCGTCAAAAACAACAGCAGCATTCCGATCCTCGGGGGAACCTTGAGCGACGCGTTCCGTCCGACCCCGTCCGCGCAGAGCGGCATTACCTGGACCTGCACTGGCAGTGGCGGCGCCGTCTGCCCGTCCGCATCGGGCACCGGCAGCCTGCCCGTGGTGCTGAAC
>WBZP01006712.1_pt1 | contig 11317 bp, 8 predicted proteins | sample 5204301 | NCBI WGS metagenome assembly WBZP01 (sample SAMN12412401, study PRJNA552823) | activated sludge metagenome | isolation source: activated sludge from nitrification reactor of wastewater treatment plant... | place: USA: Pennsylvania | collected 2017
GCCGCCTCAAGGAGTCGCATCCCGACGTCGAGGTGATCGTATTCACCGGCCTCGCGCAGATCGAGACCGCGGTGACCTGCATGAAACTCGGCGCCTTCGACTACCTTGCCAAGCCGTTCGACCCCGAGGAGCTGCGCCTCGCGGTGGCGCGGGCGCTCGAGCGCCGGTCGCTGCTGCAGGAGAACCTGCACCTGAAGCGCGCGGTCAGCTCCAGGTACCGGATGGACAACATGGTCGGCGCGAGCGCGCGGATGCAGCGGGTGTACGAGCTCATCGCCCAGTGCGCGGCGACGAACACGACGGTGCTCATCACCGGGGAGAGCGGCACCGGCAAGGAGCTCATCGCCCGCGCGATTCACTACAACAGCCTGCGACGGGAACGTCCGTTCGTCGCCGTCGACTGCACGGCGCTGTCCGAGAACCTGCTGGAGAGCGAGCTCTTCGGCCACGTCAAGGGTTCGTTCACCGGCGCCGTCTCCGGCAAGAAGGGGATGTTCGAGGTCGCCGAAGGCGGCACGCTGTTCCTGGACGAGATCGGCAACGTGCCGCTGTCGATGCAGGCGAAGCTGCTGCGCGTGATCCAGGAGCGCGAGTTCCGCGCCGTCGGCGACACGCGGACGCAGCGCGCCGACGTCCGCCTGATCGCCGCGACCAATCGCGACCTCGCCGGGATGGTGGCGGCGGGGACGTTCCGGGAGGACCTCTACTACCGGCTCAACGTCTTCCCGATCGCCTCTCCGCCGCTGCGCGAGCGGCGCGAGGACATTCCGGCGCTCGCCTTCCACTTCCTCAAGTCCCATGCCGCGGAGCTCGGCAAGGACATCGAGGGGATCTCCGAGGGTGCGCTGAACCTGCTCGCCAGCCACGACTGGCCCGGCAACGTTCGCGAGCTCGAGAACGCGGTGCACCGCGCCGCGATCCTCGCCACCGGCGGCGTCCTGCGCCGGGCGCACCTGGCCGCGATCACCGAGCCGCACGCGGGGCAGCCCGCCGACGTGCCGCGGACCGGCGAGGAGTTGAAGCGCCTGAAGAAGATCGCCCGCGAGAAGAGCGTCCTGCACCTCGAGCGGCGGTTCGTGCTCGAGGCGCTCAAGCGCAACGCGTGGAACGTCACGCAGAGCGCCAGCGAGACTGCAATGCTGCGCTCCAATTTCCAGGCGCTGATGAAGAAGCACGGCATCCGCGTCCGCGAGTCCGAGGACGCGGGCGGCGATGCCGGCCCGGTCGCGGGCGGCTGACTGCTTGAACGGCGCTAGCGCGCGGACGGCTGCGCCCCGGCACGTTCCGGGACCGCGGCGTCGTGCACTTCCTCGTAGCCGGTGAGCATCGCCCTGATGTGCTCGCCGGCGGTCCGGCCCAGCGTGGTGAGATACACGTGCACCGGGATGAACACCACGAAGGCGATCGACAGCGCGACGTGGATCGAGGAGACGACCCGGGCGCCGCCCAGGAACTCGACGGTGCCGGCGAAGCGCTGCAGGTCCCAGAGCACCAGTCCGGTGTAGAACTGCACCGGCACGAGCAGCATCATCACGATCTGGTAGGTCATGCTCTGCAGCGCGTTGAACTTCCGGTAGACGCTGACCTCGTGCGGATTGGGCTGCCCCTGGAAGATCCCGTAGCCGTAGTACGCGAGCTGGCGCACGACGTTGCGGAAGTGGGTCGAGGGGCTCAATTCCGGGTGGTAGACGGTGATCCGGTCCGAGGCGAGGTAGAACCCGAGCCAGACGAAGTAGTTGGCGATCAGCGCGAAGCCGATCGCGTTGTGCAGGTCGACGACCGTCGCGAAAGCCATGCCCATCAGCACGCCGTAGCGCAGTCCGAACCCGGTGACCAGCAGGGCGACGAAGCCGAGGGCGTTGACCCAGTGCCAGAGCCGCACGGGCAGCGGGTGTACGTAGATCCGTGTCATTCGGGCGACCTGTCCGTGGGGGAGCGGCGGCTGAGGCGGCGCGCCGCGAAGTGCAGTGCCGGCACCGCGATGCCGCCGGCGAGGCCGAGTGCGAGGGCCACGTCGAGCGCCTTGATCCGCGTGCCGCCGATCGCATAGAAGCCTCGCAGCGCCTCCCACGCTACGGCGGAACCGAGGATCGACTTGTGCGCGTCGTAGCGGACGGGCCGGCCTTCCGCGTCGAGCGTCGACACCGTCACGTACTGGAACGGCACGGCGCGCTCGTCGTGGCACCTGCTGCAATCCCTGATCGCGAGCGCCCTGGGCGAGAGTTCGTGCGCCTCCATCCCGGAGCGCAGCGCGACGTGGCCGCGCAGCACGACGTCGTGACCGTCGCGCTGGAGGCCGGCGAGCAACGTGCGCAGCTCGCCGGCGTCGAGCCCGTCGTGGTTGGCGTCCGCGGCGCGGGCGCGACGTTCGAATCCGAGCGCGCCGTTCCCGTCGACCAGCCGCCGGTCGCCGACGTAGAGCCGCAGATCGATGCCCCGCACCGCCTCCGCCGCGTGGCACGCGAGGCAGGCGACGGCCCGCAGGTGGCTCGCGGCGTTGGGCAGCCACTCCTCGTGCGTCGGCGTGGTGTCGCCGTGACAGGCGGTGCAGGCGTTGCGCGGGCCGTCCTGCACCGACGCCGGCGTCACGTCGTGCGGACGATGGCAGTCGCTGCAGGCGGGTGCCGCGGTGCTCCCGCCGCGCAGGCGAATCGCGTGGACGCTGCCCTCGTAGATCCTGAACACCCGGGCGTGGCACGCGCGGCAGGATTGGTTGCGCTCCAGCGCGTAGTGGCGCGCGCTCGCGAAGGACACGGTGCCGCGCGGATGATCGCGGAGGTCGACGGCCGGGTGGCAGCCCACGCAGCCGACTGCGCCGTGCACCGAGCGGCGGAACGTGGTCTCGTCGACGGCCGCGCTCACCGTGTCGCCGTTGGCGAAGGCGAGCGCGAGGTCCTTGTTCGCGTGGCAGGCGATGCACGCCTGGTCGCCGGCCGCGAGACCCGCCGGCGCGGTGCCGGCGGCGACTGGCGACAGCTGCACCATGCCCAGCAGCGCGACGACGGCGACTGCGAACCGCCGCAGCACGGATCCCGGGGACCGGGAGGAAGAAACGCGTCCTGCAATCACGAAGTCGCTGGCCTCACCGAAGGCCGCGGTGGTGGCAGGCGATGCACAGCCTGCGTTGGCCGAGACCGGCCGTCTGCCTTCCGCGACCCGACCGGTGCCTAGGCGGCACCCGTGCGCCCGGCGACCGCCTTGATGCCCATCCACGCGAGCATGCCGAGCCCCACGAACGGCAGGGCGATCACGTAGACGAGTCCGACCACCGGGGCGGCGAGGAACAGCGCGACGTTCCTGAGCCAGGTCCCGACCCGGCCGCTGCGGCGGGCCAGCGCGCGGATCGCGTACCAGAACGGCATCGCGACCAGCGCCGCCAATCCGGCGAACGGCAGCACCAGCACGTAGAGCAGGCCCAGAAGCGGCGCCCACACCGGGAACCCGGGAAGCCGCGCCACGTTCCCGAACCGGGCGCTGGCTGCCGGCGGCGCGTCCGTTGCCGGCGGCAACGCGCTCGCAGTGTCCTGCGTGCGAGGCCGGACGTCCGCCTCGCGTCGCAGCAGCGCATCGCGGGCGCCTTCCTCGATCATTTCCGGCGACAGCGGCTTGTGCAGGACCGCCGAGACGCCGGCCGCTCGTGCCCGCGCCTCGTTCTCGGCCGTTGCGTAGCCACTCACGATCACCACCGGCAGCCACGGCTGGCGGTCGCGGATACGCTCGGCGACGGTGATGCCGTCGATGCCGGGCATCCGGATGTCGGTGAAGACGACGCCGTATTCCTCGGCGGCGATCTTGCGCAGCGCCTCGGCGCCGTCACCCGCCGTGACCACCGCGTACCCCCGCTTGGACAGCACCCGGTCGAAGCTCCTGCCGACCACGGGATCGTCGTCGACGACCAGGACTTTGCGCAGCGTTGTCATGATCCGTTTCCTTCGCTTTCTCGTACTTCCGGCATTTCAGGCGGCGGCAGGGGCCGCGACGCTCGCGACCTTGTTGCCATTGGCCTCGAAGCGCAACGCCCAGTGCTTCTGGTTCATCGCGCTGTTGGCCGCTTCGATCACATCGCCCGGAGCCAGCGGCTTGGCGAGGTAGTCGTGGGCGCCCAGGCGAATCGACTCCTTGGCGGTGTCGACCGACGGGTAGCCGGTGATCACGATCACCTCGCTCTCCGGCCACCGGCGCTTCATCGTCCGCAGCACCGACATCCCGTCGAGACCGGGCATGCGCAGGTCCAGGAGCACGAGGTCGAACGGCTGCCGTTCCATCGCCTTCAATGCCTGCTCGCCGTCGCCGACGGCCTCGACGCGGCAGTGCGCGTTGCCCAGCACCCGCACGTGGCTGCGCCGCACCACCTCTTCGTCGTCCACGACCAGAACCGTTGCCACTGGGTTCATCGTCCGGTCCTTCCCGTGACTGCCTCGCTGATTCTTGCGCGAGATTCGTGCCAGGCGGTCGGCGTGCGCGGCGTGCCGATTTCTTGTTTATTCACAACGAGTTGCGAGCGCGCGGCCGATCGTCGCGGGGGCGTTCTCTCGCGGCGAAGTACAGGGAATTTGTGCATGCGCCGCGGCCACGCGAGTGGAGGCTTTGCAATTCAATGGGTTGTCGCCGAAAAGGAGTGAACTCGGCAAATGTGCACCGTCGACCGGGCGGCAGGTCCGCCACGAGCAGGCGAGGGTGGCCGCGCCGAGGCCCCTGGGACGCGCGGCGGACGGTGTGCCAGCGGCCGCCGGTCGCGCTCGCCGCCGTTACCCGATCCGCAGGAAATCGTTGCCCGGGAGCCTGACTGGCACGATGTCGGCGGCGGCGAACCCGCCGTCGTGCGCGGCGAAGTAATCGAGCAACTGCTGCGATTCGGTCCACCAGGGGCACTTCGCCCGCCACTCGGGGCGGACCCGGAACCCAAGCCGCTCGATGACGGTTGCGTCCCACTTGAAGTGATGGACCTGCACCCAGCCGGCGATCGTCCGGCGGCTCGCCGCGTCGGCCAGGACGTGCTTGCCGCCGCTGACGACGACGTCGCCTCGCGCCAGCGCCACCTTGCGCAGGTCGCCGCCGCCCAGGCGCCGGGTGATGTTGCACGCGATCGGATAGGTCTCCCACACCGGTCGCTCGGGCGAAAACGGGGCGAGGCGCCCGTCGACGGCGACACGGTCGATGAGCAGGCCGCGAAGGAAGTCGATGCGCTGCGTCTCGCACTGGGCCGCCAGCGCCGGCAGCGGCTGCGGGTAGACCTGGAACTCGTCGCTGTCGCACCAGACGATCCAGTCCGTTGGAGCGACGTGTTCCTGCTGCAGAAGCCGCTGATGGCGGATGATCGTCCCGGCGTCGAACCCCTCTTCCAGGAACTGCGGCTCGCGGATGTCGAGGCCGGCGAGGACTTGCCGGAAACGCTCCCGGCCCGCCTGGGCCAGGTCCGCCGGCATTCCCGGCTCGAGCTGCAGCGTGAGCAGGAAGCGCTCGACCCCGATGCCCCGGTAGTGGGCGACGAACTGCGGCAGCCAGTCGATGCGGGCGGGTTCGAGAGTGCAGAGCAGGACGATCATCGGGGGGGGGGCCGGAGTCGGGGGCGGGCCGCAGCGCAGCGCCTTCCTGCGGCCGGCGCAGAATAGCCGTCCCGGGCGCGCATGCCAACCGGGCAGGCATTGGCGGACCCGCGCGAGGTTCGCTCGATCGCGCGCGATGCGCGGGCGAAGTTTGTTACCATCGCCGGGCGATCGGCACCTCTTGCCGCCCCCGCAGGCCCGACCCGATCCGCCGTGCGCACGATCCTGACCCTCTCCTGCCCCGACCGCCCCGGCATCGTCGCAGCGGTGGCGACCTTCCTCGCCGGCCAGGGGTGCAACATCCTCGAGTCGGCGCAGTTCGATGACGTCGACACCGGCCGGTTCTTCATGCGCGTGGTGTGCGCCCCGGTGGTCGAGGGCGTCACCCACGAGCGGCTGAAGGCGGCCTTCCGTCCGGTGGCGGCGCAGTTCGGCATGGACTGGAAGTTCCACGACGCCGCGCGCCACCTGCGCGTGCTGATCATGGTGTCGAAGCAGGATCACTGCCTCAACGACCTCCTCTATCGCTACAAGGTCGGCGCGCTGCCGATGGAGCCGGTGGCGATCGTCTCCAACCACCGCGACAGCTACCAGCTCGCCGCCTCCTACGACATCCCGTTCCACCACCTGCCGGTGACCGCGGCGACCAAGCCCGCGCAGGAGGCGAAGCTGTGGGCGCTATGCGAGGACTACGGCGTCGAGCTCGTCGTGCTCGCGCGCTACATGCAGGTGCTCTCCGACGGGCTCGCGCAGCGGCTGGAAGGCCGGGCGATCAACATCCACCACGGACTGCTGCCGTCCTTCAAGGGCGCGAAACCGTACCACCAGGCGCACGCCCGCGGGGTAAAGCTGATCGGCGCCACCGCGCACTACGTGACCGGGGTGCTCGACGAGGGCCCGATCATCGAGCAGGAGGTCGCGCGGGTCGAGTACAACATGCGCGCCGACGACCTGGTGGCGCTGGGCCGCGACGTCGAGTGCCAGGCGCTCGCCCGCGCGGTGCGCGGGCACCTTGAGCACCGCGTATTCCTCAACGGCCAGAAGACTGTCGTCTTTCGCTGACCGGCGCCCCCTGCCGCCGCTCGCTGCGGTGTGCTTCGCCGCGTCCCGACCACTCCACGCCCCCGCGCCGCTTCAACGTGATCCACGACCGCAGGTACGACTTCCTCCGCCGCCTCGCCCGCGACGCCGGCGACCGGGCGCTCGCGTTCTGGCGCGACCGTGCGGCACTCACCGTCGAGGCGAAGGGCCCGCAGGACTTCGTGAGCCGGGCCGACCGCGAGGTCGAGACGTTCATCCGGTCGGCGATTGCCGAGGCGTTTCCCGGCGACGCGTTCCTGGGCGAGGAGACCGCCGACGCCGCCGTGGCGGGCGCGCCGCGGCTGTGGGTGGTGGATCCGATCGACGGCACGTCGAACTTCCTGCGCGGCGTCGCTTACTGGAACGTGTCGATCGCGTACGTCGAGAACGGCGTGCGCACGCTCGGTGCAGTCGCCGACCCGCCGGCCGGCGAGGTGTTCCACGCCCGCCGCGGCGGCGGAGCCTGGCGCAGCGACGCCCGCGGCGAGACGCGCCTCGCGGTCGCGCCGACGCCCGCGCTGTCCGAGGCGATGGTCGCCATCGGCCACCACGACCGCTACCCCGATCCGCGCTTCGTCGCGATCCGCGACGCGCTGATGAGCGAGGGCGCCGCCTACCGCAACTTCGGCGCCGCCGCGCTGCAGCTGGCGCACGTCGCCGAAGGGCGCATCGACGCGTTCATCGAGCTCGAGCTCTCCGCGTGGGATGCGATGGCGGGCCTGCTGCTGGTCGAGGAAGCCGGCGGCCACGCAGAGCCGTTTCCCGGTCCGCGCGGCCTCGCCGTGAAGGCGCCGGTCGTCGCCGCCGCGCCGGGCATCGCCGCCGCACTGACGGCGATCGTCGCCGCGGCGGTCCGCCCGGCGTAGGCCCGGTCAGCGCTTGACCCGGGCGAAGTCGCCCGCCTCGGCCACCGCGAAGCCGTCGGCGCGCACGTACTTGCGCAGCGCCGCGTTGACCTGGGCCGTGGTGAGCGCCTCGATCGCAGCGTCGAGCTCTGCAGTTTCGCGCCAGGTGCGGTTGAGGTACGCCTGCGTGGCCAGCGCGCCGCCGAGGAAGCCGTCGTTGTCGCGGTTGAGCCGCCGCTTCTGCAGCACCGCGGCCTTCGCGTCGGCGACCTCCTTGTCGGTGAGCCCGTCCTTGAGTGCACGGGCGATCTCCTCGAAGATGCCGGTCTTCACCCGGTCGCGGTTCTCGGGCGCGAAGATCGCGTAGATGAACATCGAGCCGTTGTCGTCGAACGGCGAGGCGGAGAAGCCCGACCCGGCCGCATACGACAGCCCCTCCTTCTCCCGCACGCGATCGGGGATCCGGGCCTGGGCGCCGTCGCCCAGGATCTGGTCGGCGACCAGCATCGCCGGGTAGTCGGGGCTGCGGTCGGTCATCGGCAGCGCCATCTTGCCGACCAGGATCGCGTTGGCCTTGTCCGGCGTCTCGCTCACCAGCACCTTCGGCGCCGTCGGACGGAACGGGTCCGGCACGCGGGCATACGGCGAGGGCGATCTCCAGTTGCCGAAGAGCTCGCCGACGAGCGCGGCGATCTGATCGGCGTCGAAGTCGCCGACGATGGCGAGCTCGCCGTGGCTGCCGCCGACGAAACGGGCGTGGAAATCGCGTGCCGCAGCGAGGGTCGCCGCATCGAGCCGCGCGAGCTCCTCATCGAACGTCGGCAGGTAGCGGACGTCGCCCGGCGCGTACGGGTTGAGGTAGCGCCCGAGCGAGCGCTGCGCGATCGCCTGCGGGTCGGTGCGGCCCTGCTCGATCCGGGTGGCGAGCTCGCGCTTCAGCTTGTCGAACTCGGGCGCCGCGAACGCCGGGCGGGTCAGCGCCTCGTGCATCAGCCGCAGCACCTCGGGCAGGTGCTTGCGCACCGTCTGTCCGCCGGCCGAGGTGCCGGTCTGGCCACCGCTGAAGGCGAGCTTGGCGCGCGCCTGGTCGAGCGCATCTTCCCAGGCCTGCCGGTCGCGCTCGCGGGTGCCGCGGTTCAGCATCGCCGCGGCCAGCGTGCCGGCCGGCGCGACGTTGCGCAGCGACGCCTCGTCGCCCTGGTGCAGCTGCAGGCTGAACTCCACCGTTTCGCCGCGCGTCTTCTTGGGCAACAGCGCCACCTTCATGCCGTTGGGGAGCGTGAAGCGCCGGGTGCGTGCCTCCAGGTTCGCCGGGGTCGGATCGAACGCTTCGCCGGCGGCGACCTGCGCGTCGCCCTTGTAGCCCTCGACCATCGCCGCGACGTCGACGGCGGGCAGCGCGGGCGCGCGATCGGGCTGCGCGTCGGGCACGAACTGCCCGAACGTGAGGTTGGCGCGCTTCAGGTACTGGAGGCCCACCCGCTGGACGTCGGCGGCAGTGAGCGCGCGCCAGCGGTCGCGCTGGAGGAAGAAGAGCCGCCAGTCGCCCAGCGCGATCGACTCGGACAGCACGAGTCCGAGCTGCTGCGGGTCGTTGATCATCTCGTCGATGCCGGTCAGCGTGCGTGTCCGGACCCGCTCGACCTCGGCGTCGGTGATCGGCTTGTCCCTGAGGCCGAACAGCGTGCCGAGCATCGCGTCCTTCGCCGCATCGGCGGGCTCGCCCAGCGGCACCTGCGCCCAGAAGATCACGTTGCCCGGGTCCTTGAGGTCCAGGTTCCAGGCCTCCACCGCGCTCGCCTTCTTCGCCTCGACCAGCGCCTGGTAGAGACGGCCCGACGGGGCGATGGTCATGATCTCGCCCAGCGCGGCGACCGCGACCGCGTCCGGGTGCGAGCCCGGCGGGGTGCGGAACAGGGCGCCCAGGAACTGCGCGCTGCCCACCCGCCGCACGGTGACCGAGCGCTCGCCGTCCTGCACCGGCTCGCGGGTGTAGGTGACCGGCAGCGCGCGTGCGGGCTTCGGGATCGGCCCGAAGTAGCGGGCGATGAGCGCGAGCGTCTTCTGCGGATCGAACTTGCCGGCGACGAGCAGCACGGCGTTGTCGGGCTGGTACCAGGTCCGGTAGAACGCCTGCAGCCGGTCGATGCTGACGTTCTCGATGTCCGAGCGCGCGCCGATGGTGAGGTTGCCGTAGTTGTGCCAGTCGTAGGCGGCGGCCTGCAGCCGGCCCCACAGCACGCTGCGCGGATTGTTCTCCCAGTTCTCGAACTCGTTCCTCACCACCGTCATCTCGGTGTCGAGGTCGGACTTCTTGACGAAGGCGTTGACCATCCGGTCGGCCTCCATCGCCAGAGCCCACTCGAGGTTCGCGTCGGCCGCCGTGAACGACTCGTAGTAGTTGGTACGGTCGAAGAACGTGGTCCCGTTGAACTTCATCCCGCGGCGGCCGAGTTCCTGGAAGATGTTGTCGATCTTCGGCGTGCCCTTGAACAGCAGGTGCTCGAGCAGGTGCGCCATCCCGGTCTCGCCGTAGCTCTCCTGGCGCGAGCCGACCATGTAGGTGACGTTGACCGTCGTCGACGGCTTGGTGTCGTCGGGATAGAGCACGACCCGAAGCCCGTTGTCGAGCCGGTACTCGGTGAAACCCTCGACCGACGCGCCCTGGGTCACCCCCGGGGGCAGCGCGGCGCGCGCTCCCAGCGCGAGCAGCGCCGCGGCGAGCAGGACGAAGAGGCGAAGGAAAGGGGTCGGGCGTGGGCCAGGCATTCGGACTCCGGTTGGGCAGCGGGATCAAGGCGCCGCAGTATAGAACCTCGCGGCTCGGAAATCGGGGTCGGAGCCGTAATTCACGCGTCTTGAATTACGGCTCCGACCCCGATTTCCCCAATTTCCCAGCGGCGGTCGATTGACTGCGTCCCGACCGGCCGGTTCCCCGAGTTGCGTCTCTGACCCCGGTTTCGGCCGACGGACGGCAGATTGACGTTAACGTAAACGGCAAGTAACCTTTGACGCCCTGCGCCGCAGGCGCGGGTCCACCGCGCGGCACCCCCCGGCGTGCGCTCGGCCCGGACAAGATCTAAGCTAGGGTCTGCCGGCGCGTCAACGAGGTCCGCGATGAACGATCTGTCGATGCAGTCCACGCCGTTCGTCTTCAAGCCGATCAACAAGGTCCGCTTCGTCACCGCGGCGAGCCTGTTCGACGGCCACGACGCCTCGATCAACATCATGCGCCGGATCCTCCAGGCCTCGGGCTGCGAGGTGATCCACCTCGGCCACAACCGCGGGGTCGAGGAAATCGTCGACTGCGCGCTCCAGGAGGACGCGCACGGCATCGCCGTGTCGTCGTACCAGGGCGGGCACGTCGAGTACTTCAAGTACATGATCGACCTGCTGCGCGAGCGGGGCGCCGGCCACGTCAAGTTGTTCGGCGGCGGCGGCGGCGTCATCGTGCCGGCCGAGATCCGCGAGCTGCACGACTACGGCGTGACGCGGATCTTCTCGCCGGAGGACGGGCAGCGGCTGGGGCTGCAGGGCATGATCAACGAGATCATCGCCGCCTGCGACGCCGACCTCGCGCAGACGCTGCCGCACGAGCTGCGCGAGCTCACCGAGGGCGACCGCAACACTCGCACCCGCGCGCTCGCGCGACTCATCACCGGCTTCGAGGCGGGGACGGTGCCGACCCGGCTGCGCGACGCGGTCCACGCGGCGGCGAAGGCGGCGAAGGTGCCGACGCTCGGCATCACCGGCACCGGCGGCGCGGGCAAGAGCTCGCTGACCGACGAGCTCGTGCGCCGTTTCCGGCTCGATCAGCAAGACCGGCTGCGGATCGCGATCGTCTCG